>Ga0180301_10000150_pt1 | contig 51106 bp, 51 predicted proteins | sample GuaBasSediGuay16_FD_121797 | JGI IMG/M metagenome (GOLD analysis project Ga0180301, IMG submission 121797) | Subseafloor sediment microbial communities from Guaymas Basin, Gulf of California, Mexico - Guay16, Core 4569-2, 12-15 cm | ecosystem: Environmental > Aquatic > Marine > Hydrothermal... | reverse complement strand
GTGGGCGATGTTCTATGAAAATTTCTCTAGGATTTGTTCCCCTACATAGATACCCGTTTGATGAGAAATGGGCTGTTGAGCTTAAAAACAAATTCATTGAGACAATAACAAAGAATTTTAGCGAGTACATTGACCTAGTTTATCCCACAGAAAAGGATACTAAAATGGGACTAGTGACCGACGATGATGATGCTGAGAAGGTAGTTAAATTATTCCATGAGAAATCAGTTGATGGTATCGTAATGGTCACTCTAACATTCGGAGACGAGTTGGCTGGCGCATATATTGCAGAGAGATTCAGAGAAAAACCAATAATAATATTTGCTACAAAAGAGCCACCGGTTTTACCAGGTGGTTTTAGGCGTTCAGACTCATTCTGCGGCACATTATCATTAGCATCAGCTCTCTACAGGAGAAAGATCCCATTCTTGTTCGGCGGAATAGTCTTTCCCGAAGATAAAGAGTTTATTGAGAATATGGAGAAGTTTCTAAGAGTAGTCAACGTTGTCAAGAATTTCATAGGGGCTAGGATAGGCGCAATTGGACCGAGACCTGAAAGATTTGAAACAGTTACATATAATGAGGCTAAAATGGCTGAAAAGTATAAACAACGTGTAGTCCATATTGCATTATTTGAAGTAATAGAAGAAGCGAGAAAGCTGAAAGACGATGATCCTGAAGTAGTTAATGTACTAAATGATATGGCTAAGAAAGCTGATTTGTCAAAGTTACCCGAACATATAAGGAAAGATATTTTGCCAAAACTTGCTAAACTAGAGGTAATACTTAGGAGAAAAGTAAAAGAGAAGGGCTTAAGTGCTCTAGGATTCAGATGTTGGACCGAGATACAAAAGTACTATGGAGTATCACCTTGTTACGTGCTGGGACGGTTAACTGATAGCGGTATTCCCTCAGCATGTGAAGTTGACGTTTATGGCGCTTTAACCATGATAATGCAGTATGCTGCAAGTTTAGGCAAGAGTGTGCCATTCTTCATAGATTGGACAATTAGGCATCCCGAGAAACCAAATGTGTTCCTAGCATGGCATTGTGGCAACATGCCTCCATCACTATGTGCTGGCGGATGTATGCTAAAATACCACAGTATAATGTATCGTGATGTTGGTGAAGAAAAAGCTTATGGAACCTTAGAAGGAAGAATCAAGCCTGGCGTCGTTACAATCAGTAGACTAGTAGAATACGATGGAGAATTCAAGTTATTCATAACTAAGGGCAGGGTACTAGAAGAGGAAGGACCATTTAGAGGTAGCTGGGCATGGGTTGAAGTAGAGGATCTCGATAAAGTCTATAGAACACTAATTGAAGAAGGCTTTGTACATCACGCAAGCATTATACATGGTGACTACGTAGAAGTTTTGGCTAACGCGGCCAAACTACTTGGTATAAAAACAGTAATAGTATAACCTTCTCCAACCACATATCAACTACATTAGCATACACTACAAAACACTTTTTTTAACAAAAGTTTGTATAAATGTGAACTCCGGAAAAAAGTTAGGAGTCCGAGACTATGAGTATAGCTGTAGAGTCAACTAAATCGCCTGAACAGGTACCCGACGATGTAATATTATTGGCTAAGAACATATGGAAGAGGTTCCCGGGAGTAGTTGCATTAAAAGGTGTTACCATAGATGTTAGGAAAGGAGAGATCTTGGGTCTAGTTGGTGAGAATGGAGCGGGTAAATCAACTTTCTTGAAAATATTGTATGGAGTATATCAGCCTGATGAAGGAGAGATAATTCTAGAAGGCAAGAAGGTAGTTATACATGATCCTATTCATGCAATGAATCTCGGCATCTTTTACGTGCCCCAGGAAATAATTCTTCCACCTAATATGAGTGTTGCCGAGGCAATGCTATTAGGATGCAAGTTTAAGGGAGTATTCAAACGAGTTAATTACAAGCTAATCTATGAAGAAGCTAGAAAAGCCTTAGCAGCCGTTGGATTAGAAGATCTTGATCCTTCTAAGCTAGTGAAAGAACTTGATACGGCTACAAGACAACTAATATTGGTTGCAAGAGGCCTTGCTTTGAAATCAAAGATACTAATATTTGACGAGCCAACTTCAAGTCTTGGCCCTGAAGAATCTGAACGATTGCTAAATCTGATGGTTAAACAAAAGAGCGAAGGCAGAACAATAATATTTGTTAGCCATAGAGTAGAAGAGGTTCTTAGAGTAGCTGATAGAATAGTTGTATTAAGAGATGGTAGAAAAGTAGCTGAATTTGATAACAGAGATAAAAAAGTAAGTATCGATGCCGTAATAAAGGCTATGGTCGCACGTGAGATAAAAGAATTTTATCCAAAAGAACCTGTCCCTATAGGCAGGACAGTGCTCGAGGTAGAGAATTTAACGACTACGAAAGTAAGTAATGTAAGTTTTAATGTTAGGCAGGGTGAAATATTAGGTATCTTCGGGTTATTAGGATCAGGTATACATGATGTTGCTAGAGCACTAGCTGGTTATGAAAAAATAATTAGCGGTACCATTAAGATAGATGGTGCAAAGATTAAGATTACAAAGCCTATAGACGCTATTAAGAACGGTATACTATATATACCAGAGGATCGTAGGGGGTTAGGCTTAATACCTCTATTGAATGTTAAAGAAAATATCTCAATTGTATCGCTTGATCTGATGCGAATACTGAAAATGGGGCTGGCATCTATAATTGATAAAGGAAAAGAGCGGAACCTAGCCAGGGATCTAATTAAGAAGCTACGAATAGTACCACCCGATCCTAATAAAAAGGTTATGTACCTAAGTGGCGGTAATCAGCAGAAAGTTGTCGTCTCAAGAGCTTTCACAAGACCTGTAAAAGTTATTATCTTCAGTGAACCAACCACGGGGATTGATGTTGGCGCCAAGGTTGAAATTAGGAGATTAATGGTTGAACTAGCTAAGAGAGGAAACTCAATTATACTTGTATCATCTGATGCACATGAGATCTGTGGCATGGCTGATAGAGTGATAGTTATGGTGAAGGGAAGAGTTGTTGCCGAACTTAAGAGAGAAGAAGCGAGCCCAGAAAAACTCTTAAAATTAGCAGCGGTATCAAAATAATTAGCCGCCGATAAGTGCGTGCTTAGGTGAAAAAGGCATGAGTTCTGCAAGTGCGAGGAAAAGTGCCAAGGAGACGATATATACTGTTTTAAGAACTCCTGAAATAGGTACATTTATAGGCGTTATCGCGATCTATGCAATAATATCGGCAATAAATCCTAGATTTATATCGCCTGGCAGCATATTAACCGTTATAAGATGGTTTGTAGCTCTATCATTGCTAACAATGGGGCAATCCATGGTATTAATATCGGGTGCTATCGACTTATCAGTCGGTTCAATGGCATCACTTAGCTCAATGATATTTGCATATTTACTGGTATATGGTGGTCAAAGCCCGTTAGTTGCATTTATTGCAGTAATTGCTACCGGGTTGCTAGTTGGATTATACCACGGATTCTTCGTGACGAGATTTTCACCTCCATTACCCACAATAGTGCCAGCCTTCATTATAACGCTCGGCTCATACATATTGCTTAGAGGAATAGGAATCGTAATGACGTCAGGTATACCAATCAAAATTACTGATCGTGAAGCAATAGCGTTTATAGCTAGTGATACAGGGAGAATTATAATCTTTGTAATCATGTTGATTATCTCACTAATAATCCAGAGATACACTCTTGTAGGAAGATACATGTATGCTGTTGGAGGTAACATGGAGGCTGCAAGAATAGCTGGTATACCTATCCATAAAACCCGTGTATTCGCCTTTGCATTCTCTGCAATATCGGCTAGCATAGGAGGATTATTGTTTGCAGGCCTAATAGCGGGAGGCTATGCCGATATTGCTATAGGTCAAGAACTATATTCTATCGCTTCCTGTGCCATAGGTGGAGTTAGTCTAGCTGGAGGAGAAGGAACCGTAATAGGGGCTGTATTAGGAGCGCTATTGATTTCGGTTATTAGAAACGGGATAGTATCGCTGGGAGTATCACCGTACTATCAAGACGTGGTTACAGCGATCATATTGATTGGTGCAGTTACAGTCGACCTTATCAGAAGAACTTGGAGAAGATAGAGTAGTTTTTATACGTAGATAATAATTTTTATTAAAGGGTGACCTATTTGGCCAAGATATACTTTGGCTTGATGACTTGTTTTGCTGTTAAAAGATGGCCTCTTCCCGAAGAATGGGCTGAAATAGTAGCAAAACTAGACGTTAAATATGTACAGTTCTCATTCGACCTTCTAGATCCACGTACATTGCCAGCGGCGAAAGAGTCCATGGTCGGACGTATAAAAGATGCTGTTAAGAAATACGGCATAGAGATACATTCGACATTTACAGGGCTTGTTGGCTATTCATTTAACTTGCTATCACACCCAGATCCATTGATGAGAATGGATGCTATGGACTGGTACACAAAAGCCATCGAACTATCATCTATGATGGGTGTCCCAAGGACAGGCGGCCATATAGCTGCTAAAAGCGTTAGAGACTATAATGATCCTCAGCGGAGACGGTACATAGACTCCGTGTTGATTGAAAACGTGAAAGCCCTCAGAATGTATGCAAAAATAAAGGGCTTAGAACTCCTATTATGGGAGCCAATGCCTGTTCCAAGAGAGACTCCATGGACTATGAGTGAGGCGGAAGAGATTCTTAAGAAAGCAAATGAAGGCGAAGGTGTCCCAGTAAGACTTACAATAGACCTAGGGCACCAATGTACACTTAAAGGAAAAGAAGCAGATCCTTACGAATGGCTACGTAGATTCGCACCATATTCTCCAGCCATGCACATACAACAAACCGATGGCAAAGCCGACAGACATTGGCCATTCACGGAAGAATACAATAAGATTGGAATAATTAAGGCTGATAAGGTCATTGAGGCTATAGACGAGTCCGGTGCAAGTGAGGTATACTTGTTCCTAGAATACATACCACCTGCCGAGGAAGACGATAACAAAGTATTAAAGAACATTGAAGAAAGCGTAAAGTACTGGAAACAATATCTAGGCTAACGTAAAAACGTTAGAAACAATGAAATATTTTTTATTCTCAAGTTCCCGACAATGTTTTATTACCTCCCCCATCTCCCCAAAGTCTATTTCCAATAATTTGTTAGTACTTTCACTTCTTTCGCGACCTATTTCATGAACCTTGTTAAGAATAATACTTTAATTTAACAGCATTCTCTCAATTTCTTGGACTCATGAGATTTAAGAATATATGGTAAGCGTATTACTGGTTTTCATGTTTACCTTTATCTTCTTTTTTACGAACGTTTGTTCTTTTCCTATACAAATTCCTTCTATATACGACGAGAGGATTCTTTGCATTACAATCATGATCTATTAATGGACATAGGCCCAGGCTCTTCATTGTACTACAACTATAGGGCATGTATTGTTTTCTAGAACCTCTTAATCCCGATATGTGCTCTATCTGGTATCTAGCAATCTTTTCATTAAAATCAGGCGCGTTCTTGAACAACTCTAATATATCGTCAACACTCATCCCTATTCTGGACAGGAAGGCTGCAACAGTAAATCTGGCGTGATGACTTAGATTTTCTCCCCTCTTTAGTTCATTGACAAGTTTACTCATACAAGGGGGAAATGCATCAAAGTCTATAACATTTTCTACGCCTTCCCTGATGCTTATACTAGTATATTTCTCACTAGCCTTATCTAATCCGCCAAAACCCTTCTCTTCAAGCAAGCTCCTTAATTCAGACACAATATCATTCAACTCTTTTGGATATTCCTCAAGAGGTTTTATGAGGCTAGAAATGTATTGTGATATAGCTTCTTCAAGAACTCTTATAGCTACATCTTTATCAACGTATACTTTACCCCCCTCAACGATCTGATTTACAAGAGCATATTTTGGGTCATTGGATAATCTCTTAGTGTATTTAAGGAAATCTTTTATCTCAAAACAATAAGGCATTATCTTATAAACAACAACTTTTTTCTTTAATAATGGGATTCTCGGGCAATTGTTTTCATCATACTTCATGCTTATGCCAAGTTTTCTAGCAATAGCCTCAATAGTGAAGCCATTTTCTTCTTTTAAATAATTATATGCATATTTTGCAAAAGCTATCGAGAATCTTTCTCTAAGCCACCTATTATTTAGTATAGAGACAAGTATTATAGCGGAATAAAAAGCTACGATTTCCTCCTCGGTTGTAATATTCCATCTAGGTTTAACGATTCCCTTTTCAACAACACTCTTTACTATATCGACAGCCCTCTCATAGATCGCGCCTGATTTGAGTCTTATTAAGTCAAGTATAGATAACGCTGGCCAGCGCCTACTAAGAATTTCATTAACATCAGCAAGAAATGGATACTTCTTGTAATCAATACTGACTATCCTCAACATTACACTATCATCTCTAGACTCTCACTCAATCCCCAATTATACTCTCTAGATAGAAGTAAGTCTGGTTATAAACTGGAATAGTTTTTATCAGGCGATGGCGTAGTCTTCATCAAGTCAGCTTATGGCCCTACATCATATCTCAGGATATGGGAGGTCCCCATTCATCATCTATTCACATTATTAGTTTGAAGTATTAATAAGAGTTACTAAGAAATCCTATTCATGGACCTCAAATACGATCTTCTCATACCCTCCTACGCGAGTACCTTTAGGTACATGAAATATGAGTAGACGCCCATCATTTAGGACACTGTATTGTACACCAACATCTGCTTCAACAACCCTTATATTCCATGGAAAAATCCAGTATACGACGTAATCGTATTCACTTACTTCTTCCTCATATAGATTTTCGTAGATATTTAGGCCTTTAACTAGTTCTCCTTCGAATTCTATGTAAAATACTATATAGGATAATGTAGGCTTTCCTCTAATACCTATTTCAACATTTTTTACAACAGGTTTAGTCTCTACACCATTTATCAACACTTTCTCTTGATCAAGAAAGTATTGCATGTTCTTCATGAGGGTTTCCTGTTCTCTCTTTAAACGAGACGCGTTTCTCAACACGCCCCAATAATATTGATCGGGGTCGTAATAATCAAATATCACGATCTGGTTAAAGAGGCCAATCCTATGGACAATAAAATATCCTTGTGCATAAATAGGCTCTGGCTCTTTACTCATTTATTCTCCCTAAGAATTCTATTGTACACTTCTTTTCCTTTATCTGTTAGCTTTAATACATTGATTTTACCTTTCCTAATGATTTCAATATATCCTTCTTCACTTAACCTTCTTATCTTTCTAGATATAGTTGATTTTGGTTTACCAAGTATTGAAACAACCCTAGATTGCGGAACACCTTCCTCTCCAGCATCCCCAACAACCACTATTATATCCCTAACAACGTTATCGGAAAGTATGTCTCTAGAAGGTATTGTTTCAATATATAGTCTAGTATGCTTTTTTCTAACGAACTTGTGTATGGCATAAACTATGGGTATCATGGTAACAGCTAGTATTAGCGCAATTTTTGTAAAGTACGACGTTAGAGCGGTAGTGCTTGTAGATGATCCCGGGGAACTTGTGACAGGCACGATAAGATCTGTTGATGGATAGAAAACTAGCGAGTATCTAGTAGCATCATATAATATGATCTTTGTCTCATTTCCTATCTTCCTGATACTATAACCTCCATCAGATAGAATCATTACAGCATAGTCTCCTACTAAGTCCGTTTCACAAGAAACTTTATCGAAACCCTCCAGTGAAAGATCTATTTCTAGAGAATAAACGTTAAATCCTTCTTCAATAAACACTCCAGCCAAAAAAGCTTCTACATAAAGCTCATCTACACTATCAGGTACAAGTACTTCAAACACATTATTTTCATCATCATATACGACAGTATAGTTTAAACCATCACTATAAGCTTCTAATGGGGCCACGCTAGACGCGTTTAATATCAAGGGTAGCCTAACTAAGCCTGACACATTATCATCAAAGACAATATGCATTCTAGCATATGTCGCGTTAGCAATAACGTCACCGACAATTACCACTTCAAAAACATTCTGTTCCGAAGAGACCATAGTCGTTAATGTGATAATACACGAGAATATCAATAGTATTATTAGTATGAGAAACATCCTATGAGATAACAGCATCTTTATTCCCAATAACTATCACTACAACAATTATTTTGATATAAGAAATTTAAATATGTAGCTAGCTCAAACAAGTTCGTGTTATCGATAATGATTCAGGCTGATTATTTTGAGCAATAAAACATTACCAAAAAAGATCCTTGAAGAAGTATATAGTTGTCCAGGTATAGTGGTCATTGGAAAATTCGAGTATAGAGGCTTAAAAGGATATTTTGGATTCCCTATACTTAGGTATAGATACATAATTATTAAACATCAAGACTCTGTAAAAGAGATAATCAATATTCCACAAATACTAGGCAAGGACTATGTTGTAAAAGTGTGCAGAAATATAGCATCGATAGAGAGTAATGTAGTCGAGAGTGATATTGAAGAATTCACTAGGTTACTCATGTACCTTGGAGGGTATGTTGTCACTATAAAGGATAATGCCTTAAGACCATTATCACTATTCTTAATGAATACGAAAATGAAATATAAGCTACTAAAGACTAGGACAGAGAAAAACGATATACCATCATATGAGCTTGGAGAAGCATTGATAACTGGATTAATGTTTCAAGAAGGGTCATTGAAGTATTGTAGCTACATCGAGAAAGCATATGGTGGTGAAAACTATTGCATTTTACCGGCTTGGCATGGTATATATGTTGCAGTATATAAAGATAGATTAGATCTAGCTAAAGTCTCTGATATTATATGTGGGATCGACTATGCTATCGATATAAAGCCGGAAAACAATCCAATAAGACACGTCATTAAAATAGATTGAGAGCATTATCAAAAAATCTATTTACTGTAACAACCTGGGATTAGTTTAAAAATAGGCAATTTAGTTTAATTAAGTAAAAAGACTATATGGTGGTGTTGATGACAAAGAAATGGGTTGTTGGGGCGGCATGGCCTTATGTTAATAGTGTTCCACATTTAGGAAACCTTATTGGAAGTGTTCTCTCAGCTGATGTGTTTGTGAGATATCTGAGGCTTCGAGGAGACGACGTGGTTTTTGTTAGTGGTAGCGATGAACATGGCACGCCGATTGAAGTCGAAGCGTTGAAGAGAGGCGTTGATCCAAAGACAATGACTGATCAGGTGCATGAGTATGTATCAAATTTGTTTGATAAATGGGGTATCAGTTTCGATAACTATACGAGAACAGAGAGCCCTATTCACAAAGAATTTGTAAGAGACTTGCTGATGAAGGTGTATGAAAATGGCTATATATTTGAGCAAGAAGACATAGTACCATATTGTCCAAAAGACGGCATATTTCTACCTGATAGATTTATTGAAGGCACTTGTCCTTATTGTAAGTATCCTAGGGCACGTGGAGATCAATGTGATAACTGTGGAAGATTACTACATCCAACAGAATTAATCGAGCCTAGATGTGTTCTATGTAACTCGCCACCTGTGTTCAAGAAGACAAAGCACTGGTTTCTTGACCTACCTAAACTACAAGATAAAATACTTGACTGGGTTAAATCTAACCCCAATTTACCCGATAATGTAAGAAACTTTACGCTATCTTGGATAGGTGAGGGTCTTAAGCCTAGGAGTCTTACAAGGGACAATAAGTGGGGTATTCCCGCACCGTTTCCCGGAGCAGAAGGAAAGACTATCTATGTATGGTTTGATGCTCTTCTAGGCTATATAAGTGCTACAAAAGAATACTTTGAAAGGAAAGGAGAAAAAGACAAGTGGATTGAGTATTGGAAGAATCCGGAAACACGTGTAGTATTCTTCATAGGGAAAGACAACATACCTTTCCACAGCGTAATATTTCCCGCCCTAGAGATTGCTAGCGGCGAGGGCTATGTCCTGCCATGGAGCATTGCCGCGACAGAATATCTATTGTTTGAAGGTGAAAAGTTCAGTAAGAGCAGAGGCATAGGTATATGGATTGATGAAGCAATAGAGATAATGCCCGTAGATTATTGGAGATTTGCATTGATAAGACTTAGGCCTGAACAGAGAGATGCAAACTTTAGCTGGAGAGAATTCTATAGGATCATAAACAAGGAACTATGTGACGATGTAGGCAATCTAGTTCACAGGATCTTAAGCTTCATATATAAGAGATTTAATGGCATAGTCCCAGAGCCAGGCGAGTTAAAAGAGCCTGATGAAAAAATGATTGAAAAGATAAAAAGCACTGTTGATGAAGTCGATAAAGAGTATGAACGATTTAGGCTGAGATTAGCTCTTGAAAGAGTGCTAGAACTTGCCTGGAGCGGTAATCAGTACATCAACGTAAAGGCTCCATGGGAAAAGATTAAAACTGATAAGAAAGATGCCGAGACAACTATGTGGATTGGAGCCAACCTTGTATATGCACTCACAGTACTGCTAGCACCGATAATACCAAATAAGGCTGAAGAACTATGGAACATGCTAAATATTAATGAATCATTATGGAAACCGGGGAGAATTCACGAGATAAAGAAGATGCCTATAGAGCCTGGCCATAGAATTATAGAGCCTAAACCACTATTCCCCAAGCTACCTAGTGACTTCCTACAGAAAATAGAGGAAATAGTAAAGGAAGTAAGAATAAGAGTTAATGAAAAAAGACCCAAAGTTCTCCGATAGTTAAGCGCCCTACGTCGGCGTTGGCTCAGGGACTTCTTTTAACTGTTCTAACACATATCTCCTTATTTCATGAATCGATGGCAGATTTCCAATTATCTTTCCATCCTCAATATACTTCTTTAATAAGGGCTCATATCCTTCTGGAGCGCTTGAACCCCATGGCAGTATCATATCATTTAACCCTGGTCTTTTTCTATACAGCTGTTTTGCTCCCGGCCACTTGCCCCTCTTTGTAACTGGTTTCCATTTGCCATTCTCTTCTACTTCAACGATATCCATGCTAATATCTATGCTGGGTGGAAACGCTATAGAGGTTCCAACACCAAAGCCGTCAACAATGTCTCTGAGCTCATAAATCTCTTTTTCACCGATACCACCGCTTACAAATATCTTAACATGCTTATACCCATGAAGATCTAGGGTCCATCTAACTTCTCTTACAATGGCCTTCATATTGCCTCTTCGACTGCTTGGAGTATCTAGTCTAACACCATATAGCTTCTCTTTAAGAGTTTCGGCAGCCATCAAAGACTCTATTCTCTCATCATAGAATGTGTCGACGAGCATAATACGTGGTACATTAGGCTCAACGTATTCGTCGAATAATTTCCATGCAGTAACTTGGTCTCCTGCCACAATTATTAATGCATGAGGCATTGTGCCGACAGGTTTTAATCCTAAGTATTTCTCGCTAGCAACACCTGATACAGCATCTACTCCTCCAATAAATGCTGCACGATCGGCCATGAGGGCTAGGGCTGGATGTAATGCTCTTAAACCAAAGAATAGTAAGGTTTTGTTCATAGCAAGCCGTTTTAATCTTGCCGCCTTTGTAGCAATACTGGTATAATGTCTTATGATGCCTAGTAGAGCTGTTTCAAAAACAGCTATATCATTATAATAGCCTTCAACTATCATTAACGGTTCATAAGGCTTAAAGAGTGTTCCCTCGGGAAGACTATACACAGTTACAGGCTTATCTTTAAGCAGGTATAATGCTTCTTCTAGTCCAGCGAAAACAGCCCATTCATATCCTTTAGGCAGGCCAGTCGTATGCAATTCCATTCGTACACGTTTTCTAATACCAGCTTTATCAAGAATTTTCTTGGTTCTCAAGAAATATATGTCTGTAACAATACCGTTTCTTATGTCATCTTCTCTAGCTATATAGAACCTCAAGTCGCACACCATTCTACAGATACTAACCCATGTATCATAGAACTTAGTTAACAGTTTAATACTTTTAGTCAATACTATTGAAAGCTCTATAGTTGACATTATTTTTGTAAAATTATAATTAATGTTCTCGTGTAAAGAAAATTTTCTTTAACACCAACTATCTATTTATTCGCCAATAACTTCTACTATTACGTGCCTTCTCATCCTAGGCCCATCCATTTCCACGAGAAATATATTTTGCCACGTGCCTCTCACCAGTCTACCATTCATTACAGGAAATACTCTATCGGTGCCGAAGAGAGCGCTACCTATATGTGCATGAGCATTATCATCTATTATATTGTGTTTCCATCCTCTTTCCGGCTGTGTAAATTCTTTAATCTTTGTCAAGATATCCTCTATGAGGCCTGATTCATGCTCGTTAGCAATAATAGCTACTGTGGCGTGAGGAGCAAAAACCATACATATACCGTTCTTTATACCGCTTTTTCTAACAGCCTCTTCAACCTCATGTGTAATATCGATTAACTGAAACTTCTTATCTGTAGATAATACTATTTCATGGAAATACACTTTCATAATAGCACCACCATATATCGTTATCGTAAACTATAGCATTATAAAGGCTTATTCCCAATCCACTATACTAGAGGTGCAGAATTCATGAGCTGGAGATCTAGGAGAAGGAGAAGCATATTTGACTTATTCGACGAATTCTTTAGAGACCTTGAAGAAGAACTCTATAGATTTCTAAGAGACTTTGAATTCTTTGGGAGAGAAGCAATAGAGGAGTTCAGGGAAGGCGAAAAATACAGAGTCTATGGACCATACGTTTATGGATTCAGAATAACAATAGGGCCCGATGGGAGGCCACAAATAGAAGAATTTGGTAATGTTAGGAGAGTTGGAGGAAGACCCACAATAAGTGAAGAAAGAGAGCCTCTGGTAGATGTATTTGAGGAAAAGGACGATGTTGTTGTGATAGCCGAATTACCTGGTGTAGAAAAAGATAAAATAAGCCTGAAAGTAACAGAAGACCAAAGAAAGCTGATCATAAGGGCAAGTAATGAGAAAAGGAAATACTATAAAGAAGTAGAACTACCGGTACCTGTAGATCCAAAAAGCGCTAAAGCTACATACAAAAACGGTGTTCTCGAAGTAAGGCTAAAAAAGGCGCGTAAAGAGGAAAAAAGCTACGATATTAAAGTAGAGTAAAAGAATGTAAGACAGATGCTCAACCTAAATATTTTCTTTACATTATATTGAGAATAATTCATGACATGATACCAGTCCATTTAAAAATAAACAAATTTTTCGCGAGCACAGAAACTGTATGGAATGTAATAGGGAGGAAAATAAAGTAATAGATTTGACTTACTACCATATTATTTTTCACACTATTTCACCTATAGTTTCGTGTGGTAAGATGCGTAGTTCATTAAACATATGTGGAGCAATATTTTCATCACCTATAAGTGTTGGCCTTGTTAAACGATTTGAGAAAGAATTTTATGAAAGGTTATCAAATGCTATAGGCTCGTTTAAAAAACTTGGTGTATTATGTGAGGAAGTAAAAGATGCTATCAGAGACTGCGACGTATTGGTGGGATTAGCGGGGACTGGAGGGATAGAGCATATAGTACTATCTGCGGCAAAATATGTTAAAGGAGTTATCTTGGCTTACCACAAATATTTGAATAGTCTTCCAGCAACACTAGAAGTTCTTCCTGCATTAAAAGCTAGAGATATAATGGTTAAACCAGTACCATATACCGAGGTATTTGAAACCGAGATAAAAAGAGTATTAAAGATCATGAAGACAATCATACGTTTTAAAAATGCCAGACTTGGGTTAATAGGAGGTCCAAGTCCTTGGCTTGTATACAGCAACGTTGATAAAGATCATGTGAAGAGGAGATTGGGCTCAGAGATCATTAACATAAGTATTGAAGAGCTGATTGAAGCTTTGAATAAAGTTATTGTAGACGATAAAGAAGTTATCAATATTGTAAAAAATGCTGGGAAGATTTGGGTTGAAGATAGTGAAGTTAAAAAGGCTTTAAGAGTATATAAGGCTCTCGAATATTTGATCAAAAAATACGAGCTTGATGCATTAACATTAAAGTGCTTTGATCTAATACCTAAAACTGGGACAACCGCTTGCATAGCCCTATCTCTTCTAAACACCAAGAATTTTGTTGCAGCATGCGAAGGCGACATACCCTTAATGCTTACGATGGCGCTACTTACTTGGCTCACAGATAAACCAGCCTTTATGGCTAACGTATCATGGGTTTCAGATGATAGCATATTGCTAGCTCATTGCACAGCACCATTAACTCATCCATATGAACTATACACGCATTTTGAATCAAAGAAAGGTGTTGGTGTAAGAGTTATGTATCCGGAAAGAGCCTCTGCTACTATTGCCAGATTAAGTGCAGACTTATCCACAATAAGACTAGGTGTAGGTACAATAGTGCCAGTAGAATGGAGTAACCAATTATGTAGAACACAAGTAAGGATTAAAGTAAATAATCCACAAAAGGTGATTGATGAAAGTATTGGTAATCACTATGCATTAGTCGTTGGAGACTATGAAAAAGAGGTTATTGAGGCGGCTAAGTTATTAAACTTAAAAGTAGACCTCATTTAAAAGTAACAAGAATATTCTTACCCCATCTTTATTATCCAGAAGCCGCGTTCACGTGGGTTTAGATACTTGCAAAGACTAGTTATTTTTTCCTTTAATGTATCAACAGCAAGTTATATGAGAATGTTTTTCATTCTTCACAACCTTTATAGAATGTTTACCCCATCTGTATCTAATGAGAAACATAGTCTTAGGTGAGCCAGCTTGATTATAGGAGTCATGAGTGATAGCCATGATAATATGTTAAATGTTGAAAAGGCGTTCAAGGTTTTTAGTGAAAGTAATGTAGAGGTAATAGTACACCTAGGTGATATAATATCCCCATTTATTGTTAGGAAAATGATCCAGCTCTCTTGGAGCGGGCTAAAAATTTATGCTGTTTATGGCAATAATGACGGTGATAAATATCTACTTCAAAAGTTATTCAATAAGAATAATTGGGTTATAAGTGAAGCACCGACAATTATAGAGATTAGTGGTAAAAAGCTACTTTTAATGCATGGGTATAATGGGCCTGATTTTACAAAGAATCTAGCCTATTCTATAGTGAGACACATGAACATAGATATATTATTGTATGGTCATACTCATGAGAAAGACTATAAGATTATTGATGGGAAGATAGTGTTAAATCCCGGTGAAGTATATGGGTATCTTTCAGGAGAAGCTTCAGTAGCATTAATTGATCTTGAGAAAATGAAGGTCGAGTTTATTAAACTATAATTTTTCCTTAAACTAAATAGTTTCTATAGAGGTGAGCCAATTGATAGAGAAACTCAAGAGTGCTAGCATTCCTGAGACCAAGGAGGGGCTTCAATATCATTTACGTGTTAAGCCTGGGGATGTATCGAGGTACGTACTATTACCTGGAGATCCAGAACGGGTTAAGAAAATTGCTAGTTTCTGGGACGAGGCATGGCATGTTGCAAGCCATAGAGAGTATCTAACCTATACAGGTAGATATAAAGGCGTGTTAATATCAGCCACGAGTACAGGCATCGGGGCACCTTCTACCGCAATTGCTATTGAGGAATTGGCTAGAGTAGGAGCTGATACATTTATTAGAGTTGGAACAACAGGAGCCTTACATAAATGGATCGATATAGGCGATGTAATAATATCTTCAGGGGCCGTACGATTAGAGGGAACAAGTAAGCAGTACATAATACCAGAATATCCCGCCGTGGCTAATTATGAAGTCGTGCTCGCATTAATTGAGGCTGCAGAAGAACTAGGCGTTAAATACCATGTAGGTCTAACAGCTTCAACAGACTCATTTTACGTTGGACAAGAGAGGCCAGGATATAAAGGATACTTACCACCGTTTAATAAGGGGCTTATTGATTTCCTAAAATCGGCGAATGTACTCAATTTCGAGATGGAGGCTGCAACAATATTCACTCTAGCAAACATCTATGGTTTTAGAGCAGGTGCTGTATGTGCGGCAATAGCAAATAGAGAGACCGAAGAATTCATACCAGAAGCAGGTGTTACCGACGCTATTAAAGTGGCTAATGAAGCTGTGAAGATACTTAGTGAATGGGACGAGATTAAAGAGGATGAGAAGAAGAAATACATATCACCAAGTTTACTCAAGAAATGGTTTAAGGCTGGAAAGTAGGTATGCAGTTATGCCTAAGAAGAATCACATACATGTGGCTGTAGGGAACCTTAACATAGATATAACACTTTATGTAGATAGGATCCCAAAGCCCAATCATCCTCTAATGGCTCATGACGCATTCATTGGTGCTGGTGGCGCTGCTTCAAACTATGCTGTTGCAGTAACATATTATGGGCATATAGCGTACTTAATAGCATCCACATCAAGCTATAGTTTCGTAGACTATGTTTTAGAAGAATTGAATAGTATCGGAGTTAGAACAGACTATGTTAAAAGAGTAGAAGGGATCCCTGGTATTGTATCGATACTAGTGGGTTCTAATGGAGATAAAGTAATGGTTAAACACAGGGGCGTGAACTCCCTATTATCTCCAAACGATGTTCCAAGAGAATTACTGGAACGAGCAAGTATAGTTCATATAGCTAGTGTTGAACCAAGTGTAGCGTTAGAGATAGCTAGAAGAGCTAACAGTCTAGGCGTTTTAGTGAGCTATGACCCTGGCGGCGATGTTTTTGAGGCAAGAGATATAGTCTTAAAGACGATAAGTTATGTAAACATACTGTTCCTAAATAGAGCTGAAGCAAAAGCCCTAGCAGGCCCTGATCCTTCTAAACTACTTAATAGAGGGCCATGGGTCGTGGTAGTGAAAAGAGGCTCTGTAGGAGCTTACGTACTAGGCCCAGGCGACGTAGTATACCATGGTATTTCTAAACCCATAAAGAAGCCCGTAGACTCTACTGGAGCTGGAGATGCCTTTGCAGCATTCTTTAATTCAATGTATCTTGACAGTAGGGATATAGGTAAAGCACTACAATATGGGCTTGCTGCGGCAGCTTTAAAAGTAGCTTGTAGAGGAAGTAGATTATGTTATAATAAAACGCTATTTAATAAACAATTAGCTGAGACAATGGTTGAATTGCTTAAAAACCCGCCTGAATGGATTCTTGAGGATTAAGGGTTAGAGAGCATGATTATAAATCCTTATAGGAAATTCATCGAGGATTTTGGAAAAACCATATACGGTAAAATAACAAGTCTTAACCCAAGTATTACGCTAGACGAAATAATATCCCAAATAAGTGAGCCCCCTTTACCAAGCTATGGAGATCTAGGATTTATATCCCATAGATTTGCTAAGAAGATAAGCCTTAAACCACAAGAGCTAGCCGAATTCCTGGCCAAAGAAGTTATGAAGTGCCCGGGAGTACAAGAGTATAGGATTATTGATGGATATTTGAACATAGTATTTAAGCCAGAATACGTTGCTGAAATAGTTATCAAGTCGATAAAAGATAACAAGAATTATGGTAATGAACCCGTAGATAAGCCTTTAAGAATTATAGTTGAACACACTAGTGCCAACCCAATACACCCCTTGCATATAGGCCATGCTAGAAACGCTTTCTTAGGAGACACATTAGCAAACCTACTTAAGGCTAGAGGACATATAGTTCAAACAAGGTTCTACATAAACGATACGGGCAGACAAGTAGCTATACTAGCTCTAGGATATAGGTTGTTGGGTGAAAAAGAGCCTCCCCCTAATGTGAAGCCTGATGAATGGCTTGGCAGGATCTATGCATTAACAAATCTTTTAATGGAGCTCAAAGAGCTGAAGAAGAAGATTAAGGATCTAGAAAAGATAATCAAGGGTAAGAACGAATTTGACGAAGAATTAGTTAATGAGTACAGAGAGTTTGTGCGCAGACAAGACGAACTCGCATCTGATCTAAGTAAATTATGGGAGCTCGATAGGGAACTGTTTAACGAACTTAGTGAAGCAATACTAGGATTTGAAGGGGATCTTGAAGAAGAAGTAAGCAGGATCATGAAAGCCTATGAGAAGGGTGAAGAATGGGCTAAGAAGCTTGTTAGAAAAGTTGTTTCATTAGCTTTGAAAGGTATTAGAGAGACATTAAATTCCCTTGAAATACATTTTGATAAATGGGATTATGAGAGCGATCTCGTGTGGCAAAGTCTTGTAAATAAAGTGATCGAGCTAGCAAAGAAGACGAAATATTACACTATTTACAAGGGAGCCGAAGCTATCGACTTAACAAGTTTATCGAAAGATAAAGAACTTAAAAAGAAGCTTAATATAACCCTTGGTAGTGAGCTACCACCATTAATACTGAGAAGAAGTGATGGCACAGTACTTTATACTACGAAGGATATAGCATATACTATTTACAAGTTTAGAGACTTTAATGCAGATAAAGTAATAAATGTTATTGGCGCTGAGCAAAGACTCCCTCAAATGCAGTTGAAATTAGCATTATATGCTATAGGGTTTGTTAAAGAAGCTGAAAATCTTATCCCATACCTATATGAGATGGTGGCTATACCTGGAATGAAAATGAGTAGTAGAAGATATAGAATTATCACATTAGATCGGCTATTAAATGAACTTTATGTTAGGGCTAGAAGAGAAGTAGATATGAGACGTAGCGATCTTAGTGATGAGGAAAAAGACAAAATAGCATGGTCTATAGCTAAAGCCGCGATAAAATTCCAAATGGCGGGCTCAGACCCGTTGAAACCATTGACATTTAATTTTGATAAAGCACTCAATCTAAAAGAAAACAGTGCACCATACTTAATGTACACCTATGCAAGGGCAAATAGTATTTTAAGGAAAGCTGGAGAGATCGATTGGGACAATATAAGTTATGACAAAGTAGGCGAAGGAACACGAAAGAAGCTTTTATGGCTAATGGGCAAGTATCCGTGGATTGTTAGTAAAGCTGCAGACGACCTTGCACCCGAGCTACTTGCTTCATATCTAATAACACTCGCCGATGAATTCAACAAATGGTATGGTGAAGAAAAAATCATTCACGAACATGACACTGGTTTAAGAAACTTGAAACTAGCCATAACATATGGTGTTAGACACATAATAGGTCATGGTCTAAGATTATTTGGAATAAAACCTTTGCCAAGAATCTAACCGTATTTTACTTCATATTAACTAGATACATTTTATATTAAGCTTATATTAAGCCCGTAGGTAATGTTAAGCATGGTGTCTTTTTGGAGTTTAGTAAAATACTAGAGGACAAAGAGGTAAAGATATACAGAAACAGTGATGTTGAAGCTATTATAGCGGGGATACCCAGAGGACATTACCATATTAGAATGATGCTTGTCTTTAAAAACCAGGCTATCGTACTTCACGAAGCAACTATTGCTGCAATAGTTAGAGCATACATAGACATAATAACTCATCCTTTAAGAAGAGCTGTAGTAATGTATAGGCGAAGGCTTACCGAGAAGAAGCATGGTTATGCACAAGATCAGTTGATAGAAGTTGATAAAATTAATCAAGACGAAGTTGTAGATTTTTTAACAAGGCTTCTAAAACTATAATCTTCTCCCTAACCTTATTTATTCAAGATAAGACTAATTATATTTGGTGTATTGGATGAAGCTCTATGAATACGAGAGTAAAGAGATAGCCAAAAAGTATGGGATACTGGTTCCTCAGGGAAGAGTAGCTGTTAATCCTGATGAAGCGGAGAAAGCGGCTAGCGAAATAGGTTATCCTGTTGTAATTAAGTCGCAAGTTCTTGTGGGAAGAAGAGGATTAGCTGGGGGAATAATATTTGCGGAAAAACATGGTGAAGCTAGAAAAGCTGCTGCAAAATTAATTGGTTCTACGATAAGAGGTGTTAGAGTAGACAAGGTTCTTGTAGAGAAAAAGATGTGCATTAGTAGGGAATACTATTTAGCTATAACAGTGGATCGTTTTTACAAGAAGCCAGTGATCTTAGCATCTTATATGGGTGGTGTTGAGGTTGAAGAACTTGTTTCTCAGCATCCTGAATCATTATTGAAAATATACATAGATCCGTTTGTGGGTATTAGAGAGTATATGGCACGAGATATAGTAGCTCACTTCAGCCTGGATAAGACATACTATCAGAAAGTGCATAGTATACTCAAAGCTATGTGGAACATAATGGTTGATTATGATCTAGAGCTTATAGAGTTCAACCCACTAGCTCTAACCTGTGATGGAGAGCTGATAGCTATTGATGCAAAAATGATTGTTGACGATAATTCACTGTATAGGCATCCGGAACTTTTAGACAAGGCTTATAGAGAATATAGTGGGTTCGAAGAACTGGCTAAGAAGCTTGGGTTTTCATACGTAGAACTCGATGGAGATATAGGCATTATATGTAATGGTGCAGGTCTTACTATGGCTACAATGGACTTAGTTAAAGTATATGGTGGGAAGCCTGCAAACTTCCTTGACATAGGCGGGGGTGCTAGAAGGGATCGAGTGAGAAAGGCTTTGGAGATATTATTAGGTCATCCTAGGGTAAAGGTTATCTTAGTTAATATTTTTGGTGGAATAACAAGGTGTGATGAAGTAGCTTTAGGGCTTGTAGATGCACTAAAATCTTCTAAGCAAATAAAACCTATTGTAGTAAGGATTCTTGGAACAAATGAAGAAGAGGGTAGAAGGATCCTAGAAAACGAAGGCATACATGTTTTCCGAGAATTAGATGAAGCTGTTCAGAAAGCAATAGAATTATCTAAGAGGAGGTAGAAATGACCATACTTGTAGATAAAAATACCCGTGTCCTTGTTCAAGGGATAACAGGTAAAGAAGGGAGTTTTCATACAAAGCTAATGATAGAGTATGGAACAAAGGTTGTCGCGGGAGTTACGCCAGGTAAGGGAGGATTAAAAGTCCATGGTGTACCAGTATATAATTCCGTGAAAGAGGCTATACGCAACCACCCGGAGATAAATACAAGTATAATCTTTGTTCCTGCAAAATATGCTCCAGACGCAATATACGAGGCTGTAGATAACGAGATAAAAACCATCGTTGTCATAACTGAGGGAATACCATTATGGGAGGAAATGAGGGCTATAAACTATGCTATTTACAAAGACGCGATAATTATAGGTCCAAACACCCCGGGCGTGATCTCGCCAAATGAGTCTAAGGTAGGGATTATGCCTGGTCATGTATTCAATAAAGGGAGTATAGGGATAGTTTCAAGAAGCGGTACATTAACATATGAGATAGCACGTGAATTAGGAAAACACGGGATGGGGCAGTCAACGGTAGTAGGTATTGGAGGAGATCCTATTACTGGTCTAAACTTTATTGATGTATACAAGATGTTCTTAGAAGACCAAGAAACTAGGGCAATAGTACTAATTGGAGAAATTGGTGGAGATGCTGAAGAGCGTTTAGCCGATTATGTAAAGAAGCATGGTCCTGAAAAACCCATAGTAGCATATATTGCTGGGAGAACAGCGCCTCCAGGAAAAAGAATGGGTCATGCAGGAGCAATAATATCTATGGGGATAGGTACTTGGGAATCCAAAAAGAGTGCCCTTGAAGTCGCTGGAATACCCGTTGCAGAGAAACCCAGTGATGTACCAATAATACTAAAAAGGATCTTTAGAAGCTTCTAACGAATTAAAAATATTTTATCGTATCTAAAATAATTATTGCTTAGTAAAAACTCTTGAGATGGGGATTTATAATGAACGTATTTGAGAAGCTAGGACCCGGCGAAAAAGCTCCCGAAGTAGTTAATGTCCTGATAGAAATACCTATGGGCAGCTACATTAAATATGAAGTTGATAAAGAAACCGGCTTGGTAAAAGTTGATAGAATACTATATACGGCAATGATATATCCATTCAATTACGGCTTCATTCCATGCACTCTAGAGGAAGACGGTGATCCAGTTGATGTTCTAGTACTAGGGTATGAGCCGTTGGCTCCAGGTGTAGTTATAGAAGCGAGGCCTATAGGCGTATTAGAAATGGAGGATGAGGAGGGCCCTGATGCAAAAATCATAGCCGTACCAAAAGATAAGATCGATCCAAGATTTAAAGGTATAAACGATATATCAGACTTGCCTGAAGCGTTAAGAGAGAAGATTAAACACTTCTTTGAACATTATAAAGAGCTCGAGCCAGGGAAATGGGTAAAGGTTACAGGGTGGAAAGGAAGAGAAGAAGCATTGAAGAGGATAAAGATCGCTATCGATAGATACAAGAAGAGTAAATAATCTCTACCCTATAACTATTTTTATATCATCCTTTAATTTTTAGCTAGGGCCTGCCGAATAGTACAGTTCTCTACCCAGCTCAATAATATCCTTAGTTCCTCGCTTCATGGATACTGTGAATTTTATTTTACGTCTCCTATCCGTTGTGGATTCATACTCCAGCGCCACGCCGTCCACCCCTAAGCCCGCGAGGGTAAAGCCCGGGTGAATGGGGTGAATATCCCATTTTAACTAGAAATCCAGAACTATAATTATGTGGTAGGTGGGAATGGTTTCCCGTCCACATATAATAGAGAGAACTATAAGTCATAAATCCCTCACTCACCATGCCGGTTAATGAATAGCATTGTTGCTAGTAAGTTTTTCTATTTTCTACCTCTCTACATCAAATTCTATAGTTACACAGTACTATTCTTAGCTTGAAACCTTAGTGTTTGTCCTTTACATTATAATACTGTTTTTATGAAAATGGTCAATTGCGGGATGATGTCCAAGGCATATTCTTAAATGGATTTCTTCTAATGTGTTTTAACCTCTTTAGATTCAAGACATGATATTATGAATTGAATTAATAGAGACAGCAGTATTGGCATTACAACAGTATCTAGTATATCACATAAAGGACTCTCATAAAATCTCAATACACTATAGTAGGCTTCACCGTAAAAAACCAGGTAAACTATGATAGCGGTAAGTGACCATGCTGCCGTAATCCAGTAGCCTATAGGCTTAAATCTATAGATCATGATACTCGATACAATATAAATCATGCCCGTCAATATCGATATAGAAAATATTATGGTGTACACATGAAGTATTTCGGATGAAAACTTGCGTGCAAACTCGTGTGCAAAGAAATCCAGCATGCAATATCCTAGAAGCCCCAGTACAAGACATAGTAGGCCAAACGATGCTGTAGAAACGAGTAGAAATAAAATCCGTTTACCAACAATAAAGCTCATCTGCATATTCAAAACTATCACCTTACCTCTATAATTGATATAATCGACTGCCTAAATGGATTTAGCTATAAAGAAGGTTTTGGTCAGAACGGCTCTTCCTTGATCATCGCTTATGCTCATTCGTCGCAGGCGCTCTTCATCCCATATTTTATTGTCTCAAAAAGTGTTCTTAAGCTTATTTATGTTTCTCTAAAATTGCTTCTGAAACAATACTGGCTATCTTCTTATGGAATATCGACCTGTCAAAACATTTTGCTCTCTTAAACGAGTTTTGTGAAAGCCTGTTCCAGAGATCCTCGTTAGATTCTAATGCCATTATATTCTTTACGGCTTCATCAATACTACTATAGGATAAAGCTATACTACTATCTAGCATAGCAACATCGATCCAAGCACCCGAATCCGATGGAATAACGGTTGGTGTTCCAGCCGCCATGGCTTCCACGATACTAATACCAAAATGCTCGCGGGGAGTCACGTGTAAATAGATCATTGCATTACAATATAGTTCTGTAAGCTTTCTTCTAGAGGGATTAATAACGATCTCTATTTTATCTTCCACATTATATTTAAATGAATACTCATATATTTTGCCAAGCACTCTTCTACCGTATCTTCCTAAAGACCCTGCAATAACTATCCTTAGTTCTGAGCCCAATTGCTTAAGCTTTTTAGCTAGTAAGGGTATATTTTGTACGCCTTTTTCTGGAGAAATCCTAGACACAACTAATATATAATCATCCCTAAGATCTCTAGGTAATGGTTTTTTAGGGAATAGGTTTGTATTCACTGGAGGATGTATTACAATAGGCTTTCTACCCGTATATTTTTCGACAAGTTTTGCTGTTATACTTGAATTCGCTATAACTTTTCTAAACTTCTTGAACGCTATCCTATAAAGCGCTTTATTTATATATGAGTAAATAGAGCCCGCTAGTTTCTCAAAACCTTTCAAACTTGGATAATATGAGTCTATTTTTTCAAAGGGTGGAAAGTGCAAGTATATTATATCGGCTGAACCTGAAAGTACGTCTCCACTAGTATTAAATACTACATCCTTATGATACGGATTACCTAAGCCAATGCCATAAATTTCCTCAACAGGTATGCCATAAAATTGTGAAAGCCTATACAAATATTTTGCAAGACTTACTTTATCGATGATCCTCTTTCCTATCAACGAGTCAAGGTACACCCTGAAGCCTGCCTTATTTAAAGCTATAGCGGCTTCTAATGTAACGTATTCAGAGCCACCTGCACCTAAGTATTCCAAAGACATCATATGGTGCCGAACCACTACAATAGACATTACTATCCACCAGATCCTCATGTATAGTTTGTAACCAAGTCTTCCTCTCTAGGCAGAACTATTGTATCGATCCCTAGTTCTTTTCTAACAGCTAGCGCTAGGTCATATGCTGCTCCTTCTCTAGAGTTATCAACTACTAGGTATTTAGGTGATGCCCGTGCAATATATTCTATTAATTCATCGAAATCCGCGTGGTCACTTAATGCTACAAGCCATGTATTTCTGTCAACTCTCTTAATAGGCTCGTTAAATTCCCATCCCGACAACACAATATTTATACCATTATCTATGTTTCTATCCTTAGCCCTACTCATATGGAGAAACAATATATATTCATTAGTACTCATTATCGCCCTGCCTTCGCTCGAATGTATGTTATAGAAGTTATCAATCATATACCCGTATTTCACAGCAATCTTTGTGATACGGTAAATTTTCGGCGGCATTATAAATGGTAACGTTATACCATTCTTTCTCAGCAACTCCATTACTTCCTGAAGTTTTCCATAATATCCATAGATTCTTATAGGCATGTTCTTAGAGATACAATCCTCGATTAAATCAAGTAGGAGTGCTTCAACAGAATCTTTAAATGTTCTTCTATACCTAGGGCTACCATATGTTGCTTCAATAACAAGTACATCAAGATCCTTCATTATAGGGGTTTCTTTAAGCTTAAAATCACCTGTATATCCAAGTCTTAAACCACATGCCTCAATTAATACCTGTGCAGATCCTATTATGTGGTTGGCTTTTATCAGTTCAATCGTCTCGTCTTCAACCTTTATTTTCCTACCATAATCTAAGGGTATTGTTTTTTGTTTAAACAATATTCTTTTAATAGTATTCATGCTTAGGATCTCGCTTATCAATTCTATCGTAGCCGGCGTAGCTATGATCATAGAAGAATACTGTATGCTATCCGACAAACCCTTTAGATGATCTACGTGCGCATGTGTTATTACTCTAACAGGACGTTTCCAAAAACCATCGATAGTGAAATTTCTACCCAATAATATAGCCCCATTAGGCTTTATATCAACGATACCGTTCTTTATTAATTCCTCGATCCTCACTAGCGATATTGCACCCCTGTGCTACCCACTCGCAGCCTCTTCTAGAGGATAAGTTCATAAGCCTGAGTAAATAAGCTATAACCTTTCCTACTCTAAAGTATTAGAGCAAACCGTTACTACATGGGCATGTAATATATCTCCCTCGAAGTACCTATAATAGTATTAAAGTAATAATGCAAACCAGACAGTTGATATGGTGCACTGGTGATGTATGCTATTGAAGCAATTGATTTACATAAAACGTATGTTACTAAGAGAGGTTGGATAAGAAGGCGTGTTGAGAGAATAAGGGCTCTTAAAGGAGTATCATTTAAGGTTAAGAAGGCTGAAGTTTTTGGACTATTAGGACCTAATGGAGCCGGTAAAACAACTGTAGTCAAAATACTTTCAACACTACTCTTGCCTGACAAAGGAACGGCAAGAATAATGGGATATGATGTGGTGAACGAGCCGCGGAAAGTTAGAGAAATTATTGGCGTGTCATTAAGTGCGGAGAGGGGGTTTTTCTGGAAGCTAACAGGTTATGAAAACCTGAAATATTTTGGGTTATTGAGGGGGCTCAAGGGGGCTAGGTTAGAGAATAGGATAAACTACTTAATGGATCTTCTTGGGTTAAAACAGCTAGGCGGGTATACTAAGCTTTACGAAGAATATAGTCTCGGCATGAAAGCAAGATTAAATATTGCTCGAGCACTCCTACATGACCCAGAAGTACTTATACTTGATGAACCAACATTAGGCCTTGATCCCCATAGCGCTAGAGCTATACGTGGTCTTCTAGTTAAATTGGCTAGACACGAGAATAAGACAGTATTAATAACCTCGCACAATATGTTTGAAATAGAATTGATATGCGACAAAGTCGCAATAATAGATAAAGGAAAGATCATAGCTTTAGGCACTGTTTCTGAGCTAAAAAGACTAGTGTCTAAGGAAGTCCCAGTAGTCATAGATGCATGGAAATATAGTTATTCAGCACAAGAGCTACTAGAGATGTTGAAGAAAAGAATTAATGTTGCTTTAAATATCGAAGAAAGCGGTAATGGGTATGCAAGAATAAGAATTCTCGCGCCAATAGGTGAGGAAGAAAAGATAATCCACAAAGTAATAGACACTCTTTACCATATTGGCGTAAGAATCCGTGAAGCAAAAATTGTTGAGCCAACGCTAGAAGATGTTTTTATAAAGTTAACAAGGGGGCATCTATGAATAGACTAGAGTCCTGTCTTTCTGTGATAAGAGCGGAATTATATGCCTACATTAGTTGGCTTAAGAATAATAAATCACTGGCCTTCTTCATGGTTTTATGGCCCTATCTGACAGCTGTATTTCTTTTAGGCCTTGGTACATTATTGGGTAGTCTCGAAGAATATAAGGTGAGAATGAATATAGCTAACCCAGCATTCTACATCATTGCTTCGGGAGGAATAATGGTTTCAAGTATAAGTATTATAGACTCAGTGGTCGGGATTGCATTAAGGCATAGATGGCTTGGTACACTACCTTATGTGGTGTCTAGTCCTCCAGGATTTACATTAACTATGATGCTTGGACCCATACCTGGCTCAATGATATCAAGCTTTATAGCTTTATCATCAATATTGCCTGCCGCCATATATTTCGAGGGGTTATTAGGCTTTATCAAGATCTTCATAGTACTATTGATAATATACTTGGCCATGTTGCCTCTCATAGGATTATCGATAATTATAGCAGGCCTAACATTAATCATTGGCGAAGAAGCTAATATTGCGGCATTTATTTCACCATTCATGCTACTTTTATCAGGGGTATTTTATCCTCAAACACTATTACCTGAAGTACTTAGATTAATGAGTACAATAATCCCCTTATCCTATGTAGTCAATGCAGTTAAACTTCTAGCAACATATCATATCCCTCCATTTAACATCTTCATGACAATCATGGGGGTTATTATAGGCCTAACAGTAATCTACAATACACTGTCAATACCCGGCGTTATAGCTATCGAAAAAAGGGTCTTAAGGCATGGTATTCATGGGTAAGTTGAAGGCGATTCTCTGGGTACATGCATTAAGGCTTGGAAGATATAAATATGGTTTTCTAAACATGATTTTAGTAGACATACTATGGTATTTAATATTCCTTCTTGGAGCACTCATGTTTGTTCCTAAAGAGCAATTTACGGTAATGTCTTTAATTACATTCTGGGGAGTCATCCAATGGAGTATAATGAATAATGCTGTATGGCTAATAGCTGGATGGGTTTGGTTTACTTTAGCCACTGGGCTTGCAGAAGAGCATATAGTTCATGATGTAAATCCATTACTATTCATATCAGGGAGATTTATAACCGGAGCAGCTGTAAGCCTGATAGCTATACCATTAATAATGATAATATTCGTGAGCATAGTAGGAGAAAACATGTTTACATGTTTTAATCCCATATTCCTCATCATAGGGCTATTACTGGTGCTCATATATGCGAGCCTATATGGTTTGATACTAGCTGCGCTGGGTTTGAGACTAGAGATACCTGGAACAATGCTCGATATAACCAATATCTTCATGTATATTGCTGGTGGATTAGGAGTCCCGGTATCATCTATGCCTACGGGTTTAAGAGAACTCGCATTAATGTTACCATATACGCATGCAGCAGAGCTAACTCGATATGGTGTGCTAGGAGTAGAGCCTTATCTTGGACTTCAAACAGAAATAATTATGTCAATAGCCTATCTAATAGCACTACTCTTAATAACCATATTTGTGGTCGCGAGGGTTACAAAGCATGTAAGAATCCACGGAGTAAGAGCTGTTGGACTCATGTAAAGTTATTCTATCTCCCTGGATATAGGCTTCCACCTTCTTTCAGACGAATCATAGTATATCAAGCCACTTTCCTTAAGTTTGGTAAATAGCTTGTATTCTACCTTTGAAAACAATAGTCTTATTTGATCTTCATTATTTGTCGTTATTTCTTCAAAGAGTTTTCTCTTAAAACGTTCCCAGAAATCTCTATCAACAGCAATACGTTCACTTGCTGTAGCTATTACTTTGGCACCACCATGTTCTAAATATGCAAAGAAACTATCTCTATCTCTTAATCCTCTTAATTCGCTTTCAAATAATACCCCTTGCTCTTTCAAACGCTCTAGCCCTGTTTTCCTCTTCGCACTTGTCCGTACAGATATTTGGTGGATTCTTTGCTCAAGCTCTTTTACCTTTGATTCAATATCATCTAACCTGTCAACAATCTCGGCGAACTTGAGACTAAGCTCATTTATCTTTGCCGTAAAGGGGTTGACCATGTCTTGGACTGTTCTCAGGATTTTTTGCTCGATTCTATCTAAATTTGGGATAGAGTTTAGTCTATCTTCTAATTCCTTGATCCTTTTTTCGATCTTATCTATTCTTGACGTGTATTTTTCTAGTCCTAATTCACGATTAATTAATGCCTTGACATAGTCTGTGACGAGACTATATCCCTCGACCTTGCTTTTTTCTTTAAGCATGAAGTAAACGTCTTCAGGAATCTTTACTATTATGACACGTTCTTTCTTAGCCACAATACGCACCTCAATAACTATATTTGGTAACCATATATAATAACCTCTAATTAGCTAAATAATCTAGTAGATGATGAAGGCTGTACTCACGGATAGATGAAGAAGCCTTTAAGTACTGACTTTTTCTCAAAACTTAGCAAACGTATATGAAATTATATCTTACAGGCAAACTACTAAACTCTTGGTGAGAAATTGGCAAAGATGCTTTTTGCAGACGCGCATTGTCATTCAAACCCTGTATCTGGTATTGGTGCAACAAAAATTGCCAGGAAATTTAAAGCTAAAGGAGGTTGGTTTATAGCGTTAATAGGTCTTCCACCCTATCACTATGGTATAGAACCAAACAGTATTGATGACTATATTAAAGCATACAATATAGTTATAAGTGAAGCTAAGAAGATCACTAGAGAAGGATTAAAGAACATTGTACTCGTAGGTTTTCATCCTGCGGAAATAGATGAACATTATCGTAGAGGCAGGAGTATTAAGGAAATAATAGACTTCGGGTTTAAGATCATAGATACTATTGCAGAACTCTATGAAAAAGGATTAGTTGACGGCATAGGTGAAGTAGGTAGACAACACTACAGTACTGCTCCAGAAAGGTTCATAGCTAGTCAAGTAATCATGGAGTATGCTCTTGAAGTCGCAAAAGACCATGGAATGATTGTACATTTACATTTAGAACAAGGAGGTTATGCTACAGTATTATCTATGAAAAACTTGTTTAAGAGACTCAGCATGCCACCAAACAAAGTATTCCTGCATCATATAGGAAAAAATGAGGCTTTATGGATCGATAGATATGGTTTATGGGGGACGATACCTGGAAAATACAAGACCTTAAAATCTGTTCTCGAGTTTAAGCCAAAAAACATACTAGTAGAATCAGATTTCATAGATGATCCCAAGAGACCTGGTGTTTCATCATATCCCTGGGATATAGTTGAAAACCAGCTGAGGCTGCTTAACGAAGGATTCATAGATGAAGAATACCTGTTCAAAATAAATGTAGACAACATTGTAAAAGCATATAATGTTTCACCCCCGTGAGAATGTTTGTGATTATCTAGGATAAATACGTCCTAGGTCTCTTAACGCGTTAGAAGCTTCATTATATGCAAGAACATGTACATATATAGCCTTTTCCTGTTTACATATGGTGTCAGCTAGTTCTTTAGCATAATTAATTGCTTCTTCGTCACTTTCCATTTCAACAACTATATCGAGACAATCTACTATTTTTATACGATAAAGCCTACTCATATTTATCATAGTTAATGTTTTGTGTGGAGGTAAAAATTGGTTAAGTGCGATATATGTCAAGAAAATGACGCCGTATATGTTTGTGTAAGATGTGGGAGAAGAGTCTGTAAAGACGACTATGTTGACGAAGAAGGTATCTGTAAAATATGCTTGATTACAAGATGCGAGATTTGTAAAAAACAGCCTGCAATAAACTATTGCCAAATATGTGGTAGAATAGGGTGCGAAGATTGCTTAATACAGGTGAGCCCGGTAACATATGTTTGTAAAGATTGTCTGAGAAAGAGGTAGCGGTAATGATGCTGAAGGAGGGAAAACCTCCGAGAGAAATCCTAGAGAACATAGTGTATAGACATCTGTCTTTTAGAGACCCGGATCTAGTAATAGGCCCCGCCATAGGTGAAGACGCAGGTATTGTAAGACTCAGTGATGGGTTTTTAGTCTCTCACTCTAACCCCATTACAGTAGCCTCACGGTTTGCAGGATGGCTTTCAGTACACGTAGCGTGCAATGATGTTGCTGTTAGAGGCGCTAAACCACGCTGGCTACTTACAACAATACTGCTTAGTCCAGGAACACGTGAAGAAGAATTAGAAGAAATTGTTAGGCAAACAGGCGAGGCAGCAAAGTCTATAGATACGGTAATTATAGGAGGTCATACAGAGACAACTCCCGGATTACCTAGGACAATTATTGTTACAACAGCAATAGGGTATACTAAGAATAGAGTTATTAAAACTCGTGACGCAATGCCAGGTGATAAAGTCATCGTAGTAGGGCCTATTGGTGGTGAAGGCGCCAGTGTTATCGCATGGGACTTTGAAGATGAATTGAGAAAGAAAGGCATAGATGAAGATATCATTGAAAAGGCTAAGTCTTTCGTAAAAAACGTAAGCGTAGTTGATAAAGCACTTAAACTTGCACCCTATGTTTCATCAATGCATAATCCAACTGAGGGCGGTATTCTTGAAGGTCTTCTGGAAGTAGCTATAGCCAGCAATAACACTATAGTAGTTGATCTAGGCAAGATAGATATAGATCCTGTTGTCATGGAAGTTACAAAGCCCTTTAAAATAGATCCATTGAAACTACTCAGCAGTGGTTCATTGATTGCAACAATACCAGAATACAATCTTGAAAAGGCGCTTAGTATTTTAGAAAAGAATAATGTTAGCTATAGCATTTGTGGAGAAGTAAAGAGTGGTCCTCCAGTACTTGTAGTTAGAAGGAGAGATAAAGAAGATATAATTTCTGAGACAATAATTGATGAAATATATAAGATCTGGTCATAAATCTTTATTTATCTCATTTCTATCATAAAATGCTTAGCTGTTAAATGGGGGAGATAATAATGGTTGAACTAAAGGAGTTATCAAATGATGCGATAGCTTTACTGAAATCATTGAATACGAGAATAGATTCAAGAGTGATATCAAAAGCTTCTACATTAAAGCCTCAGGTAGTCAGTATTGCAAGCAGGTTCATAGACATCTCAAACATGCTGGTTAAAATGTTTGAAGGAATTAGCGAAAAATATGGAGATGTGAAAGCTGATGAAGTAGTAAGGATAGAGCCTTCATGGACGATTTCAGTAATTGACGAGAAACTAATAATTACAAGACTCAAGCCAACAGTTGTTTCAATATCGTTTTCTAAACAGGATTCAAAGATTACTGTCAGTTCTAAAAAACATCATTTGGAAATACAGCCAGGAAGCATAAGGTTAAGGAGGCTTGGCATGAGCGTAGACTTTGATCCAGGCGATCCCGACAATATATTGAATAAGATAAACGAGATTAAGTATTTGCTGAGAGAAATAGCCTACATTATAGAATTAGTGACAAGTGCTTTTGAAAAGAAACTGGCTTAAAAATAACTTTTTACTAGTTTAAACAACTTAGTTTACTAAACTTGTTTGTTGTATTGATAGTGATAGTTAGGGTGTTTGAGGCACCACGCCAGCAGACTCTTTTGATCCCGATAATGCTGCTGGTAACTCTGGGAACTTCTCCTTCATTCTCTGCTCTGCAACAATTTTTGCCTCTTCAAATATCTTTCTAGCTTCTTCACTCATCGTTACATCGGCTCCAGCCGCCACGTCAATTCCGGTAGCAGCCATGATCATACTTAACTCGTTGACAGCCATATTGAGTTCTATCCAAAGGTCTGGAGCAATGCCTTTTAGTATGTTACTGGCTTCTTTAATTATGCCGACTACAGGTACTATGTCTCCAAATGCATTGCCTAGTATTATGAATGTTTCAAGCCTCAGGCTTGCTTGCTCCAACACGTATTCTACCATGAGTAGCTGTCTAGCCACTTTTCTTATCTCGGCAACTTCGTTAACATATATCTTGGCATGTATTTCGTCTTTCCTCATAAGTGATTCTACCGCCTTTTCAAATAGCTCTTTATCTCTCTCATTAAGGCGATCTACATATGCTCTTATCCTGCTAAGTGCTGACTTTATCCTATAGTGTGCCATTACAGCCCTCTTTGCTAAAGGCTCGTTACCCCCGGTTCTAAATAGGCTCTTTATCTTGTCAGCTATTGTTGGCTCATTTTCACCATACCATTTCTTTATATAGGTATTCGGGTTCATTATCTTGCACCTTCACCTTACAGGTTCTAAAATCATTGTAGACATGTGTATAGATTTAAAGAATAGGGCTCGTGACTCTTTCTATCCTGTTATAGAGACGTTTATTCTTGAAACAAATTTCTTACACTATTACTTTCTCTTTATATTTAGTCTCATTACCTATCTCATATACGGGTTATTTAGTGTTATTGGATAGGAAATAATTTATTAAGTATCATCGTAATAACATGATTTATGAATGTTACTAAATGAGGTGTTCTTCATGGTCAAAAAAGTCGTTATTATAGGAGCTGGTGGAAGAGATTTTCACAACTTCAATGTAGTATTTAGAGATAACCCTGAATACCGAGTAGTAGCTTTTGTTGCAACACAAATACCTGGAATAACTGGTCGTCGCTACCCGCCTAGTCTTGCCGGAAAACTTTATCCTGATGGAATACCTATTGTTTCGATAGATTATTTAGAGGAGTTGGTAAAGTTTTATGGAGTCGATGAAGTAGTATTAAGCTTTAGTGATTTAACATATGAGGATGTAGGGCATATAATGAGTAGAGTGTTGGCTTCGGGAGCTAGTTTTAGAATTCTAGGGCCCATTGAAACAATGATCGAGTCTAGTAAGCCTGTTATAGCAGTGGTAGCTGTCCGTACGGGAGCTGGCAAAAGCAGTGTGTCACGTGAAGTAGCCAAGACAATTACTTCAAAAGGATTAAAACTAGGTATAGTAAGGCATCCAATGGCATATGGCGATCTAGAGTCTATGGCTGTACAAAAATTCACCTCATACGAAGATCTCGACAAATATGGTGTAACTATCGAGGAGAGGGAAGAGTATGAGCACTACATAAAAATGGGGTTAACAGTCTATGCTGGAGTAGACTATGGTAAAATACTCTCTATAGTAGAAAAAGAGAATGATGTAATACTATGGGATGGAGGTAATAACGACTGGCCCTTCTACAAACCTGACTATGTGATAACAGTAGCTGATGCGATGAGACCCGGTCAAGAGATTCTAAGCTTTCCTGGAGAAGTAAACACACGGATAGCTGATGCTGTAATAATAAATAAAGTTGATCAAGCAAAGAAAGATGATATAGAGAAGATTATAAGCAATATAAGGAGAGTTAATAGAGAAGCAAAGATAAGCTTGGCTGAAAGTATTGTAGAAGTTGACGCCCCTGAAGCGGTTAAAGGAAAGAGAGTAGTTGTTATCGAAGATTCTCCGACAGTAACTCATGGCGGACTACCATATGCTGCAGGATATGTTGCAGCAAAGAAATATGGAGCTAAAGAAATAATTGATCCTAGGCCATATGCCGTAGGAATAATCAAGGAGATGTATGAAAAATATCCACATATGGGCCCAGTATTACCAAGTACAGGCTATACGCCAAGCCAACTTAAGGACTTAAAAGAAACTCTAGAGAAGATACCAGCTGATACAGTCATATTAGGTACACCAACAGACCTTACAAGACTTATTGATATAGACAAGCCTGTTGTAAAGACGACATTTAGGGTTAATATTGTTGAAGGCCCTACTATAGGAGAGCTTGTAGAAGAATTTCTACAAAGAGCCAAAATGAAGATTTTTGAATAATAAGCAAATTTTTTAACTTATTTCAGCTTCTTAAAAATACTTAGGTGAAGGGTTCATGGTCACGGCGAAAGCTAAATTTATATCAAGAAGATTAAGGGAGAAATATGGTGTTGTAGGAAAAGTTGCTGAAAGATACATAAGTGCGGGATATAGTGTTACTTTTAACGTAAAATGTAATGATGTGTTGTTCGACTTTATAGCGAAAAAGGGAGAGAAAATAGGAGTGAAAATATATAATGGTAAAATTAAAGTTGGTTTAGAAGACATAGAAAAGATCAGTAGAGCTGCTGAGAAACTAGGAGTAAAGCCCGTAATAGTACTATATGGTTCTGGGCCTAGTGTTAGCGAAGAGGCTTTAGATAAAGCGGACGAGCTAAATATTTCTATAAAGAGAATTAGACCTTAGATTTCTGTCTCACTAGCTATAAACGCTATTACCATGCCTTGTAGTTTATCGATATACCATTTTAAGTATTCTTGCATTCTTCTCCTTTCCCCAACATTTATGGTAAATCTCCTATATGCCCAGTCAATAGCTTCAGGAGTTAATCGATCACCACTTTTACTTGCAGCAAGTCTTATTAAAGCATCTATCTCGGCATGGCTAAACCACTTGGTCTTCATTACAATATCTTCTATAATATCATCAGTTACTTTAATACCGTATCTATTGAGCAGTACCTCGACAGCTTTCCTCCTTGAAGCCCTGTCAGGATACCCCATTATTATTGTTATATCTATTCTCCCCGGCCTAAGTAGTGCCGGGTCAATGAGCTCTGGTGCATTACTCGTTAGAATAGTGAATGGCCTATGCGGATCCTGTAGAATATTTAGTAGTAATGAGACCTCGGCTATACTTACCTCGTGTATAGCATAATGTCTTCCTGTTATAAACTCCGCGTCATCAATGATTACTGTGACGTCTCTCCGATCCCTAAGTTTGTCGAAAATAGAGCTTAGTATTCTTTCTGTAGCCCCATACCACATGGATCTATACGTACTAGGTGTTAATCTCACGATCTTTGTCCCTAAAGCATCAGCTATAGCTTCGGCAAGACTCGATTTTCCTACACCTGGAGGACCAACTATTATTGCACCGCGTGGCGCATATGGTTTCTTGCTTACATATGGTTTAACTATTATCGTCTCTATTTCATCAACTATTTTTTGTGGAAAATCAGTTATCCTCCAAGAAGATTTTCTTAAAGGAATACTTATTTTATGTAGCTCTATACCATCACTATACTCTATTATAATCTCCTTGGTTGTAAAAGCTGGTGCAGCCATAAGAAATATCTTTGGCTGCACATTGATATCTACAACATATTTATGTCTTATCATCCTCTCCTTAAAGCTCTCAATGATCAATATTGAATCTCTTATGACAAGCTCTATATCATCTTTCAGTCTACGAGAGATCATTGTCTTTACCTTTTTCGGATCTAGGGCGTCTTGAGAAACAACAATAACTATTGGGAACGGTTTTATAGTTGTTGAAGTCCACGAGTCTATGAAGTCTTCAATAAATGTTAAAGACGCTACTACTAGTGCACTTTCATCCTTAGCCACATTATATACTAATGCTATTGGCGGACTATTCGGCTTAAGCCTCTTAGCCAGCTTAGGCAAATGGGCTAGTGAAAGTATGTTAACAGCGTAACCAGCTTCTTCAGGTAAAACCTCGACTCTTTTAACCTTAAGTAATATGTATTTAGGAATAACGTCCTCTTCCTCGGTTATTTCCCTAAACACCATTTTTATGTATGGTGTAATGGTCTGTACTATAGCGTATGTAAACCTACCTTCTCTAAGTCTACGAAACGGTATAACAACTGATCTAGCGTTTTTGACTAGATTACTCCATAATACTCTGCCCCAGATCTTCGTCCTAGTACTAGGCAGGACCTATATCACCTCTTCTGTAGCTAAGAGGGCTCCAAGAATTTATATTCTCCTAGTGGTAAGGATATATTTAGCTTTGGGCTAGAGAGCAACATAGGTGCCATTAGATGAGTCAGGAGTTAGAAGACTTGTCACAATATATTGTTTGTAGAGAAGACTGTCCACTTAGATTTTTAGAAGCTTTAGCAATGAATGGTCTAGCAAAGAAGTTTGAAATAATTGATTGTGATAAACCAAGGTTTAAAAAGATAATTCTCCACTTAATAGATGGTTCTAAAGTTACAAGCCAGTGTAGGTTTGATGAAGAAGTTAAAATTAGTGTTAGGATCATAGCAGGATATATAGGGATGTATAGGTATAGGGACATATTAAAAGAAATTAAGATAGTTAAAGAGTCGAAAAAGAAACGTAATAATGTAAGGCTGTGATGAATGGTATTACCGGAGACCATTGGGATGATCGCAGCCCCCTTCTGAGCTAAGTGTATCAAAATACTAACGGCTTACTCTCTCCATTTTTAAACACCGAGAGTTTATAATGAGGTAAGAACAATGCCTGACAAAACTGTAATGACGATAAAGATAAATTTAAGGAAGCTTGCTCATAGATTTATGGAATCTAATAAAAAGATCCTAAAGGTTAGTGACATAGCTTTTGAACTTGGCATATCAAATACTGCAGCTGGAAAAATATTGTCAGCTTTAGAGAGACTAGGTTATGTAGAGAAATGGAGCGACAAAGTTTACATTTTATGCGATATACACAGCACCAATTAATAAAATAAACAATGCCATGTGTTTAAAACATTGATTCTTTTTGTACTCATCTAAAATTTCGGCCGTTATTAGTATGCATGAATAATTCCTTATTCAACTTTACGTAGTCACTATAATAGAATGGGGCGAATGAGAATACGGCGATAAGTTCTGGAATAGCTGCTCCTGGAGGAAGGTCTCTGAATAAGTGTAGATACCACATTATTATTTGAAGAATAGCTATTGTTCCCGGGATAATGGTTTTTTCCTTAACACTTATGTAGAATAAATATGCTATTATACCCAAGAAAAACAATACCGATACAATAAAGTGAAGTCTACCATATATTTCATCATATACTCCGATGAGTATGAGCATGAAACCTGCATAAGCAAGAATAACAGATCTTCCCTTATCGTACAAAATCATGTACTTTATGCTTAAGACGCTTACTAGGTAACCTCCAATAACAAGCCCTAGATTAAAAATAGGAGCAACATCACTATTGACCGCATGCCCTAGATCGCTTAAAGCATTATACCATATATTAAACCATGGCGATAAAGCTATCGATACGAACACCATTAGTAGCGGCAAACATACACTCGCAATTACAAGTGATGATACACATGACGCTCTCATATTCTCACCAAGCCTTACCATTCCCGCCTAGAACATATATGATATTAAAATAGGAATGTAAAAATAATATATCTCTTGATAGGAAATGAATTCATCCATGCAACTTGCTATACTGTATATACTCTTGACAATAATGATTATATTATCTGCTAGTACATACCCCGTGGCTAGTGATGAGGCTATACGCCTAAGTGTTAAAGTAGTGTATAGTGATGATAAACCAGCACAGAATCTAATCATAATCGTATGTAAACACTGGGTGCCGGATCAAGGCATAATTGCGACAAATACCACGGATGAAAATGGTGTAAGCTGGTTAACGATACCGAATCAGTATAAGTATGTATACATCTTTGTAAGAATACCTTACTATGACATAATACCGGACATTTCGCCAAACTATACGTTATCGAGAGGATTATTATTAACACTTAGTGGGAAAAACGAGTATAACGTCTTTATAAGACTAGGCGATATTGAAAAGGCTTATGCTAGTATACGGTTAATCAACGAGTATTATGAAGGAATTCTCGGCAATATAATATTAAAGTACAATGACAGGGTACTAGCATATTCAAATACTTCATATATAGAGGTATCAACTATCAATGACACAAACATACCGCTAATATCCAGTACCACATTAAGGAAACTCGGTTACCCGGGTTCTTATAATATTGATGTAATAGTTAATGAGAACAAGTTTTCCTATAATGTATTTTTACCGATAAATAAAACGTTCATCATAGACCTTAATCCTCCGAGAATAATAAGTCATAATCTCAGCATTATATTAAAGACAATTAAAACTGATCTAGGGACTATAAGGCTAGTTGACATCAACGGAACAATAATAGTCTCCGATGGCATAAATAGTGGTAGCGTTAATTTAAAGGCTACATTAAGACTTGGTAAGAAGACCATAGACTTATCTACCGAAAAACATGTCGGTGAAAACATGACTCGATTTAACGTAAATTATAAGGTAAAAGATCTTATAATCTACGAACTTATCAAATCAAACCAAATCATCCCACAGATTGATATAGTGTTAAGTGATCCTGGAAACCATATAGTTAACCATACTTATAAACCCATGATATACTCCATTACAGAGAACCTCATAGGTAATGAGACTAGAGAACTTATTGGAAACACGACTTCATCAACAAGCAAAATTGGGGAGTTTAACGAAAATACTACACACCTAGTTCAAGGAAAATCGCAGATAGAACAGTATCCTGAAGTAAATATTGCACCAGTGGTGCTATCTATTGCTGTATTTGCTTTTATTCTAGAACTTTATCGTCGCTATAAACTACGATCCTTTTCTCATGTTTGACTGATAGCGAGTCTTTTAAAGCTTTTTTAGCTAGTGCCAGAGCTTTTCTAGCGTTTAAAGCTATACCTACACCTACGTTGTAGTACTCTGGAAGAACCTTTGTGAATTCACGGTAAGAATTTAATGGTAAAACCGCTAATACGTCGCTTCTACCCAAATAACCTGCTATGCCGCCATATGACTGTATTATATTTAACAAACTAGCATACTGGATCATTAGGTCTGTAAATTTTTCGAAAACACTGGTTCCATGGCCTAGCATATCATGCTTTCGTAGCCTAATGATCATTAAGACTATTTCATCCTCATCTTTCTCGTCATAATAGAAGTCTCTTGAGCTTTCTAGAAGAATTCTAGATGCAATTAATTGTGCTGTTAATGGGTGTGGGTGTACTATAGATGCTATTCTGGTTTTTAAACCAATCTCTTTTTCAATAATATTCTTTAACTCGATATGATCGTTTTTCGACATAGTGTTTGATAATGCGATATAGTTTCCATAGTCACATGAAAACACGAACCCATGCCTCTTGCTAAGATATTCTTGCAGAATTCTATAGGTTTTTGCCTGCATCAATTGCACATGATGTTCTGAATCAAAACCTAGGTTATCAATCCAATGGCTAAACCTATGTAATTCTATAATGGTTATCCTAGGCAACTACACCATTCACCACATAGTCTTCGTTAGAATAAGATATTGTCTTGGGTAATATGTTTTTATACATGTTTGTAAAACCTAGTTTAATTGATGATGAATCCTAGTCCAGACAGAATGGTGAAGAGGGGATCTCCGGCTCTGAATTCATATCTAACTTGTAGCAAAGAATATATTCCTAGTTTTATTATAATTGTGTTAAGGTGATGCATTATTTGGCGCTTAGACTTGATCCCTGGGGTCACATTGCTATTCAAGAATACGAGAAGCTATTCACACAATTCGGCATAGCACCTATTGACGAAGTAATCGATAAACTCCCTCATCCCCACCACTTCTTTAGAAGAAAAATAGTTTTTGGGCATAGAGATTTCGATAAATGGATAAATGCGTATAAGAATAAGGAGAAAGTCACGGTACTAACAGGCTTTATGCCAAGTGGGCATGTGCATCTAGGTCACTTAATGCTTTTTGAAGAATTAAAGTATTTTCAAAGACTAGGTATAAACATTAACATCGTAATAGCGGATGCCGAGGCTTATGCTGTCAGAAGAATATCTAGGAAAAAGATCATGGAATATGCGAGAGAATACATAGAGTATGTTCTTGCCACAGGCCTAGACCCTAGTAAAACAAGGATTTATTTCCAAACAAACTCGGACACTCCATATTACAGGTTAATACAGTTATTCTCTAGAAAGATCACGCTAGCTGAATTAGAAGCCATATATGGAGAACTCGAGCCATCAAAGATAATAGCAGTTTTAACACAAGCGGCCGACATACTTCATTTACAATTACCTGACTATGGTTGCTACAAGCACGTATTAGTACCTGTTGGAGCAGACCAAGACCCGCACTTAAGGCTTACTAGAGACATTGCTGATAGATTTAAGAACGAACTAGGATTAAGAAGGCCTGCTTCAACGTATCATAAGTTTATCCGCGGCTTAGACGGGAATAAAATGAGCAGTTCTAGGCCGGAATATGCTATATTCTTAAGCGATCCTATAGAGCAGGTTGAACAAAAGGTGAAAAAAGCTTTGACGGGCGGAAGAGTTACGGCTGAAGAACAGAGAAAATATGGTGGTGAGCCAGAGAAATGCACAGTATACGAGCTATACATGTACTATTTACTAGAAGATGATAAAAAATTACTAGAGCTGTATAGTGCTTGTAAACGAGGAGAACTATTATGTGGCGAGTGTAAGCGAAAAGCCATTGAAATGCTTTCAACACTAATTTCTCGGCTACAAGAAAATGCTAAGAAAATAGAGGAGCAAGGCATTATCGACAAAATAGTGAAGTTTCCAGAATTTTAACTACTGATATATCTCCGTGAAAATACATGTTTTCAGCGAAGTTTTAGACAAGATTAATTGGTGTAAAGTATTGTATCCAGCAAACAAGGATGAGATCAAGGAGGTAAAGAAGTCTATTAGAGAATATATATGGAGGATTATGGAGGAAAAGAACATAGCCAGATTTCCTAGACCAGTCTATGGCAGAATACCTAATTTCATTGGCGCTGAACAAGCGGCTGAAAAAGTGTTTAAAACAAGTGTGTGGAAAAAGGCTGAAGTAATAAAAGCTAACCCCGACAGCCCTCAGCAACCATTAAGAGCCAGAGCATTAATTGAAGGAAAAATGCTGGTTATGGCCTCACCTAGACTTAAAAAAGGCTTTATACTACTTGATCCCCGTAAAATCCCTACAAGTAGATTGACATATGCCTCAACTATTAGAGGAGCTTTCATTTATGGAAAGATTGTTTCTTTGAAAGAAATACCTCCAGTAGATTTAGTTGTAACAGGCTGTGTTGCCGTAGATTTGGCGGGGAATAGGCTTGGTAAAGGTGGAGGATATGCTGAACTTGAATACGCTATATTACGGGAACTAGAGCTTATTAACGAGAATACACCCGTCGTAACCACTATACACGATATACAGATTGTCGAGAAAATACCTAGAGAGCCCCATGACTTAACGGTGGATATTATAGCGACACCCACTAAGTTAATCCATGTTAATCCGAGGCCGCCAAAACCTACTGGCATCATATGGGAGCTACTGGGGGACAAAATAGAATTAGATGTGATCAAGGAGTTGAGAAGAATAAAATATAGCAAATAACACCATGTTTACGTAAACGATACATTGATAATAGTTATCATATTAAATAGAAACTTATTTAGTAAATAATCATGTGGTTCTATACATAGAGGTGCTAGATATTGGAAGTTAATATCAATGAAATACTAATACAGGCAAAAAAATGGTCTGAAGAATATCTTGAAAAATTATTCAATATTTATAGAGACGAGGCTGTGAATACACATCCTACACTTAGAACGCTTATTGATGCTATATCGGACTACACTCTTAGGGGAGGAAAGAGACTTAGAGCAATGCTGGTATTAACAGGCTACTGGAGTAAAAATCCCTCACTAGATCCTGAGCCCGTCAAGTATGTTATGGCGTCTATAGAGCTGCTTCAAAGCTACTTCCTAGTTCATGACGATATCATGGATAGGGATGAAGTTAGGAGAGGAGGGCCCACAGTCCATGTAATGTTCAAAAATGCATGCTTTCATGAAAAACTTCTAAATGACTGCATACATTATGGTATATCTCAAGGGATCTTAGCAGGTGATTACTTGAATGCATTAGTGATGTCTGTGATGTCACTACTACCTTTAAGTTATGAAATAAAGTTTAAGCTTGTTGAAAAATATAGTGAGATCATGAGGAAAGTAGCTTATGGACAATACCTTGATGTATATTTCGCTTATAAGAGTATAAGAGAAGTTAAAGAGTATGACATACTAAAAATCCATGAACTAAAAACTGCTTCATATACTGTTGAATTACCATTGTTCCTTGGCGCGATAACAGCTAACATAACTGATAAGAAAATATATGATGTCTTTCTGAAATTCTCAAAGCCCGCTGGAATAGCTTTTCAATTAAGAGACGATATTATAGGCCTATATGGAGATCCGAGAATTACAGGTAAGCCTGTTGGAAGTGATGTTCGAGAAAAGAAAAAGACATTATTGGTGGTTAAAGCATATGAATGGGGTAATAATGAAGTAAAGAAGTTTCTAGAAGAAATATACGATCGTAAGAAACAAAATGATATTACAGACGAAGATGTACGCATGGTTCAAGAAATAGTTAAAGAAACAGGTAGTTTAGATTATAGCGAGAAGCTGATCGGTAAACTATATAATGAGGCAATGGTAGCTCTAGAGGATTCCAAAGAAATAAGTGATTACACTAAGAATGTATTAAAACAGTTGTTACAAAAACTGGTTTATAGAGAAAAATAATCCTAAAACTGTCTCAACAGCTCACCTAGAATTCTTTGAACATCACGATATGTTTCTCAAAACTCCATAATCTTTCCTTAAATCTTCGAGTCCCCAACACCTAATTTTCCCTAGGATTTATTTAATGCTAAGACCAGTGTAGCTATTATCTGTTATACTAATCTTTTTCCGAAAATAACAGATGTATGTTCATAAATAATATTATTGTTCCTCTTTCTTTTTGTTGTTCAAGATATCTTCATTATTACGCATATTATTTAGATCTTTTAATATATTCCTTAACTCTTCAGGATGAACTGGAGGTGGGATTGTAAGTAAAGCGAATCCAAGATATATAAGTATGCCCGAGATCATGATTATGGATACATAGATAGTGTATTTAACTACAATAAACTGTATTCTCTCTTCAGCCACAAATAATAGAAAAGAGTAAAGTACAGTAATAATTATTCCAGTAAATATCAGTGCCAGCCCAACGATCTTGTCTTTGTTCAAAAATCTTCACCATGCTGAAGCTACTGTATACTCATAAAAATTCTCACAACAATATGGTATTATAGCTGGGAGAAAAAAGTTATTCCTTATGAGATGAAGTTTCATGGGAAGAAGACGGGGAGAAATAGAAGAATGGTTGAAAAAGATTAAGTGGGGAGGAAAGTCGAGCGAATATATTGTACTTGTCAGGTTTAGAGACGAGAATGATGTTACCATACTAAAGCCTGTAAAAGGGGAAGATATTATTGATATTAGAAGAGGGTTTATTGTCTTAAAAAATAGTGTTATACCATTTCATAGAGTTGAAGAAATTAGGAGTAAAGATGGAAAAATACTGTATAAGAGGAAATAGTTTATTCTCTAGATCCATCCTCTAACCTTCATTGCCCTAACAACACGGTCTACAGCAATAGCGTATGCGGCTATTCTCATTGGGTACTCACTATACTTCTTCTGCCACTCATCAAATACACTATTGAAGTTCTGTGACATTATCCTGTCTAGTCTAGATAATGCTTCCTCGTCTGTTAGCCAGCCTCCCATCCTGTTGTGACACCATTCGATCCAGCTCATTGTCACTCCTCCAGCGTTTGCAAGAATGTCTGGTAGTACTATAACTCCTTTCTTATGTAGAATTCTATCGGCTTCAGGAGTTGTCGGCCCGTTTGCACCCTCGCTTATGATTTTAGCCTTTATCCTATCAGCATTCTTCTCGGTTATAACATTCTCCACGGCAGCTGGTACTAGTATGTCTACGTCAAGCTCTAGTAATTCTTCATTGCTTATCCTCTTTGCTTCCTTATAGTTGATTACACTTCCGGTTTCTTTTTTAACCTTCAATACTTCTTCAGGGTTGAGTCCCTCAGGCTTATAGATGCCGCCTTTACTATCGCTTACTGCTACTATTTTAGCGCCCCATTGGTGTAGATAGTAAGCTGTCCAGTAACCTACATTACCGTATCCTTGTACCGCAACAGTCTTTCCTTCAATGCCTCCAAGTACTCTTTTAGCTGCTTCTCTAGCACATAATGCTACACCATACCCGGTGCTCACTACTCTAACCTTTAATCCACCAACCTCTGGGGGCTTAGCAGTGACAACACCCCATGCATTATACCCGACTATTTTTGAGTACTCATCAAAATACCAGGCCATGATCTGTGGGTTTGTATAGACATCGGGGGCTGGAATATCTTCATCAGGGCCTACTACCTTAGCTAATGCTGCAAAGAACTTTCTTGAAAGCTCTTCTAGTTCTCTGGGACTAAGCTTTCTTGGATCTACTCTAACACCGCCTTTTCCTCCACCATAAGGTATGCCTGCCAGAGCGTTCTTCCAAGTCATCCACATTGAAAGTGCTACAACTTCTCCGGGAGTCACATCTGGGTGGTATCTAATACCACCCTTGTATGGTCCTAGGGCACTATTGTGCTGGCTCCTCCATCCCAGAAATACAGCTATTTTTCCATTGTCTAGTTTAACAGGTATTTTCACTTGAACAAGTCTTTCAGGATGCCTTAATACTTCAACTACGTCATCTGGTAACCCTAGTATTGATGCAATCTCCTTTAATTGTTTTACAGCCATTTGGTAAGTTGGATCTTTTTCATAGATCAGAAAAGCTTCTGTCAAGGTTTAATTCACCACAACAGTCTTATCTAGTTTACCCTATATGTGACGAAGCTATATATACGTGACGACGTGATAATAACCTCTTGATACTGGAGTATAGAGGGCTTATAGTAGGACTAATTAACTCTATATAGTTATAGAAAAATATCTCCTAGACACATAGATTGATACTGAGGCGTATAGTTATGAATTTAGACCTTGTTAGAAAACTTACATCTAAAAATATTTCTAAAAGCCTGGAAATAGTTTCTGACCACGATAAATACATAACTAAAGGATATGGTTTCAAATATTTCCCGATAGTTGTAGCCAGAACCAAGGGGGCTAAGGTTTGGGATCTTGATGGGAACGAGTATATTGACTTTATTTCTAGTGCAGCAACATACAATATAGGGCATTCTAATGACGAAGTGATAAAAGCTGTGAAAGAACAGATTGACAAGTTTATTCATTATTGTCTATATCTATATCATGAGCCTGCTATTAAATTAGCAAAACTACTTACTGAGATAACTCCAGGAAAATTTAGCAAGAAAGTAGCCTTCGGGCTTAGTGGTGGAGACGCTAATGATACTGCATTAAAAGCTTCATTCCTATATACTAGGCGGAGAAATATCGCTTCATTCACATACTCGTATCATGGAACAACATACTTAGTGCTATCCGCATCAGGATCATTTAGTCCAAAGCTAAGAAACGCTCTAGGTGCTTTACCAAACGTATACTTCTTTGAATATCCTGACACCTATAGATGCCCACATAATCTTACTGAAGAAGAATGTGGAGAGTATTATTTAGGAGAAATAGAGAAGTTCTTTAAGACAGTTATAGATGGTGAGTCTTTTGCAGCATTTCTAGTTGAGCCGATACAAGGTGATGGAGGCGTACTAGTTCCTCCTAAAAACTTTATGGTCGGGTTAAGAAAGTTGACTGAAGAATACGGTATCGTGTTCATTGATGACGAAATACAGACTGGCATGGGTAGAACAGGTAAAATGTTTGCTATAGAGCATTTCGGCGTGGAGCCAGATATAATAGTATTAGCTAAGGCTCTTGGAGGAGGAATGCCTATATCAGCTGTTGTTGGAAGAGCCGAGATATTAGACCAGGCGACACCACAGACATACTTCTCGACATCAGGAGCACATGCACTATCTTGTGTTGCTGCAATAGCGACAATCAAGTATATAATCAAAGAAGATCTCCCGTCAAGAGCAGCAAGACTAGGAGAATACGCTATGAAGAGACTGAAAGAGCTTGAAGAAAAATATGAGATTGTTGGTGATGTTAGAGGGCTTGGATTACTATTAGGCGTAGATATTGTTAAGAATAAGGATACCAAGGAACCTGATAGAAAAAGTGCATTAAAGATCATCTGGAGATGTTGGGAAAAAGGACTACTTATGATGACATATGGTAAATATGGTAACGTACTAAGAATTGCCCCACCATTAGTGATCACTAAAGAGGAGCTCGATAAAGCCATAGACATTATTGACGAGTCTATAAAGGATGTCTTAGCTGGAAAAGTTAGTGATCAAGTTATTGAAGTATTAAGAGCATGGGAGTGAATCAACCAGTATTTAATACTAATGTCTTTTTCTTTAAACAAACATGACTAAACCTCTTTTTCAAACAAAGATCGTATCATATGTCTATTACGTTTTCGTTGAGAAGAGTTAAAATCAGCCCTCACACGGTTCGTCATCCTGTATGTCTGCTCCGAAGTCGTTCATCATCTATATTAGATTTCGTTTTCTAGACATTTATATTATTCTTATATTCCTACAACACATTAACTAATTATGGGGGATTGTCTTGAAACCTGCGCTAATAGTTGTTGACATGCTTTACGAGTTTGTATACGGGAGGCTTAAAAGCCCCGAGGCAGAAAAGATCGTGCCTGTGATAAGAAAGCTTATTGATGAGGCCCATAAGAAGGGTGTCTTAGTTATACATGTTATCGATCAACACTATCCTTTTGATCATGAGCTCAAGATCTGGGGCGCTCATGCACTAAAAGGTTCTAAAGAAGCCAAGATAATAGATGAGCTGGCACCGCAAGAGAATGATATAGTTTTACCTAAACATAGCTACAGTGGATTTAGAGGCACTCCTTTAGACAATATATTGAGAGATAACGGTATCGATACCGTGATATTGACTGGCATACATACGCACATATGTGTTTTACATACAGCCTATGATGCATTTTATCATGGTTACAACATTATAGTAGTTAAAGATGGTGTAGCCGCCTTTAGTAAAAGCGATCATGAATATGCACTAAATTACATGGAAAAAGTCTATGGTGCAAAGATACTAGAGTCTTCCAAGGTATTGGAAATCATTAATGAGTCTAAACATCACTAATATACTGGTACTGGTACAGGCAACTCTCTATCACGTAATAACTTGAACTTTACATCAAAAGCTTTTTCTAGATAATTCTTTTCAATGACGTCTTTTACATCACCTACATAAATAAGTTTCCCATTCTTCAATAATGCTATGTGAGTAGAAGTGTTTATTGCAAAATATACGTCATGTGTTGTAAACACGACTACTTTGTCTCTACTGAACTGTTTTATTAATCTTGAAACCATAATCTTATTCTTAAGATCTAAATGAGCATCAGGCTCATCTAACAGTATATACTTTGTATTCTTAACTAGAGCCATAGCTATTATAACGATCCTTAATTCTCCAGAACTAAGTTGCGACAATCTACGATTCTTGAGATGACTAATACCAAGTTTTTTGAGAGTTTCATCAACGATCTCGATATCTTGTCTTGTTTCAAAGAATTTCCTGAGAATATGATACCTAGCTGTCAACAGCGCCTCAAAGACTGTTAGAGATAGTGCTTCAGGGACAACTACATCACCCATATATGATATTAGTCTTGAAAGAACTCTCAACGGAGCTTTAGATACCTCAATGCCGTCAACATAAACGTATCCTTGATACGGTAAAATACCTGCTATAGACTTTAATAACGTAGTTTTGCCAGCTCCATTAGGACCTAATATGCCCAGTATCATATTTTCGTGAATGTCTAGCATGATATCACGTAACGCCATTATATTTGCCTTCTCATAAACAACTTTCAGTTTCTCAACTCTGATCACGACTATCTACCTCTAATCCTCTTAACTAAGATCATAATGTAAAATGGCGCTCCAAGAATAGATACCAATGCGCCAACAGGTACTTCGCCCACTTCACTAACTAAAACTAGTCTAGATGCATTGTCTGCTAGAAGAAGAAAAACAGAACCTAGAAGACCAGAGAGAGGAATAACCAGCCTATTATCACTGGTATTTAAGAGAAAACGTGAAAAATGAGGTATAACAAGGCCTAAGAAACCTATAAGCCCGCAACAAGAGACTACTATAGATGACGTTACACCAGCTAATAGGGTTGCTAATAGCCTATAAAATCTAGGATTATAACCTAGTTGAAAAGCATATTCGTCTCCAAGCATCATGACATTTAATGGCTTTGCCAAGATGAAATACAATATTATGTCTAGAATCAATAGAATTAAAAGTATAGGGATCCATTTTCCACTAACCAAAACAAGGCTTCCCAAGAGAATATGCATGGCATATGGATTCTTTGCAACAACAAAATACGACAATAGTATTGAAAGCCCAGAGAAGGTTGTAGACACGCCAATACCTACGAGAACATAGGCTATATCACTGCCACCAATGGCTTCTGCAACTAGTATAGTTATTGATAGTGCAGTCAGCCCGCCAATTATAGCCGACAATATTCTCCCATACATTGTGAATGGAAGTAGGAGTATATAGACATAAGTAGCAAATAATGCTCCGCCTCCAATACCTAAAATATAGTGGTCTACTAGAGGATTACGTAATGATGACTGAAGTAGGCATCCAGACACTGATAACAAAAACCCGACAAAGATTGCTGCAAGAGCTCTATTAAGACGATAAGCTAAGACTGCATATCCTTGGCCATAACCTAGATTAACAAATATCATTGTCAAGAATAACAATATAGCCAATAATATAGCGAAAAAATATTGTGAATCTTTTTAACTTATTCAAACGTCTAACCCCCTATTTCTTGCTTATAATGTTAAATAATACTATAGTTGCAAGAACTATAATGATCGCCACCAACATGTAAGCTTGATCGTAGGCAGGCTCAACTTTTTCAACAATCTTAGTCTTTGTTGATGTAACTGTTTCTGTCTTTGTAACAGTTACAGTTCCGCCATCAGTTAATTCCATCTGACTTGGTATAATCTGTGTAAAGTTCGCAATTTTTCTAGCTAGTAAAAGTGCTCCAAGACCTACAAATGGACCTGGTCTAACAAGGAGGTTAGTCTCATTAGGACTTAATAGCACTAGAGGAGTTTCTAGGTCGTATAGTCCTGTCTCTTTTAGCATCTTTTCATCTATAAAACCCATGTTTGCCACGATCACTATATCGGGATTCCATGACCTGATAGTCTCTATATTAACAGCCTTCCACCCAATAACGTTTGCTACATTATTAAGTGAGAGCCTTGATAATAAGTCGTCGATAAATGTGGCTTTCCCGGCAACCCAAATGCCATTATAAAATCCTACTATAACAAGTATGCTCAAGTTTTCTGATTTTATCATTGAACGTGCCTTGGTTATATTGTTTTCAATATTATTGATTAATTCCAGCACTTTAGCTGTATCTATGTTGAATATTCTACCAATAGTCATTATATCACTATAAATGTCGTTAATCGAGTTAGCCGAGCCACCATGCAGAAACACGACAGTTATATTATTTTCTTCAAAAATGTTAAGCAAGGGCTTGTGTGCACCTGCATCAGCTAGTACTAGGTCTGGTTTTAATGCCAGTATTTTCTCTATAGATATTGCTGACCACCAGTATCCACCAACATGTTCGACGCCCTTTTTCTTCAAATACTCGCTTATACCAAGGCACGTATCATTATAGGATACGTCATCGACTCCAACTAGCGTGTATTCTAAACCTAGTGAAAACATAGTCTCGGTAATACCAGGTGCTATAGATACAACCCTTTGGGGAATCCTATTTAACACAATAGTCCTATGTAATGCATCCTCTATAGTTATCTCTAACTCTTCTCCAGTAGAGTAGACATGACTGTTTTGGGTAATGAAAATAACGACCAGCAGCATTATAAGTATTAAGTGTAATCTCTTGGCTCCTACCATATGGTTACCCTATCCACATATCTGGTGAATGCTATTTCGTGAATGGTAAATAAGCATTTCCCTTATAGGGGGCTAAGAGCTTCCTAAGACTGAAGAAACTTGGTTTAGCTGAAAGAGATTATCCGGAAGTTAGGAGTGTAAGCATCTGGCTCGATGATCATTTATGGAAACCAAACGGGCTAACATCCATCAAGATAGCTACTCATAGAGGATGGATTACAATAGAGTTCGAGCGTTTCTCCCCTCACGGTACTTCTAAGTAGTTTTCAATACTTTTAATTCCGTGAGAGGAGTTAGCCCTTGGTGCGGGTTCATTAGCTTCACCCACACCTCATGGGGCTCAGTCGAGGGCAACGCCATAGCCCTCCCATCTGAGGATAGGTATTTCAACCCAATGTTTATTGCTCCGATAACATCCCTGTCTAAGACTAGTCCATTACCTAGCTTGGCTAACCTTAGCTGGATTTTAACTACTCTTACCCTCTTTCTTCCTCTCACCGCAAAGCGGATCATCGAGG
>Ga0180301_10000149_pt1 | contig 51478 bp, 59 predicted proteins | sample GuaBasSediGuay16_FD_121797 | JGI IMG/M metagenome (GOLD analysis project Ga0180301, IMG submission 121797) | Subseafloor sediment microbial communities from Guaymas Basin, Gulf of California, Mexico - Guay16, Core 4569-2, 12-15 cm | ecosystem: Environmental > Aquatic > Marine > Hydrothermal... | reverse complement strand
GAAAATCAGTACCGAAGTAGTTTTCTCTTCCTAATACCTTGTTAATATGAGAGTATTAGCCTTTGATTTAGGGAATGTTGTTTTTAATTTTGATTACCACCTTGCTCTGGAAAAAATAAAGACAAAGTTAGGCTCTTCTCCCCAAAGAGTAATTGATGCTCTTTTCTATGAAAATTTTGCTCAAGATTTTGAGAAAGGTCTAGTTTCTGGTTACGATTTTTATCAGAAGTTTAAAAAAGAATTTAACTGTTCTCTAGACTACGAGGAGTTTAAAGATATATGGTGTAAAATCTTTTTTCCTAATCAGGAAGTTATTTCTTTTATTAAAATTTTAAGGCTTATCTATCCTATTTACTTAATTTCCAATATAAATGAGTTACATTTTAACTACCTTTATCAGAGTTTTGGAGAAATCTTTTCCCTATTTGATGGTTCTGTTTTTTCTTTTCAGGTTAAATCTGTGAAGCCAGAGGAGAGAATTTACGAAGAATTGGTGAAGTTAACTGGTGTTAGCAAAGATAGGATAATCTATATTGATGACCGTCAAGATTTAGTTGATGAGGCCCAACTCTTAGGTTTCTCTGCTATTAGATTTACTACTTTTAGTAAATTAATAGACCAGCTCCAGGAAAAAGGAGTTTTTGTTCCTACTTTCTATGAAGGGGAAGTTCTTCTGAAATTGAAGGATAAGCTTTCTGTAACTAAAAATGCAGTAATTGTAGGATTAGGAAATCCTCTAAGAGGAGATGATGGGATAGGAAGTATTCTTGCTGGTGATTTGAAAGGTAAGTTGTTACTGAGAGTTTTGGATGTAGGTTTAAGTTTAGAAAATTACTTAACTAAGTTGATGGAGTATAAATTTATATTGATTGTTGATAGCGCTCATTTTTCTTCTTCCTCCAGATTTGAATTATTTTCTCTTCATCAATTAGGCAGTTTATCATTGGATTTTACTCATGCCCTCCCTCTAGATTTTTTGATGAAATGCTTGAAAAAAGATAGTTTAACTGATATACTAATTTTAGGTATTAAGCCTTATAACTTAAAGGTAGGGGAAGAGTTAAGTATAGAAGTTAGGAAGGTAAGAGAGGGTTTGGGTAATTTTTTTATAAGGAATTTTTCTCTTAAAAAGCATGCATCTAAACTTAAATAAGACCATTTTAATAATAGCAGTTATATTAAGCTTTATAGGAGGAGGATGCGCACCTCTATTGATAGGCGTAGGGGTACTTACAGGTTATACTTTAAGTAACGATTCCGCTACGGGTAATGTGAAGGTTACCTATAGGGAACTCTGGGATATATCCCGAGAAGTTTTGGATAAGATAGAAGATGCAGAAATTTTAGAGAGTAACGAGTCTAAAGGAATAATTAAGGCAAAGATCGCAGAGATAGATTTAACTATTAAGATTGATTCCATAGAGAAGAATGAACAGCGTCTAAGGGTAGCTGCACGTAAATATTTTCTCCCTAAGCCGCAGTATGCTCAGAAAATATTTTTTAAAATAATCAAAGAACTAGAGTGATTCTTCGTTTTCTTTTACTTCTTCTCTTTTGCGCCTGCTCCTCTCCTTTAAATTTTTCCCAAATAAAAGTTGTAGAAGTAATTGATGGAGATACAGTAAGGTTAGAGAATGGAAAAGTTTTGCGTTACATTGGTATAGATACTCCGGAAGTTAGACGAAAGGAAGACAAAAGATGGGTTTTTGACCCTCAACCTTTTGCCTTGGAAGCAAAGGAGTTTAACCGGAGTCTAGTGGAAGGAAAAAGTGTGCGAATAGAGTTTGACATAGAAAGACAGGATAAATATGGTAGGCTCCTAGGTTATGTCTTCTTAGATGGAGTATTCGTCAACGCTAAATTATTAGAAGAAGGTTATGGAGTTATCTATACTCGTCCACCTAATGTTAAGTATGTAGATTTATTTATCAGTCTTCAGAAAAAAGCACGTCAAAATAAAAAGGGACTTTGGGGCTCCTATGAAGTAGTGAGCGCAGAAGACGCTCATAAATTTATAGGAGAAATACGTACAGTGAAGGGGAAGGTTAGAAATACTTATCAATCGCAAAGATGTATCTTTTTAAACTTTGGCGAAGATTGGCGTAAGGATTTTACTGTAGTGATATTTAGAGATAGTTGGAAGTATTTTAGAGAGAAAGGAATAGATCCCTTAACTTTTTATAAGGGAAAGATAGTAGAAGTTACTGGTAGAATAAGAGAGTATAATGGTCCAGAAATCATTATAAGTATTCCTTACCAGATAACAGTAATTCATTGATGAGGCAGATTGTTTTATTTACTTTGGTAGTTTTTCTTTACGGTTGTGTAACTATCTATAATCCTGCTACTCAGAGGAGAGAATTCTACTTTATAGATGAAAATACAGAAATTTTATTGGGGAAAAATTTAGCTTCCCAAATATTAAACAGCAAGAAGTTGGTAAAGGACAAAAATCTTAATCGCTACCTCCAAGAGATAGGAGAGAGGATAGCTAAGGTTTGCGATAGAAGCTCTCTAAACTATCATTTCTATATCCTTGACGAAGAAGAAATTAATGCTTTTGCTCTTCCCGGAGGATATGTGTTTGTAAACCGAGGTCTTATAGATAGAGTAGGAAGGGATGAGCTTGCCTTTTGTTTAGGTCATGAAGTAGGTCATATCTGTGCCCGTCATGCTTTAAAAAGATTGCAAGCTTCTTTAGGAATGCAACTAATTTTAAGTTTAGCTCTAAAAAATCCTGAGTATATAAACATTAGGAAGGGATTAGAGGTAATTTATAATGTAATATCCTTGGGATATTCTCGTCAGGATGAATTTTTGGCTGATTATTTAGGAGTAAAGTATGCCTACAAAGCAGGATTTAGTCCTCAAGGAGCAGTTATTCTGTTAGAGAAGTTAAAAAGAGAAGGTGAAGTTCGTCCTTTTGTTTTCTTAAGTAGTCACCCTCCCCCTCAGGCGAGGATTGAACGTATAAAAGAAGAGATAAAGAAATTGGAGGAAAATGGTTAAGAATATATTTTTTTCTTCTGTAGCTCTTTTTTTCGCCTTAGACCCTTTAGGAGTGCTTCCCATATTTATAAATTTTACTAAGAACTTGAATAGGGAAGAAAAACACCGAGTTATTCAACACTCAGTTCTTACTGCTTTGGGGATAACAGTGTTTTTTGTATTCGCAGGTAGACATATTTTTAAATTCTTAGGGATAAAGGTGGAGGATTTTTATATAGGTGGGGGAGCGGTACTCTTTATTTTAGCCATAAGAGATATTTTAGTGTATAAGGATAGCACGGAAGTATGGGGAGATGATTTAGGAGTGGTTCCTCTGGGAACACCTCTTTTGGCAGGTCCTTGTGTTCTTACTCTTTCCTTGGTGCTTTTGCCCCGTTTTGGGTTAGGAGTAGTTATTTTATCACTTGTTCTAAATTTAGCCTTAGCAGGAATAATTTTTTATTTCTCTGAATTCTTTCTCAATATCTTAGGAAAGAGAGGTACAAGAGCTATTTCCAAAATAACCTCTCTTCTTCTTGTAGCAGTAGCGGTGATGCTCATAAGGAAGGGATTAGTTTCTTTTCTAAGTTAGGAAGGAAAATAGTTTGACGTAGATAGATTATTTTGATAATATAACCCGATGATAGAAAGGTATACTCCCAAAAAAATAGGAGCTATCTGGAAAGATGAAGAAAAATTCAGGCGTTTTTTAGAGATAGAAATTCTTCTCTGCGAGGCTCAGGAAAAATTTAATCAAATTCCTAAAGGAGTAAGTAAGGTAATTCGTAAAAAGACAAAGCTTTCTCTTAAGAAAATAAAAGAGATAGAGGAGCAAACCCACCATGATATTGTAGCTTTCATAAACCAAATATCTTCTTCTTTAGGCCGATATTCCCAATACTTACACTTTGGTCTTACTTCTAGCGACTTGTTAGATACTACTTTAGCTTGGCAGATAAAAGATGCTACTAAAATTATCTTAAGTGATTTAACTCTCCTTATGGGAGAAGTTAAAAAGAAAGCATTTAAATTTAAAAATACTTTATGTGTAGCAAGGACCCATGGGGTACATGCAGAAATTTATAGCTTTGGATTGAAGTTTGCTTATCTTTACAACGACCTAAAAGAAGAGTATCAGCTACTTCAGAAAAGTTTAAGGTTTGTCTGTACAGGAAAGATTTCCGGAGCAGTGGGAACTTTTGCCTATTTACAGCCGAGGATAGAGGAATATATTTGCAAAAAGATAGGTATAAATTATAGTCCTATCTCTACTCAAATTGTTTCTCGGGAAAGATTTGCTTACTATCTTTCTCTTTTAGCTTTAATAGGAGCAACACTAGAGAGGTTTGCTACCGAGGTAAGGCATCTCCACCGTACTGAGGTTGAGGAAGCTAAAGAACCTTTTTATAAGGGGCAAAAAGGTTCCTCTAGTATGCCTCACAAGCAGAATCCCATCGTAAGCGAAAGGATATGTGGGTTAGCTCGCCTTCTTAGAGGATATATGATTACTGCCTTTGAGAATATAAACTTATGGCACGAAAGAGATATTTCTCTCTCTTCGGGGGAGCGAATAATTATTCCTGATGCTACTATAGTTTTGGATTATATGATTCAGAAGATGATTGAGATAGTGAAAAACCTTAGAGTGAATCCCCAGAATATGCTTAAAAATATTGAATTGAACCGAGGACTAATTTACTCTCAGAAACTTCTCCTTAAGTTGATGGAGAAAGGCCTTCCTCGTGTCAAAGCTTATGATTTGGTTCAGGACATCTCTCTAAAGGTAGTTAATCAAGGTTTAGATTTCAAGACGCAAATTTTTAAAGATAGGCGTATTAGGAAGTATTTGACTACCAAGGAGTTAGAAGAGATAATTAACCCTTACGAACATCTTAAGAGGATAGATAAAATCTACAAGCGAATTTTTGCTTAATTCCCTCAAAGGTTAAAAAATCTTGTCTATGGTCTGGCGAATAGATGTTTTTTCCAAAGAGGATAAAAATCTAAAAGATCTAGCTTATCAGATCAAAGAATACCTTTACTTAGAAAGATTACCATCTCTAGAGTTGAGAAAAATTTATCTGATAGAAGGCGATTTTGATCGTTCTACAGTAGAAAAAATTGCCTCTTTACTTCTTATTGATAGGATTACAGAAACCTATACTATAGCTAATTGTTTATTTAAAGATAAACCTCAAGATAATGAAATTATTATTACCTACCATCCTGGAGTATGTGATGAGGTAGCTATTTCTCTAAACAAAGCTCTCCAGGATTTAAATATAAAGACGAAAAATACCAGAACTGCTCGTTTTTATAAGTTTCCTGATTTAAAAAGAGAAGATATTCTATCTTTAGCCCCACGTTTACTTTATAATCCTTTGATTGAGCACTTGGTAGAATACGAGCAGTTTAAGAATTTAGATACTCTAGATAGCTTTTTAGGAAAAGAGTATGAATTTAATCTCAAAGTTATAAATATCTTAGATATGAATGACGAAGAACTAGAGAAAGTTTCTAAAGAGAACTTTCTTTCTCTAAATTTAGATGAGATGAAGGTAATTAAAGATTACTTTAAAAATTTAGAAAGAAACCCCACCGATTGTGAACTAGAGACTATTGCTCAGACTTGGTCAGAACATTGTGCCCATAAGACTTTTAGGGGAATAATTGAGTATGAGGAAAGAGATAGAAATTATAATCTCTTAAAGAAGCAGAGAATTGATAATCTTCTGAAGAGTACAGTAATGAAAGCTACCTACCAGATAAATTCTTGTGAATGTGTGTCTGTATTTGAAGATAATGCTGGTATAGTAAACTTTAATCAAACCTTTAATCTTTGTTTTAAGATAGAAACTCACAACCATCCTTCCAGTTTAGAACCCTATGGCGGCTCTTCTACAGGTATCGGAGGAGTGATAAGAGATATTTTAGGTACAGGGCGGTGCGCCAAGCCAGTAGCTTCTATAGATGTTTTTTGCTTTGCTCCTTGGCAGATTTCTTATCAAGACTTACCTAAAGGAGTATTGCATCCTAAAAGGATTATAAAAGGAGTGGTAAAGGGAGTAAGAGATTATGGGAATAAAATGGGCATTCCTACTATTGGAGGAGCGGTAATCTTTGATGAGCGGTTTTTAGGTAATCCTTTAGTTTACTGTGGCACTCTGGGGCTGATACCTAAAGAGAAGTCATTTAAAGAGGTAAAGCCAGGAGATTTAATTATCCTCTGTGGAGCAAAGACAGGACGCGATGGAATTCATGGGGCTACTTTTTCCTCTACAGAGCTGGCGGAGGATACGGTAAGTTTAAGGAGTGCAGTGCAGATTGGCAACCCTATTGAGGAAAAGAAACTTATGGAGGCTCTCCTTAGAGCAAGGGATAAAGATTTATTTTCTGCTATAACTGATTGTGGAGCAGGAGGATTAAGTAGTGCAGTTAGTGAGTTGTCTAAAGAGTGGGGAGCAAAAGTCTATTTAGATAGAGTTCCTCTAAAATATAGAGGTTTGACTTATACCGAGATTTGGATTTCTGAATCTCAGGAGAGGATGGTTATATTTACACAAAAGGAAAAGTTAAAGGAATTAAAGGAAGTGTTTGATCGTGAGGAAGTAGAGTTAACGGTAATTGGAGAAGTGACTTCTGATAGAAAATTGACTCTTTTTTATCAAGATAAAAAGGTATGTCAGCTGGATATGGATTTTCTTTTTCGTATTCCTCGCTTTAAGAAGAAAGCAGTATGGATTAAGAGAGAAGAAAAAGATGTTAAGTTAAAAGAGAAGTTGGATTATGCCCAAGATTTGAAGCAACTGTTAGCTTCTCTCAATGTATCTCCTAAGGATTGGATTGTTACTGAATATGATCACGAAGTTCAAGGAGCCAGCGTAGTTAAACCTATTCTCAATCAGGAAAAGTTTGCGGTAAGTGATGCCAGTGTAATACGACCAGATTTGGAGAGTGAAGAATGTGTTGCAGTGGGGTTAGGAATAAATCCTTTCTATTCTGATATTGACCCTTACTGGATGGCAGCTCTTTCCATCGATGAGGCAATAAGGAATGTAATTTGTGTAGGAGGAAAGTTAAAAAAGATTTCCCTTTTAGATAACTTCAGCTGGGGTTCTCCCAACGATGAGCGAATTTTGGCAGGTTTAGTAAGAGCAAGTTTTGCTTGCTATGATTTTGCTGTAAAGTTTTCAACGCCGTTTATCTCTGGTAAAGATAGCCTTTTTAATGAGTATTTAGTGGGAAACAAAAGGATTTCTATTCCAGGTACCCTTCTTATCTCGGCAGTTTCTATTATCAGTGATTGGCGCAGAATATTAAAGAATTATTTTAAAAACTCTGGTAATTTAATCTATATTGTGGGCGCCACTTACCCTGAGTTAGGAGCTTCTGAGTACTTTAGAAATTTAAAAATAGAGGGAGGATGCATACCCAAAGTAAGAGATTATGCAAAAGAGATTTTTTTAAGAGTAAGCCAAGCAATTGAGAAAGATTTAGTAGAGTCCTGTCATGATTGTTCTGAAGGAGGGTTAGGAGTAGCAATTTCGGAGATGTGTATAGGAGGCAATAAAGGTGCAAGTATTTTTTTAAAGGAAGTTCCTCATAGCATAGGGATGCTGAGTTATGAAATTCTATTTTCTGAGTCACCTACAAGGTTTATCGTAGAAGTCAGAAGAGATAAAAGAGAAAGTTTCCAAAAAGTAATGCAGGGAGTTCCCTTAGGGCTTATAGGATGCACTTCTTCTGAAGAAAGAATAATTTTTTATAATATCAACGGTAAGGAGATTATTAATATTAGTGTGGATGAAGCAAGAGAAGCATGGCTTAGTACTTTTAAGGAATTTCGATGAGACCCAAGGTATTAATTTTAAGAACAGCAGGTACTAACTGTGATAAAGAGACAGAGTTTGCCTTTCGGTTAGCAGGAGCAGATACCTACCTTTACCATATCAATAGAGTAAAGGAAGAGAAAAACATCACTAGCTACCAGATTCTTTGTTTACCTGGAGGATTTAGCTATGGAGATAACTTAGGGGCAGGGAAGATTTTCTCTTTAGAGATTCTTCTCTGGTTTAAAGAAGAGATAGAAAAGTTTTTAAGCAAGGGAGGGCTTATCTTAGGGATATGTAACGGTTTTCAGATTCTTCTAAAAAGTGGCATTCTACCCCACCTAGATTTTCGTCAGAAAGCTACTCTTACTTTTAACGACTCCGGACGTTTTGAAGATAGATGGGTTTACCTTAAGGTGACCTCTTCTTCCGCTGTTTCCTTATGGTTTAAAGATCTTCCTCCTTTGATAACTTTACCGGTAGCTCATGGGGAAGGTAAATTCTACGCTGACTCTTCTACTTTAAAGGAGATAGAAGATAATAACCAGGTAGTTTTAAGGTATGTTGACAAAAGTGGTAAACTAGCTCCTTACCCTTATAATCCTAACGGCTCTTTAAACGGCATTGCAGGAATAAGTGATTCTACAGGAAGAGTCTTAGGGCTTATGCCTCATCCTGAAAGGTTTCTTTTTCCTCACCATCATCCTCATTGGGAGAAAGATACAACCTATCCTTTTGGGAGGAAGATATTTGAGAATGTGGTAAACTATTTTAGCCATGGTTAGGAAAAAACTAACTTATAAAAGTTGTGGAGTAGATATAAAAAAAGGAGAAAATTTAGTAGATGTAATTAAAAAACTTTTTCCAGAAAGAAGGATGGAGAGAATTTCTGCTTTTGGCTCTTTCTTTCCTTTAAAAAAAGTAATCGAGAAATACAAAAATCCTCTTCTTGTTTCTTCCTGTGATGGAGTAGGAACAAAACTAAAAATCGCACAATACCTTAACTACCACCGTAGCGTCGGAATAGATTTAGTAGCGATGAATGTTAACGATATCATTTGTTTAGGAGCAACTCCTCTTTTCTTTTCTGATTACATTGCTTGTGGAAAACTAAATATTTTAGTTTTAAGAGAAGTTTTAATAGGAATAAAAAAAGCTCTAAGGGAAGCGAGCTGCTTCCTTATAGGTGGAGAAACTGCAGAGATGCCAGGTATGTATAAAAAAGATGAGTACGACTTAGCTGGTTTTTGTTTAGGAGTAGTTAGCAGAGAGAAAATAATTGATGGCAGAAGTATTTGCGAAGGGAATTTATTGGTGGGGTTAGCTTCTAATGGATTACACTCCAATGGCTTCTCTCTGGTAAGAAGAGTCTTTTCTAAAAAAGAAATAAAATATTATGCTCAACAGTTACTTAAGCCCACTCGTATTTATGTAAGAGCTATTTGTAATCTTTTAAATAATAAGAGATACTTTTCTAAAATTAAAGGAATTGCTCATATTACTGGGGGAGCTTTTTACACCAAGTTCACTAAGATAATTCCTCCTGGTTATGGCGCGATAGTAAAAAGAGGGAGCTGGTCTGTTCCTAAAATTTTTAAAATTATTCAAGAGAAAGCTAATATAGATGATAGAGAGATGTATTCAGTATTTAACATGGGTATAGGGATGGTTCTAGTAGTGGACAGAAAGAGTGTTAAAAAAATCGTAAATACTCTCCGAAAATTTTATCCTGTTTATATTATTGGAGAGGTAATAAAGGCAAAGGAGAAGATAAAATTTGTTTAAATGGGAGGAAGGATGAAGGTCTTGGTGATAGGAGGAGGAGGGCGAGAGCACTGCTTAGTTTATAAGATTAAGAATTCTTCCTACGTAGATAAGGTATTCTGCGCTTCTGGTAATGGAGGCACAGCTCTTCTTGCAGAAAATGTGGATATCCAACCTCAAGATATAGAAGGAATAGCAAAATTCGCTTTAAGAGAGGGAATTGACCTTACTGTTGTAGGTCCAGAGGCTCCTTTAGTAGAAGGTATTGTAGATGAATTTACTAAGAGAGGGTTAAAAATTTTCGGTCCTACAAAAGACGTAGCTATTTTGGAAGGAAGTAAAGTTTTTGCCAAGCAATTTATGAGAAAATATGGAATACCTACTGCAGAGTTTGAGATTTTTGATGATTCTGGTAAGGCATTTAGCTATATAGAAAGATGTGATTTCCCCTGTGTAGTTAAAGCTGACGGGTTAGCAGGAGGGAAAGGAGCAATTATTTGCCACAACCTTTCCCAAGCTAGGGAAGCTATAGAGCGAATAATGGTTAAGAAAGAGTTTGGAGCAGCAGGAGAAAAAGTTGTAGTTGAGGATTTTTTAGAAGGAGAGGAGGCATCTCTATTAGCCTTTTTAGATACCGATACATTTTTGCCTTTAGTGACTTCTCAGGATCATAAACCTGTATTTGATAACGATCAAGGACCCAATACAGGAGGAATGGGAGCATATGCTCCCGCCCCTTTAATAGGGGATTTACTTTTTTCAAAAATTGAAGATAAAATTCTCTCTCCTTTGGTTAAGGGGCTAAAGAAGGAGAATAAGGTTTATAAGGGGATTATTTATCTAGGGTTAATGATTGCTAATGGAGAACCTTATGTGCTGGAGTTTAATGTGCGTTTTGGTGATCCGGAGACGCAAGCAATTCTACCTAAACTGAAGAGTGATTTAGTAGAAGTTATATTAGCTAACATCGAAGGAAGATTAAAGAATATAAATTTAGTTTGGGATCAACGTTTCTGTATCTGTGTAGTTTTAGCTTCTGGAGGTTATCCTGGTAAATACGAGAAAGGGAAGGTAATTAATGGCTTAGAAAGTTTAGAGAAGCAAGAAGATATCCTTGTATTTCATGCAGGAACAAAGAAGGTTTTCGATAGCCAAACAGGAAATACATTTTTTGTCACTAATGGAGGAAGAGTGCTTAATATTGTAGGATTGGATTCTGATTTTCGTAAAGCTCAGGAGAAAGTTTACTCTGCTATAAAAAAGGTCTACTTTGAAGGGATGCATTATCGTCGAGATATAGGAAATAAAGGATTGAAATTTTTATCATGAGAAGATAAAATTAAGGGAAATATGAGAAGAAAAGAAAAGCCTAAAATTGCTATTCTTTTAGGTAGTAAGTCAGACTTAGAGAGATTAGGAGAGGCATTAAATCTTTTAAAGGAGGCAGGTTGTCTTTATCGATTAGAAGTAATTTCTGCTCATCGCTCTCCTTATAAACTGCAAAATTTTTGTAAACATGCTAAAAAAGAAGGTATAAAGATTGTTATTGCTTGCGCAGGACTCTCTGCTGCTTTACCTGGAATTGTCGCCTCCTATTTAGATATCCCTGTTATTGGAGTGCCCTTAGATTCCGGTCCTTTAAAGGGAGTAGAAAGCCTTTTTTCCATTGTTGAAGTTCCTAAGGGAATTGGCTTAGTATCTACAGGAATAGGTAAGAAGGGATTTATTAATGGAATAATATTTTCTTTAAAGATACTCGCTCTCTTCTATAAGGATTACACAAAGATTGTTAGGCGGATAGAAGAAAAGTTCAAAAGATGAAAAGATTAGATGCCTTAGCTTGTCAGGACATTTCGTTTTTAGGGAAGGAAGTAAAAGAGATTCTTACAAGAGGAGGGATAGTTGCTCTTCCTACGGAAACTGTTTACGGTTTAGCTGTCCTTCCCACTAATAAGTCAGCAGTAGAGAGATTGTACCAGATTAAACACAGAGATTCTAATAAACCTTTTAGTTTACATATACCTGATGTAGAGAAAGCTCTTTCGTTTCTTTCAGTTCTTCCTCCTTATGGATACCGCTTGTTAGAAAAATACTGGCCAGGGCCTCTTACTATAGTGTATTACTCTAAGGAAGGAGAGAAAATAGGAGTGAGAGTTCCTGATCATAAGATCTTAGCAGAGATTCTTCGGGTAGTAGGCTCTCCTGTTTATCTACCTTCCGCTAACCTAAGCGGAGAGAAAGAAGCAGTGAGTGCTAAGGAGGTGGAAGAAAAATTCGATGGGAATATAGATTTAATTGTTGATGCTGGTCCTCCTGTTTACTTTAAGCCTTCTACAGTAATAGATTTAACTTATCATCCTTTTAAAATTTTAAGAGAAGGGGCGATTTCTGTTAAAGAAATAGTAGATATCTATGTAAAAAAGAGAATCGTTTTTGTATGTACAGGGAATACCTGTCGTTCAGTAATGGGAGAACACCTTTTGAAAAAATACCTCTCTGAGTATAACCCACATACCTTTCAGCGTTACGAAATTATTTCTAGGGGGCTTCATCCTTTAGAAGGCTCTCCTTTATCTCCTGCTGTAGCGGAAATTCTAAAAAGAGAGGAAGGTATAGTTTTGGAAGATCATAAATCTAAACGGTTAGATAGAAAAACCATTCTTTCCTCAGATTTAGTCTTTACTATGAGTGATGTCCAGAAAGAACACATTGTGAAGTTAGAGCCTACTTCTGAGCCAAGAGTTTTTTGTCTGAAGAAATTTTTACCTTTAGATATGGAAAAAGATATACCTGATCCAATGGGTAAGCCTTATGAAGTTTACTTCCAAGTTTATGAGTTAATAAAGAAGGCAATTTTAGAGTTAAGAGATTGGTTATAGGAAAATATGAGAGTAGGAATAGCTAGTGATCATCGTGGATTTAAACTAAAGAATGTTCTAATTGATTTCTTAAAAACAAAAAATGTATCTGTGGTTGATTACGGAACCTATTCCAACGAGCCTTGTGATTACCCTGATTATGTTTACCCTTTGGCTAAGGCGGTAAGAGATAGAAGAGTAAATAAAGGGATTATTATCTGTTATACCGGTATAGGTAGTAGTATTTGCGCTAATAAAGTTAAGGGAGTAAGAGCAGGCTTGGTTTACAACCTAAAGACAGCAGCTTTAAGTAGGAGACATAACGATACCAATATCATTGTGTTAGGTGCAGGATTTTTAACTCTTTTTTTAGCAAAAAAAATTGTCTGGCGATGGTTAAATACAGAGTTTGAGGGTGGTAGACACCTGCGTCGGGTAAGAAAAATTAGGTTGATAGAGGAGGAAGAGAGTGTTTGACTACCTTAAAGATGTCGATCCTCAAGTATACAAGAGTATCTTAAGAGAAGTCAAAAGGCAGAAGACTCAAATCGAGCTTATTGCTAGTGAAAATTTCGCACCTTTAGCAGTTTTAGAGGCTGCCAGTTCCCCTCTTACTAATAAGTATGCTGAAGGTTATCCCCGTGCTCGCTGGTATGGAGGTTGTCAATTTGTCGATGAGGTTGAAGATTTGGCTAGAGAGAGAGTAAAAAAACTATTTGGCGCCGAGCATGCTAACGTTCAACCGCATTCAGGGACACAAGCAAACATGGCGGTAATGTTAGCTACCCTAAAAGTGGGAGAAACAATTTTAGCTATGGATTTAGCTTGTGGAGGACATCTCTCTCATGGTCATCCCTTGAATTTTAGTGGAAAATTTTACAATGTGATAGCTTACGGGTTGAATCGTGAAACTGAGCCTCTGGATTACGATGAGATAGAAGAGTTAGCTTTAAAACATAAGCCCAAGCTAGTTATTGCTGGAGCTAGTGCTTATCCTAGGATAATTGACTTTGAAAAGTTTCGTAAAATTTGTGATAAAGTAGGAGCACTCCTTCTAGTAGATATGGCTCACTTTGCTGGGATGGTAGCAGCAGGACTTTATCCTAACCCTACTCCTTTAGCAGATTTTGTAACTTCTACTACACATAAGACGTTAAGGGGGCCACGAGCAGGGTTTATTCTCTGTAGAAAAGAGTTTGCTAAAAAAATTGATAGTGCGGTATTTCCTGGTGTTCAAGGTGGTCCTCTTATGCATATAATTGCTGCTAAAGCAGTTGCCTTTGGGTTAGCATTTACTGATGAATTTAAGGAGTATCAGAGAAAAATTTTGGATAACGCAAGAGCTTTCGCAAACTTTTTGGAGATGAGAGGTTATCGCATAGTAAGTGGAGGTACAGATACTCACCTATTCTTAGTGGATTTGCGTCCCAAGAATTTAACAGGTAGAGAGTGCGCTGATATTTTAGAGAAGGTAGATATTACTGTAAATAAGAACCTTATACCTTTTGATCCCAATCCTCCGAAAATTACCAGCGGGATAAGAATAGGAACTCCTGCAGTAACTACCCGAGGAATGAAAGAAAAAGAAATGGAGATGATTTGTGATTTTATAGATAGAGCTGTTAGGTATCGGAGTGACTCTCAAAAGTTGGATAAAATAAGGAAAGAAGTTCACGAATTATTGGAAAAGTTCCCTCTTTATCCTGAATTTAATGGGAAAGAGTAGTCGGCCTGATTGGGATACTTACTTTATGAGTGTAGCTGAACTAGTTTCACGACGTTCTACTTGTTTAAGAAGAAAAGTAGGTGCAGTTTTAGTTAAAGATAAGAGAATTTTAGCTACTGGTTATAATGGAGCTCCTCGAGGGTTAGAGCACTGTGAAGTAGTAGGATGCTTGAGAGAAAAGTTAAAAGTTCCCTCAGGAGAGAGGCACGAGTTATGCCGAGGGTTGCATGCTGAACAGAATGTTCTTCTTCAAGCCGCTTTCCATGGTGTTTCTGTAAAGGGGAGTAGTTTATATGTTACTTGCGCTCCCTGTAGTATCTGTGCTAAGATGATTATAAACGCAGGGATAAAGGAGATAATTTATCGGGATAGTTACCCGGATAAGATGGCTGAACAGTTTTTAAAGGAAGGAAAGATTAAGTTGAGAAAGCTTTCCAAAAAATCAGTTTAGATGAGGTGTCCTTACTGTAACCATAATGAGGATAAAGTAGTTGATTCTCGGGAGACTCAAGAGGGAGCTTCTATAAGAAGAAGGAGGGAATGCTTAAATTGTGGGAGGAGGTTTACTACTTATGAGTATGTGGAGAAAATTCCTCTTATGGTAGTAAAAAAAGATGGACGTCGTGAGCCCTTCAGTCGTCAGAAGATTCTGGAGGGGTTACTTAAAGCCTGCCAGAAAAGGCCAATAAGTGTGGAAAGATTAGATAAACTTGTTTCCGATATAGAAAAGGAGATTCAGAAGAAGTTTGATCAGGAAGTAGATTCTCGCTATATAGGAGAACTAGTGATGGAAAAACTTTCCCAGATTGATGACGTAGCTTACGTAAGGTTTGCTTCTGTATATCGTCAGTTTAAAGATGTAAATCAATTTATGAGGGAGTTAAGGGATATTTTGAGTAAAAAAGTAAAATGATTGAGGTAGAGTTATCCAGAATCATTATTGACGAGGAAAAAAGAGAGCAGATAATTGTCTTAAGAGAAAAAAATGGCTCAAAAACCCTTCCTATTGTAATTGGTTTAACCGAAGCTTTGGCAGTGAGAATGAAGTTGAGTGGATTTATGCCCCCTCGGCCTCTTACTCATGACTTGATGAAGTCTTTATTCGATGCTTTAGAGGTTAGGTTAGAGAAAGTGGTCATTGATAAGTTGGTAGATAGTACTTTCCATGCTAAACTTTTTTTAATTACTAAAGAAGGTACCAAAGTTGTAGATGCTCGTCCCTCAGACAGCATAGCTTTGGCAGTGAGAACTAACTCTCCTGTCTTTGTTGAAGAAGAGGTATTTAGAAGATTAGAACAGGGATTATGAAGATAGGGATTATTAGCGATACTCATGACAACCTAGTAAAGATTAGAGAAGCAGTTAAGATATTTAACGAACACGAAGTTGATTTTGTGTTTCATGCCGGAGATTTTATTGCTCCTTTTTCTCTAGATCCTTTCCAAAAGTTGAGATGTGATTGGGCAGGAGTTTTTGGGAACAACGATGGAGAAAAGGAAGGATTGAGTAAAAGATCTGGAGGACGGATAAAGCCGCCACCTCTACTTTGGGAGGCTCAGGAGAAGAAAATTGCTGTTACCCATCAGTTCATCTCTGTTGATGCTCAGATAATTATATTTGGTCACACCCACCATCCTCGAATAGAGAAAGTTGATGGTAAGCTCCTTATAAATCCTGGAGAGGCTTGTGGATGGCTTACTGAGAAATCTTCCTTGGTCATTTTAGATTTAGAGAGTTTAGATGCAGAGTTAGTATACTTTTAACCCACCTTTTATGCAAATAAAAGATAAGGTAGCAAGTATTCCTTACCTTTTTTCTATAAAGAGATTAGCTAACGAGACGAAAGTAAATGTATATTTGGTAGGAGGTTTTTTAAGAGACCTCTATCTAAAAAGAGGAGAGAATTTTGATTTTGATTTTATTGTTGAAAGGAATGCTGAAGAGTTTTCCATTGCTTTTTCTCAAAAGATAAACTGCAAGTGGATCGTATTAGATAAAGAGGAAAGAACCTATCGGGTAATTGTAAAGAGAAAAGAGAATACTTATCACTACGATTTTTCTCAGTTAAAGGGAAGTAATTTAGAAGAGGACCTTTTAAAGAGAGATTTTTCTATAAATACCTTACTTCTAAATGTAAATCGCTTTCCTCACGTTCAGGTGATTGATCGCTTGAAAGCTATCAGGGATTTGAGAAAGAAAATTATAAGAGCAGTAAGTGAAGAAGTTATTTTAGAAGATCCTTTAAGAATCTTAAGAGCTTTTAGCTTATGGGCGAGGTATAACTTGCGGATAGAAACGCAGACTCTTAAGTTTTTAAAAAAACACAAGGCATTGTTAAAAAAAGTATCTCCTGAGCGAATAAACGAAGAGTTGTTCAAAATTTTAGATAGCCACTACAGTTATTCGATAATAAAAAAAATGAGTGACCTCTTTATCCTTGATGAAATCATTCCTTCTATAAGGAAGTCTCGAGGGGTATATCAAGGCGGATATCATCATTTAGATGTTTGGGAACATTCTCTTCAAACACTTTCCCGCTTTGAAATTCTTTACCGACGAAGGTTGGTTAAGTCTTCAGAGATAGTAGATTACCTTAATCAGGAGTTGGCTAAAAATAGAAAGAGAATTCACATTTTAAAACTTGCCTGTCTTCTTCACGATATTGGTAAACCTTTTGCGAAAGGGGTCAAAGGTAAAAAAACTATATTTCATACTCACGAGAAAATAGGAGCAGAACTTGCTCAGGAGTTTGCTCAAGAAATTAAACTCTCAGTAAAAGAGAAAGAAGTTCTTAGGAAGTTGATTTTTTGGCACTTAAGGCCAGGTTACTTAGCAGGAGAGATTTTTCCCTCTCAGAGGGCAATTTATAGATTTTTTAGAGATACTGAAGAGGAAGGAGTTTCGGTTATTCTTTTATCTTTAGCGGACTGGCGCGCTACCAGAGGACCACTCACTAACAGAGAGAAGAGACTAATCCATGAGAGAGTAATGTTTAAACTTATTGATTTTTACTTTAATGAAAGGAAAAAGAAACCTTTACCTAAGGTAGTGGATGGATTTGATATAATGAAAAAGTTTAACTTAGCTCCCTCTCCTTTAGTGGGAGAGATACTTGCTAAAATTAGAGAGGAGCAAGCTTTGGGAAATGTGAAGAACAAGAGAGAAGCTTACCGGGTAGCTAAGGCTTATCTAGAATCTAGAAGGGAGGAAAGATGTTTATAAAAGGGGTGGAGATTAAGGTAGTTAAGGCGGATATTACTGAGGTAAATACCGAGGCAATAGTTAACTCTGCTAATACACATTTTTTTATGGAAGGAGGGGTAGCTAGCGCTATAAAGAGAAAGGGTGGGAAAACAATTGAAAGAGAGGCTCAAAAACACGCTCCAGCAAAAAAGGGGGAGGCTATTATTACTAGGGCTGGCGCATTGAAGGCTAAATATGTGATTCATGCAGTAACTATGGGATTAGACTTTAAAACTAACGAAGAGGTAATTAGAAAAGCCACTGCTGCTACTTTATGGTTAGCTCAGAGCAAACGTATTCATTCTCTTTCTTTCTGTGCTTTAGGATGTGGGACAGGCAAACTTTCTTATTTCCTCTCTGCTAAGATAATGGCTCAAGAGGTGTTTCGTTACTTAAGAGAAATCGAAAAGCCATCTCTTAAAAAGATTGTTTTCGTTCTTGCTTCTCTTCAAGCGTTGACAGCTTTTAAAAAGAATCTTTTGGGGTACTTAGATTATATCACCAAGAAGGTATGTCAAGGTCCTTTTCTTACTGTAGATGGAATAGTAGAATTTGCTGGAGGGATTGTGATGATAGAAAGAAGCAATCCCCCTTTTGGTTGGGCTCTTCCTGGAGGATTCCTAGATTACGGTGAGAGTGTGGAAGAAGCGGTAAAAAGAGAAGTAAAGGAGGAGACGAATTTAGATTTTGTAAACTTTAAACAGTTTAAAGTTTATTCTAATCCTAACCGGGATCCTCGATTTCATACTGTCTCCGTAGTGTTTGTAGGAAAGGGGAGAGGCCGTCTTCTTTCTTCCTCTGATGCTAAAGATGCTCAAGTTTTTAGATTAGATAGTTTGCCTAAGAAAATAGCCTTTGATCATGCTAAGATAATAAGAGACTACATCAAGGAAAAGAAAAAATGATTTCTATAGATGGGTCTTATCTCGAGGGGGGAGGTCAGATCTTAAGAACGGCTTTAGGGCTTTCTACTATCTTAGGAGAGGAAATAGAGATATTTAATATAAGAAAGAAAAGAAAAAACCCTGGGCTAGCAACTCAACATCTGTATGTGATTCAAGCTTTTCAGAAAATGTTTGCTGCTTCCTGCCAAGGAGCTTTTCTTGGTTCCCAGAGAATTCGTTTTTCCCCTTCCTCAGAAGTTAAGGCTTCCTCTATCTTTTTAAAAACAGAGACAGCCGCTTCTGTTGGATTAATTATTCAAGCAATTCTTTTACCGATTGTAATTTTAAATAAAGAGGTAACCTTAAAAGTAATAGGAGGAACAGCAGGAAAATGGGCTCCTCCTGTAGATTTCTATTCCAAAGTGGTATTTCCTCTTCTAGGCATAAATGCTCATCTCCAGGTAATGAGGAGAGGATATTATCCTAAAGGAGGAGGTCAGGTTTCTTTAAGGGTAAAAAAAAGTGACTTAGGAAGTATTAACTTTACCCAAAGAGGCTGCTTTATTAAAGTATCTATAACAAGTATTGCTTCTTCTTCTCTAAAGGAGAAAAATGTAGCTCAAAGACAACTCTATAAAGCCAGGGAGTTGTTGAAAGAAACTTACCCCAATTTAGAGATTGAAGAAAGATTTTTTTACACTGATACTTTCTCTTCTGGTTCAGAGATTTACCTCTGTGCTTATTTTGAAAATACTATCCTCTTCAGTAATAGTTTAGGAGAAAAAGGTAAATCAGCAGAGAAAGTAGCTTACCAAGCAGTAGCAAAACTTAAAGAAGAAATAGAAAGTGGAGCTGCCTGCGACAGACACCTTGCCGATCATCTTATTCCCTATATGGCTTTCCTAGGGGGAGAATTTCTTACATCTCAAATTACCTTACATACCTTAACTAACATTTGGGTTTGTGAAAAATTTTTAGACAAAAAATTTTCTGTGGAGGGTAATTTAGTAAAGAGTATCTCTTAACTATGCAGGACCTTTCTTTGCGTTACATAAAAGGGATAGGTTCAAAATTAGCTAATACTTTAGCAAAATTAGAAATTTATAGTGGAAAAGATTTACTTTATTATTTTCCCTTGCGCTATCAAGACAGGCGCTACATAACTCCTATCAAAGAGATAAAAGAAGGTGTTCATTTTTTAGTAAAAGGGAAAGTTATGGCAAGGAATGTAAGGGGAGTTAAGCGTTTTCTATTTGGTAGAAAGCTCTTCGAAGCAGTTGTTTCCGATGGAAGTGGTTTCTTAAACTGTGTATGGTTTAATCAGCCTTATCTTAGAGATTATATAAATGTAGGAGATGAACTCTTCCTCTATGGGAAAGCTACTCTCTTTAAAGGGAGTATTCAATTTATCTCTCCTGAGTATGAGAAGTTTTCTTCAGTAGATTCTTTTAACTTTGGGAGAATTGTGGGTTTCTATCGCCTTGTAGAGGGAATTACTCAGAGAAGGATGCGGAAGATAATCTTTGAAGGGTTAAAGAAGTTTTCTTCCCAGCTTCTTGATCCCCTTCCTTTCTACATAAGAGAGGAGAGAAAAATTCCTAATATAAGAGAGGCTTTAGAAAATATTCACTATCCTTCCACATTTCAAGATGCTAATTTAGCTAGAGAAAGATTTATATTTGAAGAACTGTTCTTTTCTCAAATCATGGTTTACTTAAGAAAAGCAAGGAGAGTCTTAACTAAGGGAATACCATTTAAGGTAGATAAAGATTTTATAGAGGAGATTAGAAGAAGGTTTGATTTTTCTCTCACTTCTTCTCAAGAAGAAGCACTTGTTCAAATCCTTGAAGATATGAAAAAACCCTATCCTATGCATCGTCTCCTTCAGGGAGATGTAGGTTCAGGTAAAACTGCTGTAGCTATTTTCGCTATAGGAGTATGTGTTCATTCAGGGTATCAAGCTGCAGTTATGGTTCCTACTGAAATTTTGGCTTTTCAGCATCATCAGGCTCTCCAAAGTATTCTAGCTCCTTTAGGATTTAGAGTAGATATTTTAGTTTCTTCTCTTTCTAAAAAGATGAGAGAAAAAATCATAACTTCTTTAAAGGAAGGAAAGACTGAGATTGTTGTAGGTACCCATTCTCTTCTTGATGAAAATGTAGAATTTAAAAATTTAGGTTTGGTGGTTATAGATGAACAACATAAGTTTGGGGTAGCACAACGCGCCCTTTTACCTAAAAAAGGTAAAAATCCTGATTGTTTGATTATGAGCGCTACTCCCATTCCTCGGAGTCTAGCTTTATCTATCTATGGAGATTTAGATCTTTCTCTTATAAAGGAACTCCCACCCAATCGTTGCCAGCCTCAGACTATTGTTGTAGATCAAGAAAATAGAGAGTGGGTATACAGCTTTATCAAAGATAAATTGAAAGAAGGAAGGCAGGCTTACATAATTTACCCTGTTATTGAGGAGTCCAGACTTCAAGATATTCATTCTTTGAATCAGATGTATGAGAGATTAAAAAAAGTATTTACTCAATTCCGGGTAGAAGTTTTTCATGGACAGATGTCTAAAAAAAGACGGTTGGAGATAGCCGAGGATTTTAGGAAGAACCGCATCAATATTTTAGTGGCTACCACTGTGGTTGAAGTAGGGATAAATATTGAGAATGCCACGGTGATGGTAGTAGAGAATCCCGAAAGGTTTGGCCTCTCCCAGTTACACCAGCTGCGAGGTAGAATTCGTCGTTCTACTTACCAGCCTTACTTTATTGTTATTGGATCTGAAAATATGGGAGAAAATGCTCGTAAGCGTATAGAAGTTATTAAGGAGACTAGTGATGGATTTAAGATTGCTGAGGAGGACCTTAAATTAAGGGGTCCAGGAGATTTTTTTGGACACTTACAGTGGGGCTTTCCTCATCTTAAAGTAGCTAACCCTTTGGAGGATTTGGATAACCTTAGATGGGCAAGGAAATTAGCTTATCAGGTAGTAAAAAATGACCCCCATCTTAGGAAGCCCTACCATAGGTGTATAAAAGAACATCTTGATTTTTGGATAGGAAAATGAAGGTAATTAGAGGAATTTTTAAAAATCGCTATTTAAGTGTGCCTAAAGGGATAAGAGCGGTTTCCTTAAGAGTAAAGAAGTCTCTATTTGACTTAATAAAAGAGGAAGTAGTTGAGGCTAAAGTATTAGATCTTTTCAGTGGTTCAGGGTCTTTAGGGATAGAGGCTCTTTCTTTAGGGGCAAAGGAAGCTGTGCTTGTAGATATAAAAAAGAGTTCTATAGATACTATCTATAAGAACCTGGCGGCACTGAAAGTTTCTGCAAAAGCTACTCCCATTCTTAAAGATGCTTTTAAGGCAATAAAGGATTTTTACGCCCAAGAGGAGAAATTTGATGTTATCTTCTTAGATCCTCCTTACTATAAAGGCTTTTCTACAAAATCCTTGCAAACCTTGGATGAATATGATATATTAGCTTCTTCTGGTTTAGTAGTAGTAACTTGTTATTACAAAGATAGCGTAGAGAAAGAGTTTAAGCGGTTTTCTAAGATTCTCTCTAAAAAGTATGGTCAAACTCTTCTTTTGATTTATAGAAAGAATGAAGAAAGTTCTTTATCCCGGAACATTTGATCCTATTACCCTAGGCCATTTAGATATTATAAACCGAGCCGCATCCATTTTTCCCCAGCTTATTGTTGCAGTAGTAAAATTTCCTACCAAGCCTACCCTTTTCTCTTATTCTGAGCGAGAGGAGATGGTGAAAGAGGCAGTAAGGGGTTTAAGAAATGTGAAAGTAGTGGGTTTTGATGGGTTAATGGTAGAGTTTGCTAAGAAAATGAAGGTTAAAGTAATTTTGCGAGGGTTACGGATGATTTCTGACTTTGAGTACGAGTTTCAGATGGCTCTAACTAATAGGAAGCTTGCTCCCGAAATAGAAGCAGTATTTCTTATGCCTCACCCTCGGTATTCTTATATCTCTTCTCGCTTAATCAAAGAAGCAGCTGCCTTGGGAGCGGATCTAAAGGCATTTTTACCTTTGGTTTCTCTCCGTGCTTTAAAGCGAAAGTTCAATGAAAGTAGCAGTAAATAAAATTCCCCAGGAGGGCCTCCTTTTAGAGGAAGATGTTTCTGCTCAGAGTTGGGACATGGATAGTTTTGATATAAAATTTGTAGACAATATTCATGTGGTTTGTGAGTTTTCTAAAGTAGGCAAGAATATTTTGGTAAAGACGGAAGTTACTACTCACCGTATAATAACTTGTTCTCGATGCCTTCAAGAGGTAGGTCAAAAGGTAGTCCAAAAATTTGATTTTTACTATCCTGTCTCTCATCTTGGTGATTACTTAGAGATGGATGAAGCAATAAGAGAACAGATTCTTTTAGAGTTTCCTATGAAAGTGTTATGTCGTCCTGACTGTAAAGGATTATGTCCTGGATGTGGAGTAAACTTAAATTATTCTCAATGTCAGTGTGTAAAAAAATCAGATTAAGAGGAGGAGGAAATGGCTCACCCTAAGAGAAGACATTCACACTCTCGCACAAGAAAAAAGAGAACGCATCAGAAATTAAGTATCCCCGCCCTTGTTCCCTGTAAGGAGTGTGGAAGACTAAAACCAGCTCATATGGTTTGTCCCTTTTGTGGATACTACCGAGGTAGAGAAGTAGTAGTTATAGAAAAAGAGAAGAAATAATGGTATATAGAGTAGGTTTAGATATTTCCGGAGGAGATTATGCACCTTTAGAACCTCTTAAAGGAGCATATTTAGCTACTAAAGAGCTGGATGTTCACTTAGTGCTAATAGGGAACAAAGGGGAAATAGAGAAAGAAGCAGCAAAAGAAGGAATAGATTTGAGTAAGTTTTCTATAGTAGAGGCAAAAGAGAAGATAGATATGAGTGATTTTCCAGTTTCTTCTGTGAGGAGAAAGCGGGATTCTTCTATAGTGAAAGGAATACTTCTTCTGAAGGAAGGTAAAATTGATGCTTTTGTCTCTTGTGGTAATACTGGGGCTGTAGTGTGTGCTGCTACTTTAGAGGTAGGTTTAATTGAAGGGATTGAGCGAGCGGGAATTGCTGTATTAGTTCCTACTCTAAAAGGGATATGCTTAATTATAGATGTGGGAGCAAATATCGATCCAAAACCTCTCCATCTTTTTCAGTATGGAATAATGGCTTCGGTTTATTATTCCTTAGTTTTAGGAAGAAATAATCCCAGTGTGGGTCTTCTTAGCATAGGAGAGGAGGCTACCAAAGGTCCGGATCTTATAAAGAATACCCACCGTCTCTTTGCTCAGGCCCCTTTAAACTTTGTAGGGAATTTAGAGCCAAGAGATATATTTTTAGGAAAATGTGATTGTATTGTTTGCGATGGATACGTAGGTAACGCTGTATTAAAAGTATCAGAAGGGTTTGCTGAAGCTATGGAGAAATTTTTATTAGATAATACTAGGAAGGATTTCTTAGGTAAGTTAGGATTCCTTTTCGTTAAACAGAGTTTAAAAGGCTTTAAAAAAATTACTGACTATGCAGAGTATGGAGGAGCCCCTCTTTTAGGGATAGATGGGGTAGTAATTATTGGTCATGGACGTTCGCATGCTTATGCAGTTAAGAATGCTATAAAAGTAGCTATTCAAGAGTTAAACCGAGATTTAAATAAGGAAATAAAAAGGAGGGTAGATGAAGTCTGCCAAGATAGTAGGATTAGGCAAATACTTACCTCCTAAGATTCTTACTAATTTTGACTTAGAAAAGATTGTAGATACATCGGATGAGTGGATTACCACTCGAACTGGAATAAAGACGCGTCATGTAGTAGAAAAAAATGTTTCTGCTTCAGTTTTAGCTAGAGAAGCTTCTCTAGTAGCTTTGAAGAGAGCAGGGTTAAAACCCAAAGATTTAGACTTAATAATCGTTGCTACTATCACTCCTGATACTCAATTTCCTTCCACTGCGTGTTACTTACAAGATTATCTAAAGGCAAAAAAAGCCTGCTGTTTTGATATCTCTGCTGCCTGTGCTGGGTTTGTTTATGCTTTAACCTGTGCTTGGCAGTTTTTAAAGTGCGGGTTTTATAAGAATGCTTTAGTGGTAGGTAGTGAAGTTCTAACTTCTATTACTGACTGGGAAGATCGTTCTACATGTGTGCTCTTTGGAGACGGTGCAGGAGCAGCGGTATTAGTTCCCAGTAATCGGGATGGTTTCTTAAGTGCTTATTTAGGAGGGGATGGTTCTAAGAGTGAGCTTCTCATACTTCCCGGCGGTGGCTCCCGCTGTCCTGCTTCTCTAGATACAGTAAAAGAAAGGCTCCATTATATAAGGATGAAGGGCAATGAGTTATTTCGCATAGCAGTACGGATAATGGTTGAGGCTGCCCAGAAGGCTTTAAAAAGGGCAGGGTTAGGAAGAAAAGATATAGACTTGCTTGTTCCTCATCAGGCGAATATAAGGATAATTACTGCAGTAGCTAAACGGTTAGGATTAACCGAGGATAAAGTCTATGTTAATATTGAACGGTATGGGAATATGTCTAGTGCTTCTTCTGCAGTAGCTTTATGTGAGGCTTGGGAGGAGGGAAGAATTAAAAAAGGAGACGTTGTAGTTTTAGATGCTTTTGGTGGGGGTTTGGTTTGGGGGAGTAGTGTGATAAAGTGGGTATAGAGTAATGAAGGCATTGGTGTTTCCTGGTCAAGGTGCTCAGTACTTAGGAATGGGAAAAAGTTTCTATGAAGAATTCCCTGAAGCTAAACAAATTTTTTCTATCGCTGAGGGAGTTGTAGGTATTGATTTAGCTAAGGTATGTTTTCAAGGTCCTCAAGAGGAGTTAAAAAAAACCAGCACCCAGCAGTTAGCGATTTTAATAGTAGCTCTTGCTGGATTGGAGGTGTTAAAAAAGAGAAAAAATATATTAAAGGAAGTAAGTTACCTTTCCGGATTAAGTTTAGGAGAGTATACCTGTCTTTATCCTGCAGAAGTTCTTACCTTGGAGGAGTTAATTTACTTAGTTAAGGAAAGAGCCCTAGCTATGGAGGAAGCTAGTTTAGAAAATCCCTCCTCGATGTTAGCTGTGATTGGGATGAAGGAGGAGGATTTAAGAAAAAAAGAGAGAGAATTAGGTTTTTATATTGCTAATATAAACTCCCCCCACCAGGTGGTTATTTCTTTAAGTAGAGAAGGTAAAGAAAGAGTAAAGAAAGAGTTAGAAAATCTAGGAGCAAGGGTAGTGGAGTTGGCAGTAAGCGGAGGGTTTCACTCCCCTTTTATGGAGCCAGCTAAAAGGAGATTGGAGAAAGTTATGGAAAGCCTAAAATTTAAGGATGCAAAGATCCCTATTGTAAGCAATTTTACTGCCACTTCTCATTGTGATTCTTCGGATCTAAAGAGGAATCTTCTAAATCAGTTGGTTTCTCCAGTAATGTGGAAGAGATGTGTAGAGTTTATGGTAGAGAAGGGAGTTACTACCTTCGTAGAAATAGGGCCCTCTAAGATTTTACGAGGGTTAATAAGAAAGATTTCCCCTCAAAGTAGAGTGATTAATTTTGAGAATGCCAAAGATTATTTCGATTTAGAAAAGGAGGGTTAGTATGGAATTTAGGGAAAGAGTAGCTATTGTTACTGGTGGCGCACAAGGTATCGGTAAAGAAATTAGTAAACATTTCCTAAATAGAGGAGTTTGCGTAGCAGTATTTGATGTTAACAGCACTCTTCTTACTCAGGTAAAGGAAGAGTTAAATTCTCCTAATCTTTTGACTTTCTGCGTAGACGTTACTAAATTAGAAGAGGTAGAAAATAATGTTAACAAAGTTATTGACAAGGCAGGTAAAGTTGATATATTAGTTAACAATGCGGGGATAACTAGAGATAATTTAATCTTGAGGCTCTCTGAAGAGGATTGGGATAAAGTTTTAGAGGTGAATTTAAAAGGTGCTTTCAATTGCACCAAAGCAGTGTTAAGATACATGGTCAAACAACGCTACGGTAAGATAATCAATATTTCTTCTATAATTGGTCTTATAGGGAATGTAGGACAGGCCAATTACGGTGCTTCCAAAGCAGGGCTAATTGGTTTTACTAAATCTTTAGCTAAAGAACTGGGCTCAAGAAACATCTGTATAAATTGCGTAGCTCCAGGGTTTATAAAAACAGCAATGACCGATCGTCTTAGTGATAAAGTGAAGGAAAAGATGTTAGAGAGAATTCCCTTAAATAGGTTTGGTACCCCCACAGATGTAGCAGGAGCAGTGCTTTTTTTGGCCTCTTCCTTAGCTGATTATATAACTGGGCAAGTTTTGGTTGTTGATGGCGGAATGAGTTAAAGGGTAAAAAGGAGGTAGGGCGATGGCAAACTTAGAGGAAAGGGTAAAAGAAATAATTGCTGAGCAGTTAGGAGTTAAGAAAGAGGAGATAAAACCAGAGAGTTCTTTTGTTGATGATTTAGGCGCAGACTCCTTAGATACTGTAGAGATAGTTATGGCATTAGAGGAAGAATTTGGGATAGAGATTCCCGATGAGGATGCTGAAAAGATGGCTACAGTAGGAGAAGCAATAAAGTATATTGGGGAGAAAGTAAAAGCTAAAGAGTCCTAATAATAAACAGCTCTTTAAAATAAATGGCTATAAGACGTGTAGTAGTTACAGGATGCGGTATTGTAACTCCTTTGGGGATAGGAAAGGAGGAAGTATGGAGAAACCTCATTGCTGGTAAAAGTGGCATCGTAAGGATAACTCAGTTCGATCCTCAAGAGTTTGATTCCCAAATTGCTGGAGAAGTTAAGGAGTTTGATCCCTCCCAATATTTTAGTTCCAAAGAGATAAAAAGAACCCCCCGTTTTGTGCAATTTGCTATTGCTGCTGCTCAGGAAGCTCTCCAAGACGGCGGACTTAATCTCTCCCAAATAGACCCTTATCGAGGAGGAGTTATTGTTGGTTCAGGTATAGGGAGTTTACAAGCAATAGAGAGGGAACATAGTGTCTTACTTGAGCGAGGACCTAAAAAAATTTCCCCTTTTCTTATTCCTATGCTTATTACTAATGAAGCTGCGGGATGCATAGCTATCCGTTTTAATCTGAAAGGGGTAAATTTTTGTACAGTTACTGCTTGTGCGTCAGGAGCTCATGCTATAGGAGAAGCTTACCGTCTTATCCAGCAGGATAAAGCAGATATAATGGTTTGTGGAGGTACAGAAAGTTGTATTACTCCTTTAGGAGTAGGAGGTTTTTGTGCTCTGAAAGCTTTATCTACCCGTAATGACCAACCTCAGAGAGCAAGTCGACCTTTTGATCGGGAAAGAGATGGATTTATTATTGCTGAAGGTGCAGGGATTGTTATTTTAGAAGAGTTAGATCATGCCCTAAAAAGAGGAGCTCCCATTTATGGGGAGATATGTGGGTATGGAGCTACCTGCGATGCTTACCATATTACTGCTCCTTCACCAGAGGGGGAACCAGCTAGTGTAGCTATGGAGTTAGCACTAAAGGAAGCAGGTGTTAGTTTGGATGAGAGTATTTATATAAATGCTAATGGCACTTCTACTCAGTTAAACGATAAAATGGAAACTAAAGCAATAAAGAAAGTCTTTGGTGAATATGCTAAAAGAGTCCCTATAAGTTCTACCAAATCAATGATGGGCCATACCTTAGGAGCTGCAGGAGCTATAGAGTTTATTATCTGTTGTTTAGTCTTAAAGCATAAGGTAATTCCTCCCACAATAAATTATGAAGTTCCAGATCCTGAGTGTGATTTAGATTATACTCCCAATAAAGCTCGCGAAAAAGATGTTAAAGTAGCTCTATCCAATTCCTTAGGCTTTGGGGGACACAACGCAGCTCTCCTTATCAAAGAACTAAGCTAAAAAGTATATGGGGTTAACTCTAATAGAAAAGATTTTGTTAAGACACTCTTCTAAGAAAACCCTAGAGGATTTTCTTTACGTTAAAGTGGATTTTTGTTTTGGTAACGATGTAACCGCACCTTTAGCAGTGAAAATATTTACCCGTGCTGGTTTTAATTCAATATTTAACCCCAAAAGAATAGGTTTTATATGTGATCATTTTCTTCCTGCCCGAGATTTAAAAGCTGCTAATAATGTTCGGTTATTAAAAGATTTTTCTAAAAAATATAAAATAAAAAACTTTTTTGATATAAATAGATGTGGAATTGAACATGTATTTTTGTTAGAGGAGGGGCTTATAACTCCAGGTGCCCTCGTTATTGGAGCAGATTCTCATACTTGCACTTTTGGAGGGATAGGATGTGCTGCTTTTGGAGTAGGTTCTACAGATTTAGCTTGTGCTATGAAAGAGGGGAAAGTATGGTTAAAAACTCCTCCAGTGATTAAACTCATCTATAAAGGAAAGTTAGGTAGGTGGATTACGGGAAAGGATATTATTCTGTTTACTTTAGGTAAATTAGGAGTAGATGGAGCTTTATACAAAGCTATGGAATTTACGGGTCCGGTTATAAAGAAGCTTTCCGTGGAAGAGAGATTAACCATAACTAATATGGCTATAGAGTGTGGAGCTAAAACAGGGATAATCCAACCCGATGAGAAGGTGCTAAATTATTTGAAAAGAGTAGCAAATCTTAATCTTAAAAGTATAAACAACTTAACTTCAGATAAAGATGCCAAATACCAAGATATAATTGAGATTGATGTAAGTAATCTACAACCTCAAGTTGCCTATCCTCATCTCCCTAGCAATGTAAAACCAGTTAATAGCTTTAGAAAAGTTAAATTAAATCAAGTATTTATTGGCTCCTGCACCAATGGGCGAATTTCGGATCTGAGAGTAGCAGCTAGTATTCTTAAAGGGAAAAAGGTAAAGAGAGGATTAAGGGTAATAGTTATACCTGCCACTCATAAGGTTTATAGAGAAGCAGAGAGAGAAGGGTTACTTAAAGTGTTCTTAGAAGCAGGTTGTATAATTTGTCCTCCTACATGTGGTCCATGTTTAGGAGGACATATGGGAGTGATAGGTAAGGGAGAGGTAGCTTTAGCTACTTCTAATAGAAATTTTATTGGAAGAATGGGACATCCTCAGAGTCTGGTTTATCTAAGTTCTCCTGCTGTGGCAGCTGCTTCTGCAATTAAAGGTAGAATTGCTCATCCTCAGGAGGTAAGTTAAAATGGTTATTAAAGGGAGAGTGCACAGATTTGGTGATGATATAAATACCGACGATATCATCCCTGCCCCCTACTTAGATTCGCAAGACCCTAAATTTTTAGGCTCCCACTGTATGGAAAATATTGCCCCTCAATTTACTAAAAGGGTTAAAAAGGGCGACATAATAGTGGCGGGTAAAAAATTTGGTTGCGGTTCTTCTCGAGAACACGCTCCTTTAGCGATTAAAGGATGTGGGATAAGTTTACTTATAGCTAAAAGTTTTGCCCGTATCTTTTATCGAAATGCCATAAATATTGGTTTACCCATTTTAACTTTTCCTCATCCAGAGAAAATAGAGGATGGTAATCTCTTGGAGGCAGATTTAGATAAAGGAGTAGTCAAGAATATAACTAAGGGGGAACGTTATTTCTGTGAGAAGTTTCCCCAATTTATGCAAGAGATTATAAAAAGTGGAGGATTGGTTAATTGGATAAAGAAGAAAGGGTAGTTTTAACCCGAACCACAGAAAGCCACCCCGCCCTTTCCTTGAAAGGGCGGGGGTAAGGGCGTGGTTTGGGGTTTATTCTTTACAGATGAGAAAAAAGTGGTAAGGTACCTTAAAAGTAAATGAAGTTATTAAAAATAATTAAAGAGAGGGTTAACCATGAGTAAATCTTACAGAATAGCAGTTATTCCGGGAGATGGGACAGGGCCAGAAGTAATAAGGGAAGGTTTGAAAGTTTTAGAAGCAGCTTCACAAAAATTTAATTTTAAGTATGAGAAGATAATCTATAACTTAGGAGGGGAGAATTATTTAAAGACAGGAGAGATTCTTCCTGAGTCTGTTTTGGAGGAGCTAAAAAAAGTAGATGCTATTTATTTGGGAGCTATTGGTGATCCTCGAGTAAAACCAGGAATTTTAGAACGAGGTATTCTTTTAAGATTGAGATTTGAACTAGCTCAGTATATAAATTTGAGACCAGTAGTTCTTTACGATAAAAGATTTACTCCCTTAAAGGATAAGAGTGAAGAGTATATAGATTTCGTAGTGGTGAGAGAAAACACCGAAGGATTATACTGTGGAGCAGGAGGATTTTTAAGAAAGGGAACTTTAGATGAGGTAGCAATACAAGAAAGCATCAACACTTATAAAGGGATAGAGCGAGTTGTTAGATTTGCTTTTGAGTATGCAAGGAAAAGAAATAAGAAAAGGAAAGTTACTCTATGTGGTAAAACTAACGTATTAACTTACGCTTTTGATTTATGGGAGAGAGTCTTCCATAAGGTAGCCAAAGACTACCCTGATGTTAAAACCGACTACGCTCATGTGGATGCTACTTGTATGTGGATGGTGAAGAGTCCTGAATGGTTTGATGTAATAGTTACCGATAATATGTTTGGAGATATAATTACTGATTTAGGAGCAATTATCCAGGGAGGAATGGGAATTGCTGCAGGGGCGAATCTTAACCCTCAAGGAGTGAGTATGTTTGAGCCTATTGGAGGCAGTGCTCCTAAATACACTGGCAAAAATGTTATAAATCCTCTAGCAGCGATATGCGCTCTAGCGATGATGCTGGATTTTTTAGGAGAAGAAGAAGCAGGTTTAAAGATAGAGGAGGCGGTAAAGAGAGTGGTGAGAGAAAAATTAGAGAGTTTAGCTGCTGGCAGAATGGGATATTCTACTACTCAAGTTGGAGATTTGGTAGTAAACTACCTAGAGAGTTAGAGATGAAGAAGTATAATGTAGCAGTAATAGGTGTAGGAGCAGTAGGGGTTGAGCTTTTACGCATTTTAAATCAAAGGAAATTTCCCATAAATAGTCTTAAGGTGTTTGCTCGTTCAGAAAGGGATATAAAAGTTGACGGTAATCTCTACCATGTAGAGTCTATAGAGAAAGAAGATTTTGCTGGGACAGAAATTGCTCTTTTTGCAGGGACGGAAGGAGCTAAAGGAGCAAGTAAATTATACGCACATAAATTTATAGAGCAGGGTGCAGTAGTAATCGATAATGGTTCTGATTTCCGTCTACAAGAAGATATTCCTTTGGTTATTCCCGAAGTTAATAAAGAGAAGATTTATGAACATAAAGGTTTAATCGCAAATCCTAACTGCACTACTATCCAGATGGTTGTAACCTTAGCCGGTATCTATAAAAAGGTGGGGTTAAAGAGAGTAATTTTAACTAGCTTTCAGGCTACAACTGGTGCAGGTAGAAGAGCAGCTTTCACTTTATGGGAGGAGACCAAAGAAATTGTAGAAAAAAATAAGGAGAGTGATTTTAATTCCTTAAACAAGAAGTTAGAGAAAGAATTCGATGTTTTTGGAAACCAGATTGTTTTTAATGTTATTCCTCAGATAGGAGACTTTAAAGAATTTGGCTATACTACTGAAGAGTGGAAGGTAGTAAAAGAAACTCATAAAATTTTGGATAATTCTTCCATTAAAATCACTGCTACTTGTGTAAGGGTGCCTACCTTTATTTCTCATTGTGAAGCAATTTATTTTGAAACAGAGAAAGATACAGATATAGAGGGGATAAAGAATATCTTTAAAAGTTCCCAAGGTGTGGAGTTTATTGATAGAGATAGCAACTACTCCTTACCTTTAGATGTAGAAGGGACAGATTTAGTCTACGTATCAAGGTTGAGAGAGGATCCCTTTAATAAAAATTCTTTCTGGGTGTGGTCTGTAGCTGATAACTTACGCAAAGGTGCAAGTTTAAATGCCATCCAAATAGCTGAAGAGCTTATCAGAAAAGATTCTGGTTAAACTCTTCTAGCAATTCCGAACTTTCAAAAATTTGCTAAAATTTACCCACCTATTTTCTCTAAAGTTTTATCTTGATACTATCCTTTGGTTTTAATATAATGGCACAGATAAAAAGTTGTTTAAAATAGTGATGCTTAAGAATATTTTTTCAGAAGTTGAATACGATGGGACGAATTACTTTGGATGGCAAATACAGAGTAAAGAAAGAAAAGCAAAAGGCCAGACAGTTCAGGAGAAGATTCAGCAAGCCCTAAAGAAGCTTTTTAATAGAGAGGTAAAAATTAGTTATGCTGGCAGGACCGATAGAGGCGTTCATGCTTATAGTCAGTGTATTAACTTTAAAATAGATACCAACATCCCTTTAAAGAATATAAAGTTAGCTTTAAATAGTCTCCTTCCTTCTGATATTTTTATAAAAAGAATTAAGAAAGTTCCCTTGGGTTTCCACGCTCGTTTCAATGCTAAATCTAAAATTTACCGTTACATAATTGTTAACAGAAAGAAGTTCAGCGTCTTCTTAAGGTGTTATGCTTGGCATCTACCTGAGAAATTGGATTTGAAGGTAATGAGAAAGGCAGCTCATCTTTTAGTAGGTAGCAAAGATTTTTCTTGCTTTGCTAAGGAAGCTAAAAGATATAAAAGTTGCCAAAGAGAGATTAAGAGCATTAAGATTACCAAAAGAGGTTCATTTATTTATATTGATATAGAGGCTGATGGTTTTTTAAGAAACATGGCAAGAAATATCGTGAGGTTTTTAGTAAGAGTAGGCAAAGGTAAGATAAATTTAGATGAGGTGAATGCTATTTTAGAGAGAAAAAAAACCTACTTTAATAAACCTGCCCCTGCCTGTGGCCTATATCTTTACAAGGTAAACTATGGATAAGCGTAGAAACCAATACTTTGACTTGCTAAGTTTAGGTATGATTGTTTTTATCGCTATTCTTTCGCTAATAAGGTTTAACTATCTTCCTCAATATATAGATGCGTGGTGGCATCTTTCCTGTGCTAATGGATACATAGAGAGTGGGGGATGGGTAGGATGGAGTTGGTGGGATTATGCTCCTTGGGGTAGACCTCAGGTTTATCCACCTTTCTATCACTTTCTACTAGTCTTTCTAAAAAAGGCAGGACTTTCTTCTCTCAATGCAGTAAGAGTAACCGAGATTGTTATTCTTCCTTTCTTTTTCTTAGTGATGTGGTATGTTTTAAGAAAAATTATCTCTCCTTTTTTTTCTTTTATTAACCTTTTAACTTTAAGTAGTTTTTTTTCTTTCTATTCCTCTATTTCCTGTAACGTTCCTGCTAGTTTGGGGTTAATTTTTGGTTTTTTTTGTTGGTATTTCCTAAAGAAAAAAAGATGGGTATCTTGTGCGCTTTTTCTGATTCTATGTTTTTATACTCATACGGGAGTTTTTTGGATTTTCTTTATTTCTCTTCTTTTTCTTTTGGGGTTAGCTTCCTATCGGAGCGAACTTATAAGAATAATTTCGGGGGTAGTTTTAGGCATCCTTCCTTTATTAATCCATCAGCTAAAATACGCTTCTTATCTACGATTCTCTTTTACTAAGGAAATATATTTTCTTCACTTCAGTATCTTTTTAATAGGGATAGGTTTATTTTCTTTGTTTATTAATGTGAGAAAGGATTTTGGCACGCTTCTTTTTTTAGGTTACTTAGTAGGCAGTATAATAGTATTTGTAAAGTATCCTTTTCGCTTTTTCTCTGCCCAGGGAGCAATTGGTTTAGCTCTATTTTGTTCTCTGGTTTGCGAAAGATTTCTTAATCTAATTAAAGGTAATCTAACTAAAAGAATATTTATCTTTACTTTAGCTTTTTTTCTTTTCTTCTCTCATGCAACTGTAGATTTGGAGGAAGGAAAACCACAAATTAATTTCTTTAATTCTACTTACTATAATTTCCTTACCGGAAAGCCTTACGCTCTTTTGGAGGCTCGGTTTTTATTTTGGCCTCAATATTACTATCCTATTGTGGATGTGATTAAAAAAAATACCGGACCTTTTCAAATTATCTCATCTAATCTAAAAATTACTGCTCAGATTTTTTCTTCTCTTACTCAAAGGCCCACATCTAACTCTCTTCTCTGGGAAGTAAAAACTAACTTACCCTCTGAAGTCATTTACAAATTTGCTAAGGTAATCATTTGGATAAAACCTCCGAGTAAGAAGCTTAATTTCTTAAAGAATAGGTATAAGTGGAAAAATATATACGAAAATGATATTGCTTATGTATTTAAAAATCCTTACGTTAAATTAGCCGTTTCTCCTACTCCTGCAAGACTTCCTTTTAAGTCTATCTATTTTTTTCTATCTATTTTTTTCTTTATTTTTATTTTGGATAATGTTAAAATGAAAAAGAAACTATGAATTCTCAGGAATCTTCTTCCTATGAAGAGAAAAGGAAATACCCTCGGAAAAGGTGTATCACGCCTGTAGAGTATATCATCCTTTTGGAACCTAAGGGTTCAGGACTTATCAAGAATATAAGCGAAGGGGGGTTAGGTCTTCTTATCGATAAATATTTACCACCTCAAACAATTATAAAAGTTAAATTTACCCTTCCTGAAGATGAACAAGCAGAGCCTATTGAGACTGTAGGGAAAATAGTGTGGTGTCGGGAAACAGAAAACGGGTACCTAGCAGGCCTTCAGTTTTTGACCTAGGTTTTTTGTTGACATTTTTTTAACCCTTTGTTATGATTTCTTATACTAAAAGTGATGAATATCTTTAGATATCTCTCCAGTATAGGGAGTAACTTTTTAGGGAAATTCTCCAACGATATCGGTATTGATTTAGGTACAGCTACTACTTTAGTGTATGTAAAAGGAGAGGGGATAGTCCTATGTGAACCTTCAGTGGTAGCTATCTATAAGAATACCCACCAAGTATTAGCAGTGGGAGAAGAAGCGAAGAAGATGCTGGGCAAAACTCCAGGGAGTATCGTGGCAATAAGGCCGATGAAAGATGGAGTAATTGCTGATTTTAACATTACTGAAGAGATGCTTCGCTACTTTATAAAGAAAGTCCATTCTCACCAAATTCTTACCCGTCCTCGTATTATAGTTGCAGTGCCTTCAGGAATAACTGAAGTAGAGAAGAGAGCTGTAAAGGATTCAGCTCTTCGTGCAGGAGCAAGAGAGGTGATTCCTGTAGAAGAACCTATTGCTGCTGCCATTGGGGTAGGTTTACCTATTGCTGAACCCCAAGGAAATATGATTATAGATATTGGAGGAGGTACCACTGAAATTGCAGTTATTTCTTTAGGAGGGATAGTTTATGCTCGTTCTATGAGAGTAGGTGGAGATGAAATGGATGAAGCAATAGTTGAACATATGAAGAAGAATTACAATTTGATGATTGGAGAAAGGACCGCTGAAGAGATAAAAATAAAGATAGGTTCAGCTTACCCTTTAGAGGAGGAGATGGTTATAGAAGTAAGAGGGAGGGATTTAATTACTGGATTACCAAAGTTTATACGGGTTAACTCGGAAGAAATAAGAGAAGCTCTCCAGGCACCTTTAAAAGATATAGTAGAAGCCACAAAGGTTACTTTAGAAAATACCCCCCCTGAGTTAGCTGCTGATTTAATTGAGAGGGGGATTGTTCTGTGTGGAGGCGGTTCTCTTCTAAGAGGCTTGGATAAGTTGGTTTCAGAAGAAACAGGGTTGGCTTGTTTTATTGCTGACGATCCTCTGACTGCGGTAGCTCAAGGAACAGGTAAGATTTTAGAGGAGCCCCGATATTTAAAGAAAATCTCTCTTGTATCTACCTTCTAAATCTAGGTTAAAATTCCTTGGTTATATTCTCTTCATAGTTTTATTTCTGTTGACTTTTAAAAGAATTCTCCTTGCGCTATTTTTTTCTTTTCCTAATAATATTCTATTTCCTTCTATAGTTTCTTCCCGTATAGAGGAGTTAAAGAGAAAAAATTTAGATTTCCGTCTCACTTTAGAAAGGATGAAAACTTTGGAGGAGGAAAATAGACGTTTAAGGAGAGCATTAGGTATTAAGGAGAGAAGGCCTGACTTAATCTACGCTAGAGTGTTAGGGTTTTATCCTTCAGGATTTAGAAAAGTAGCGTTCATTGATTTAGGTAAAAGGGATGGAATAATTAAAGGGACATTAGCTATAGATAGCCAGGGGTATCTTTTAGGAAAGATTTCACAATCTTTTAATGAGTATTCTGAACTAATTCTTCTTGACGATCCTTACTTTTCTCTTCCTGTGTTGATAGAAAATAAAACTGCTGGACTCCTTAAAGGAACGCTTTGGGGGTCCTTAAAGATTCTGTATGTGGAAGGAGATAAAAATATAAGTATTGGCGATAAGGTTTGGTTAAAATATGCTGATCTTCCTATAGTCGTAGGTAGAGTTCAGAGGGTTAGAGAGACAAAGAACGATTTTTTCTTAGACATAGAGGTTAAACCTAAATCTAACGTATATTCTGTAAGGGAAGTTTTTCTCCTAAAGTGAGAACCACTCTTATAAAACTAAGTATAGCCTTATTTCTCTTCTTTTTAGTTGATTTCTTAAAGCCTTTTGGATTCTATTTCTGTAGCGAATTTCTTTTTCTAGGTATTCTTTTTGTTTCTTTAAACTTAGCTTTTCTCTATAGCTTTGGATTTGCATTCGTTTTCGGATTGTTTAAGGATTTATTTCCTCCCCAGTCTTTACTCTTCTATACCTTTAGTTTTGTTCTTATAAATATGTTTTTGAGATTAACCCTTAAATATTTCCATGGGAGGAGCATTATAAAAAATCTTGTTGTAGGTTTAGCTATAATTTTTTATGCTTTACTTAACAGCATAGAGGTAGGGCAAATTCTACCTTCTTTAATTTTTTCCTTTTTTATGCAATCACTACTTGTATTTTTTATTATGGAACGCTTTCTACTTAAATGGGTAACAGATTAACTTTAAGAGTAATAGTTGGAGGTTTCTTAATAATTGTTTTTGGTCTTTTTTACTTCCAAATTATAAGAGGGGATTATTATCTGAAGAGGGCAAAGAGCAACTATGTGAAGATAATTAATTTTCCCTCTATCAGAGGTTCTATTTTTGATAGAAGAGGTATCTTGATTGCTCGGGACAAACCCATCTTTAACATAGCAGTAATACCTTATCAGATAAAGGGTAAGAGAAAATCTCTCTTTGAAAAGTTAGCTGAAGTTGCAGGGGTAGATAAGAAGATTATCACTATTAATTACCAAAAAAATTTTCAAAATGTATTCTCTCCTGTAGAAGTGTTAACTAATGTAGATAAACTTAAGGCTTTGAAGATTAAGGAAGTTTTTGAGGATAACGTTCTTATAAGAATTACTCCCCAACGTTATTACCCCTTTAGCTATCTATACTCCCATGTACTCGGTTATGTGAAGAAAGCAGAGGTAATTTACCAAGATATAAAAAAGTATGGTTACTCCCCTTCTCAGAGAGTGGGCGTAAGAGGGGTAGAACGATTTTATGATCAATTTTTAAGAGGAGAAGATGGAGTAGAACTTATAGAAGTAGATTCAAGAGGTGAAGTGATGGGATTTTTAGGTAAAAGAAGTAAAAAGAAAGGTAATGACATTTATCTTACTTTGGATACTCGATTTCAGGAAATAGCCTATCAAAGCTTAGGTAATTTTAAAGGAGTAATTATCGTTATGGATCCTCACACTGGAGAGATTCTCTCTTTAGTTTCTAAACCTTCTTTCGACCCTAACAGTTTCATAGAAGGTAAAGATGTAGAGTATATATTGAAAGATAAAAGAAAGCCCCTAATTAACAGAGCTATTCAAGCTCGCTATCCACCAGGTTCGATATTCAAGCCAGTAGTAGCTGTAGCAGGTCTGGAAGAGAAAGTGATTAATCCTCACACCACTTTTTTTTGTTCGGGTAAGTTCACTCTAGCAGATACAGAGTTTAGTTGTTGGAGCAGACATGGTCAAGAAGACCTTTATGATGCTTTAGCTCATTCTTGTAATATCTACTTCTATAATTTAGGCTTACGTCTTAAAGTAGAGAGAATAGCTAAATGGGCAAAAATTTTTGGTTTGGATAAAAAAACAAGGATAGATCTTCCTTTTGAAAATAAGGGACTGGTACCAACAAGAAGTTGGAAGAGAAAAGTTAAAAAGAGAGGATGGTATGCTGGTGATACTGTAAATCTCTCCATTGGCCAGGGGTATATAGAGATTACTCCTATAGAGGTAGCAGTATTTATCTCTGCTTTTGCTAATCAAGGCTACTTAGTTTGGCCTCATCTTCTTAAAAAGATAAAAGAATCCCCCTTTATTACGAAAAGGAAACTAAGTTTAGGTTTATCTAAAGAAAGTATAGAAGTAGTAAGAGAGGGATTAAGGCAAGCGGTGGCTAGAGAGGATGGAACTGCCCATCTTTTAAGCCTTTTAGGATTGGATATTGCTGGTAAAACGGGAACTGCCCAAACCAGAGGGAAAGCCCATGGATGGTTTGCAGGATTTTTCCCTTATCAAAATCCGAAATATTCTGTGTGTGTTTTTTTAGAGAACGGAGGTTCCAGTTACCAAGCAGTAAAAGTTACTTATCAACTTCTTAAAAAATTGAAGGAAGAGAATCTTATATGACTCGAGCAAGATTAGTAATTGTTGTCTGTATAGCTATCCTCAATATATGGAGTATTTCCTCTCTTTATAGTTCCCTTCATCAGGCGGGAGAGCTCACAAATGAGTACATTCTTTATCGACAGATAGCTTGGATAACTATTGGGTGGGTGGTTTTGGCTATTTCTTCTTTCATAAACTACAGACTATACTTTGATTTAAGTCTTTTTCTTTATATAGTTGATTTAGCGCTTCTTATAGGAGTAAAGTTTTTGGGCAAAGAAGTTATGGGGGCAAGGAGGTGGTTTTCTTTTCTTGGTATGAATTTCCAACCTTCAGAGTTTTCCAAGGTGGTAACAGTGTTTATCTTAGCAAGATTTTTCTCCCAAAGTTTTGATAAAAACATTTTTGTTAAAAAAGTGTTACTTCCTTTGGGATTAGTTTTGTTAAGCTCCTTTCTTATTTTTAAACAACCTGATTTAGGCACTGCTCTTATATGTATTTTTGTATTTTTCCTTATGGGGCTATCTTCTTCGATAAAAAAGAAATATTTCGTTTTTTGTCTAATCACAGGTATACTTATTACTCCCTTAGGATGGCGTTTCCTTAAGGATTACCAGAAGAAAAGACTCCTCGTTTTTTTGAATCCTAATTGCGAACCCTTAGGAGCGGGATACACAATTTTACAATCCAAGATTGCTATTGGTTCAGGAAAGATTTTAGGTAAAGGATTTCTTTCTGGGACTCAAAATCAGTTTAACTTCCTTCCTGAGCGTCACACGGATTTTATCTTTACGGTTGTGGCAGAAGAGTGGGGATTCTTAGGTTCTCTTTTTCTTTTAATTATCTACTATCTAATCCTTAAAAATATCCTTGCTATTACCAAAGAAGCCAAAGACGATTTTGCTCGATATATTTTGATAGGTACAGCTTATCTGTTTTTTTTGCACATCTTCATAAATATAGGGATGACACTAGGAATGTTGCCTGTAGTAGGACTCCCTTTAATTTTCCTAAGCTATGGAGGAACCCACCTTTTTTTTAATTTTTTTCTTTTAGGAGTAGTTTTTAATATTAGCAGGCAATGAACTGGTTGAATTTCCAGAAGCCTCAGAGGTATCTGGATAGCGAGTGGAATGTTATTAAGAAGAAACATCGGGGAAAGATAAAAGTAGCTATTTGTTTCCCTGATTTATATGAAGTAGGCATGAGCAATTTGGGATTAAGGATACTTTATGCTATGTTTAACGAGTTTAACGATATAGTCTGCGAGCGGGTATTTTTTCCAGGTTTGGATTTAGGAGATTATTTAGAGAAGAGAAAGAAGAGATTATTTTCTTTAGAAAGTAAGTTACCTTTATCTAGTTTCGATGTTATAGGATTTAATCTTAGTTATGAGTTAAACTTTACCAACTTTCTCTATATGCTTAAGTTAGGAGGGGTTCCTCTTAGAGGAGAGGAGAGAAAAAAGATTATTCTCCTAGGGGGAGGTATATCCAACCCGGAACCTTTGGCGGAATTTGTGGATGTATTCTTTTTAGGAGAATTTGAAGAGAAGATAGCAAAATTTGTTTCTATCCTAAGAAAATATAAGGACAAAGAATCACGCCTTAGAGCTTTGGCGGAAATAGAAGGGTTTTATGTACCAAAATTTTACCATGTAGAAGTAAAAGGAAGAGATTATTATTTTTTTAAAAAGTATAAGTATGCTCATCTTCCTCTAAAGAAGATTTATGTGAAGGATTTAAATAGTGTTTATTATCCTGTAAATTGGCTTACTCCTCATACCGAAATTGTTCATGATCGTGTTCAGATAGAAATTGCTCGTGGTTGTCCCAATCGTTGTTACTTCTGCCAAGCACGTTGCTTTTACTATCCTTACCGAGAGAAGAAAGTGGAAAAGATTTTAAAGATTATGGAAGCAGTTTACAAAAGCAGTGGATATGAGAATTTTTCTCTCTTGGCCCTCTCTGCTTCTGATTATTCTCATATAGAGGAGTTAATAGAGGAAGCTGAAGGCTTATTTAATAAGGAGAAGGTAGGAATATCTTTGCCTTCCCTAAGAGTAGAAGATTTAGTATCTAGGCTTTATAAGAAACTTCTTAAAGTAAAAAAGACTTCGCTTACCCTAGCAATAGAGGCAGGAACACCTCAGTTAAGGGAGAGAATAAATAAAAGAATTGATGTGGATACTTTTTTAGAAGCTAAAGAAATATTGAAGTCGTTAAACTTAAGACACATCAAACTTTACTTTATGTTTGGTCTTCCTGGTGAGGGAGAACAAGATTTAATTTCCATAGGGGAGTTAGTAAGAAAGATAGCTAAAGAGCTTAATATGAGGCTCCATGTAAGTATAAATGTGTTTGTGCCTAAGCCCTTTTCGCTCTTCCAGGATTTAGCAATGGAGCCAGAGGATGTCCTTTATAAAAAAAGAGAGCTTCTTCTTAAAACTCTCAAGAGGAGAAATATAAAACTCTCTATCTCTAATATCAAACAGAGGATTATAGAGGCAGTGCTTTCTCGGGGGGATAGAAGACTTTCTAGAGTTATTTACAGAGCTTTTCTTAAGGGAGCAAAGTTTGATTCCTACACAGAGCATTTTAACTGGAGATTATGGGAGGAAGCATTCAGAGAAGAAGAGTTAGATTATCGGTGGTATTTATCCTCGTTTGTTAACAATTTTAGTTGGTCTCACATAAACTGGCGTGGATAAGAGATTTAAGATTAAAGTAACTATTAGAAAAGAAGGAATTATGAGATATTTTTCTCAACTAGATTTAGTTAGAATTTTAGAAAGAGCTTTAAGAAGAACTCAATTGCCTATCTTTTTTACTCAAGGGTTTAATCCCCGCGCTAAGATGAGTTTTAATAAAGCTCTTAAGTTAGGAGAAAAAGGGGAGATTGAGGTAATTTTCTACTTTAGAGAAAGGGTGGATAAAGAGTTACTGAGAATAAAATTATCTAAAAATCTTCCTAAAGGAATTAGGCTAAGGAATATAGAGATAGTTAACGGATGATAAAACGGCGCTTTACTCTTTTAGCTTGGAAGAATTTTTTGGTAAATTGAGAAGCGATTTGAGGATTAAATTTCTTACAAGAGAAGATATTTATATACGCAGATCGCCAGATGTCAGAAAAATGGCCAGTGATGGAACTGGTTTCTATTAGCTGAACTAATGAGTATCCTTTAGTGTGAGGACTTTTTTCTCCAAAGTAAGAAATTAAGGCATTTCCATATTTTTTCATTTTTATAACCTTACACAGCTTATCTATATACTCTTTAAGCTTAGCCTTAGAAGTAATAATTTTCTCGTCACATTCAAAAAGATCCATTATTAGTTCATATCCGTAGATTTTTTTCTTTTTCTTCATTTTAGTATTTTTTTTACATATTCAGGAAGTATCGCACTTCCTATATGGATATAAGGATTATAATAATTTGTTTTAATCTTTAAAGTTCTCAATCTTTTTTCTAAAAGATTAATACTAATATTGAAGAGGTCTATTTTCTTTGATCCTACTATGAGGGTAAATAGCCCTCCGATATAGGTAGGAACAGCAATAAGATGAAGCCAGAGATGAGGAAATATCTTTTTTAGGATTCTCCAATTTTCTCTTAGCTCTTCTTTCTGAAGAATAGTTGAGCCAGCTTGTCTAATCATTAACCCATTTTTCTTTAATACAGAGAATATATCCTGGTAAAATTTTTTAGAGAATAAAACTTTTGCACATCCTACTGGATCAGGGGAATCAATTATAACCACATCAAATTTCTCTCTAGTTTGTCTTAAGAATTTTGCTCCGTCATCAATTACTATCTTAACTCGTTTGTCTCTAAAGGAATTTTTGCAGATAGTTTTTAGATATTTTTTTGAAATATTAATTACATCTCGATCTATTTCTACTAGATAGACTTCCTTAACTGTGCGGTACTTTACCACTTCTCTTATTACACCTCCGTCCCCCCCTCCAATAACTAGGACTTTTTGGGGATTGGGCGAAAGTAGCATTACAGGGTGAGTGATCATCTCATGATAAATAAATTCATCTCCTTCTGTAGCTTGAGTAGCACCATCAAGGACAAGGGTATTTCCAAATCTTTGTGTGCGGTAAATTCTTAAGTCCTGGTAAAGGGTTTTTTTTCGATAGAGAAGTTTACCTTTTAGCTGCAATCTTATGTCTGGATAGAGAGTCTCTGTATACCACATCGTCTAAAAAATACCTCGCTTAACTTCTACTACTTGAATATCGTTAGTTTCAAATCCCTCTTTAATTACAGGGATAGCTTTATATGGATTTACTGTTCCGCAGACAAAAATATCTATAGCAGCGTATCCATATTCAGGCCAAGAATGGATACTAAGATGAGATTCTTTTATTATTGCTACTCCAGAGATACCTCCATAAGGAGAAAATTTATGGAGGTCTATTTTTAGGAGTGTTGCTCCACAGGCTTTAACTGCATCTTTTAAGATTTTTTTTATAGTGGAGAGGGAGGAAAGATTCTTTGCTTTCCAGAGTTCTACAATAAGATGGGTTCCTGCAAATTTTACAAATCCGTTAGTAGAACAAAACTCTTTTTTCATCCCCCCTAATTAATATTTTGTTTAGATTCATAAATTTTTAATTATATTAAAACAGAAATTTCGGATTTTTCAAGAAAAAAATTAATTTTTTTTTCCAATCTTTTGTTATAATACTACTACCATGGAAGACTTTCCATGTTATGCGTCCTACCTCCAAGAGAAGGAAGAGGAGTGGGAGACTCTTTGTTTAAGGTGTGGAGCTTCCGATGATCCTTGTAAACACTTAAAGAAGGATGCTAATGATATTTTCTTCTGCGAGATTTATCCTCATCGCTTTGGTTTGAGAGAAACAGTAGGAGGAGAAAAATTTTTCTGTGTACCTGTAAGAGAAATTCTCCATAGTTGGTGGCCAAGGTGTCATCTTTGTGCTTACAAGAAAAAGCTGAAAGTTATTTTTTAAATTGATAGATAAGAGGAAGATTCTATTCAGTTTAAGAAGGATTCAGGGTCAGGTTAACTCCTTAAAGATTCCTTGGATAGAGAAATCAAGAGTTAAGCTTGATCCTTATAAGATATTGATTTTCTGTGTGTTAAGATTAAGAACCAAGGATAAGGTAACTGAGCAAGCTTTCAAAAGATTATCCCAGAAAGCTTCTGGTGTTTATGAGATGGTAAAAATTTCTACTGCAGAGATAGAAAGGTTAATTTATCCTGTGGGGTTTTTTAGAAGTAAAGCAAAGGCTATCCATTACCTCAGTAAGGAACTTATAGAGAAGTACGAAGGTAGAGTGCCCCACCGTTTAGAGGAACTCCTTTCTCTCCCTGGTGTAGGAAGAAAAACTGCTAATTTAGTTCTAAGTCTAGGGTATAAAAGACCAGCAATATGTGTAGATACTCATGTACATAGGATTTCTAATCGTTTAGGTTGGGTTACTACTAAGAGTCCCTACCATACGGAGTTGAAGTTGAAAAAACTTCTTCCTAAGAAAGTTTGGAGTAAGCTTAATCCTCTCTTTGTTGCTTTTGGGCAGAACATATGTAGACCTTTAAGGCCCTTGTGTAATAAATGCAGAGTAAGAAATTTATGTCTTAAGAGAGGGGTAAAGTATGAAGGAACAAAAGTTAAGAGGAGTTAATTTAGGAGGTTGGCTCCTAATGGAGGGGTATCTTTTGGGAGGAAGGAATATACCGGAGGGGGAGTTTAAGAAGAGATTTAGAAAAATTTGGGGAAAAAGGGAATTAGAGAAGTTTGAGCAGGCCTTTCGTGATAATTTTATTAGAAAAGAGGATTTTAAGATAATAAGTAGTTGGGGAGCCAATGTAGTGAGAGTCCCTTTCCATTATCGTATTATAGAAAAGAATAGTTTTTCCTACGACAGAAAGGGTATCTTTTGGCTAGATAAGGTACTAGTTTGGGCGGATAAATACAACCTTAAAGTGATTTTAGATCTTCATGCTGCTGTGGGTTCACAAAATAGAGACTGGCATTCGGATAGTAGAGGCTTAGCCCTTTTGTGGGAGAAAGAAAGTTACCGAGATAGAACTATTGCCTTGTGGGAGTTGATAGCTTCTCACTTTAAAGATAGAGAAGCGCTTTGGGGTTACGATGTGATTAATGAACCTGTGATAGAAAAAAGAAAACTTAATACCCTTAAAAAATTCTATGGGAAGTTAATTAATAAGATAAAGAGAGTTGATAGGAATCACTTTATTATTCTAGAAGGTAATCTCTGGGGGCAAGATATAGAGTTTTTACAAGATTTAATAGAACCTAACGTCAAAGTAAGTATTCATTTTTATCAGCCTTTGAGTTTCGTCTTTAACTTCACACCTTACTATATCTATCCCGGACGGATAGAAGCAAAAGTTTGGAATAAAAGTACTGTCTATAAGTATCTAGAACGCTACTATAAATTCTCTAAGAAAAATAAAGTAGAAATCTTAGTAGGGGAATTTGGGATAAACTGGCGTAACAGTTTTTATGGAGAGAAGAACTATCTTAGAGATGTGTTAGATGCATTTGAGACTTTTGGATTTAGTTATACCCTGTGGACTTATAAATCAGTTAAAAACTACACCTTTCCTGACGGGATTTTTCAGTTGGTTCCTAATTTACCTTTCATATGTAGAGAAGGCCCAACCTCCGGATGGGAGAATTACTTAACACTATGGGGCAAGAAAAAGAAGAAGATTATTGAATCTTGGCGGACAGAAAATTATATGTTAAATTATGATTTAGTAAAACTTTTAAAAGAATATTTCAGAAGAAGTAAGCAATGAAGATAATTCCCGCTATTCTTACTGACAATAGAGAAGAGTTTTTAAAGATGCTTGAAATAACTAAAGAGTTTGCTGACTATGTACAGATTGATATTATGGATGGAAAATTCGTTCCTTCCCGTAGTATTACTATAGATGACTTAAAAGGAATAAATTTTCCTATAACTAGTGAAGCTCATCTTATGGTGGAAGATCCCTGCAAGTGGATTGAGCCTTTTAAGGAGTTTGGAGCTCAAAGGATAATTTATCACTACGAGATAGCCCAAGACCATCAAAAGGTAATCTCTCGAATCAGGAACAAAGGCTTATCTCCTGGTTTAGCGGTGAATCCTTCTACTTCTATAGAGGAATTTAAAGATTTAGTAGATGAGGTAGAGATGGTGCTCTTTATGAGTGTTAATCCTGGTTTCTATGGTAGTAAGTTTATACCTCAGGTATTAGAAAAGATTACCCAATTTAAAGAGTTGTTTCCTAACAAAAGAATAGGTATCGATGGGGGGATAAAGCTGGATAATTTAAAGTTAGTAAAGGGGTTAGCCATAGATTATATATGCGTAGGGAGTGCCATTCTTAAAAACCCTAATCCCAAAGAATCCTATCAACAGTTCAATATCTTATTAAATGAGTAAGGTAGGTAAGATTATCCTTTTAATTACTATTATAACTGTTCCTGTTATATTTTACTTTTACTTTAATTTTCTAGAGAAAGGCAAATCTTTTTTTACCAAAGATGACACTCCTTCCTTGAAGATAGAAAAAAAACCTCAAGTTGTTTTAATTTTTGATGACTTAGGAGAGAATTTAAGAGAGCTTAAAGAGATTTATGCTCTAAAGATTCCTGTTACAGTGGCAGTAATTCCTCACTTGAGGTTTTCCAAAAACATAGCATCTATTGCTTCCCGCTGTGGGTATTCTGTGTTAGTACATCTTCCTATGGAACCTAAAGAGCGTTTATCCTCCTTCTTAAGATATAGAAATAAATTTATAACTACAGATCTTTCTCCGCGAAAATTAAACTATCTTTTGAAATACCATCTAAATTCTTTAAGAGTAGCTATAGGAGCAAATAACCATATGGGATCCAAAGCTACGGAAGATGAAAGAGTGATGAGAGCAGTTATTAAGGCTTTAAGGGTTAGAGATATGGTATTTGTGGATTCAAAAACTTCTCCTAACTCCTTAGCTTGCCAGATAGCTAAAGAAGAAGGAGTAATGTGTGTGGAAAATAGCGGTTTTTTAGATTCTCGTAGCTCCTCCCAAGAAATAAAAGATACATTGTATAATCTTTTAGCGAAAGCAGATAAAGAAGGTAAAATTATTATAATCGCTCATCCTAAGGAAAATACTTTTAAGGTGCTGAAAGAAGAGATCCCCAAGATTAAAGAAAAAATAGAGTTCATTACTTTAAAGGATTACTTTGGGTTGTGAAAAAAATTCTTCTTCACATATGTTGTGGGGTATGTGCTTCTTCTTGCGTGGAGAACCTGCATTCGCAAGGATTTTACGTTGTGGGTTTTTTCTTTAATCCTAACATTCATCCATTTGAAGAATACCAGCGAAGGAAAGAGAATCTTAAACTCATAAAAGAGAAGTTTTCCCTAGAGATTATTGAAGGAGAGTATAATCCCAGAGAGTGGTTTAAGATTTGCAAAGAGTATGCTAAAGAGAGAGAAGGCGGCAGACGTTGCCTTCTCTGTTACGAGTTTAGGCTTAAGGAGACTCAAAAACTCTGTAAAAGTTTAGGTTTTGATTTTTTTACTACTACCTTAACGGTAAGTCCTCATAAGAAGGCAGAAATGGTCTTTAGTGTTGGGAAAAAATTAGATGAAAAGCGCTTTTTAGAGATAGATTTTAAAAAGAAGGATGGATTCAAAAAAGCAATGGAGTTTGCTAAGAAGTATAACCTGTACCGACAGGACTATTGTGGATGCGTATATAGTTTTCAGGAGAGAAAATGGAGAAAAGATTTTACTCCTTTAACCAATACCTAAGAGAGAAGTTCGGTAAGCGCATCCATCGCATCAGCTTGGATGCTGGATTTAGCTGTCCTAACATTGATGGAACCTTAAGTAAGCAGGGCTGTATATACTGTAATAACAAAGCCTTTAGTATTCACACTCGTAAGATAATCCCCTTAAGAGAACAGATAGTCCAGTCAATAAGTTACTATAAGAGAAGAATGAAAGTTACTAACTTCATTGCTTACTTTCAAGCTTTCACTAACACCCATGCAAGTATTGATGATTTGAGGGAGAAATACAATGTTATAAGAGATTTCCCTGAAATTGTAGGACTCTTTATTTCTACACGCCCTGACTGTATAGATAAGGAAAAGTTAACATTGATTTCTCAGTACCAAAGAGAGTATTTGGTGTGGATAGAATATGGTCTGCAAACTACTCATAATAGAATCCTAACGTTAATTAACCGTAACCATACCTATGAGGATTTTTTAAAAACTCTGGAGCTAACAAGAAGTTACGGTATCAACGTAGGAGTTCATATTATATTAGGACTACCTCAGCAGAGTTATGAGGAGATGATGATAGATGCTAAAAGATTAGCTTCTTTAGATATCCAAGGAATAAAATTTCATATTCTTCATGTGTTGAAAGATACTCTCCTAGAGAATTGGTATCGTGAAGGTAGATTGAATTTGTTATCTAAAGAGGAGTTCGTAAGAATAATCTGTGATTTTTTAGAGATAATTCCTCCTCATTTTGTTATCCTAAGATTAGTTTCTACCGCTAATCCTGCTTATCTAATTGCTCCTAAATGGATAAACCAGAGAAGTGAGGTTTTACATCAGATAGAGAAGGAGTTAGAAAAAAGAGGAACCTATCAGGGATATAGATATAGGTATGAAAGTACTAGTTGCCCGCATTAGCCAAGGTAGAGTATTTAAAGAAAAAAAAGAGTTAGCCTCTATTGGTAAGGGGTTAGCTCTATTTGTAGGAATAGAGAAAAAAGATACCTTAGCTAGTTTAACTAAGATGGCTTCCAAGGTAGTTAACTTAAGAGTGTTTGAGGATGAGCAGGGCAAGTTAAATTACTCTTTGAAAGATAAAAATTATCAGCTTCTATGTATCTCCAACTTCACTCTCTGTGCTGATACAGAAAGAGGGCGGAGACCATCCTTTGAAGAATCTATGCCTAGAGAGCAAGCTAGTAAATATTTTGAGGATTTTGTATCTTTACTTAAGAAAGAGAATGTAGATGTAAAACAAGGGGCGTTTGGAGAGTTTATGAGGATAGAGTTAGTGTTAGAGGGACCGGTGAATATAATCCTTACTATCTAAAGATGTACCCTATACTTTTTAAAATTGGCTCTATTACCATATATACTTACGGAGTCCTAGTTTTTTTAGGGGTAGTAGCAGGTTATTTTTTCTCCTTGGTTCAAGTGAAGAAAGAAGGGATAGGCAAAAAAGACTTTTCTGACATTGTTTTTTGGTCTTTAATTTGGGGATTTATAGGGGCAAGGATATTCTATATCCTTTTAAATTTCAAATTCTTTCTAAGGGATCCTCTGGGAATAGGTTTATCAAGAGCAGGTTTTGTTTTTTACGGAGGAGTGTTTTTTGGTTTAGGGGCTTTTTATATCCTTACAAGAAAACGCAACTTAGATTTTCTAAAGTTAGCAGATATTTTAGTATTAGCTCTCCTTTTAGGTCATGCTATTGGGAGGGTAGGTTGTTTTTCTTACGGATGTTGTTATGGGAAGCCTACTTCTTCTTGGATAGGGATAAAGTTTCCTCCTTCTTCGCCGGCAGGGAGTTTAGGAACAAAGGTTATTCCTACTCAGCTCATTTCATCATTAGCTCTTCTATGTATATTTTTGGTGCTTTGGAGTAAGAGGAAAAAGACTTCCTTTAAGGGAGAAATTTTTTCGCTTTATTTTATTCTCTACGGTATCTTTCGGTTTATTATTGAGTTTTACCGGGGAGACCCTCGTCCCTACCTAGGGAAGTTTTCTATTTTTCAAATTGTTTCCCTGGGAATGATAGTTATAGGAGTACTTCTTTGGTTTCTTTTTCAGAAGAGATTTAAATCTTCTAATTCTTGATTAATTTTTTAGAAGAACTATAATGACACAGACGGAGGCTTAAATGTTAAAGATAGGTTTAGCTCAAATAAACCCCTGTGTAGGAGATTTTCAAGGTAACTTTTCTAAAATTCTTCGCTATATCGATAGAGCGAGAAAAAAAAGAGTTGATATAATTGTCTTTGGAGAACTCGCCTTATGTGGGTATCCTCCGGAGGATTTGTTGTTAAAACCTCAGTTTATCGAAGAGAATATTCGTTACATTAATCGGCTTAAAAGCTATACTAAGAAAATAAAAGTAATTCTGGGTTTTGTGGATAAAAAGGATGATAGGATCTTTAATGCCTATGCTTTTTTTGATGATGGTAAGTTAAAAGATATTTATCATAAAATTTATTTACCTAATTATGGAGTTTTTGATGAGAAACGTTATTTTAGTCCAGGAGAAGAGATTTCTTTTTACTCCTTAGAAGATTATGGTTTCTCAGTAAATATATGCGAGGATATTTGGCAAAAAGACTACTTGGGGAGACTTTCTAAAAAAAAGCTTGATTTTATTATAAATCTGGCTGCCTCCCCTTATCATTTAGGAAAAATTTCCTTAAGAAAAAGTATTCTTTCTCGAGCCTCTCAACACCTTAATTGCTTTCTTTTCTATTGCAATATTGTAGGAGGTCAAGATGAGTTAGTTTTTGATGGCACAAGTATGGTAGTTTCTCCTTCAGGCAAAGTAGTAAAATTTGCTAAGAGATTTAAAGAAGACCTTCTTATTTTTAACTTTAATAAAAATAAACGCTTAGCTGGTCAGCAGTTAAGCGTCTCTTGTGTTGAGGAAGTATTTGAAGCATTAAAGTTAGGGCTATTTGACTATGTGAAGAAAAACGGTTTTAAAAAAGTTATCGTAGGAGTAAGTGGAGGGATAGATTCTGCGGTAGTGGTATCTTTAGCAACCCTTACCTTAGGGAAGAAGAATGTTTTTGGTTTGATTATGCCCTCCCAGTATACTTCTTCTCAAACCTTTGATGATGCTAAAAGAATTTGTAAGAATTTGGGAATAAAATTCTACACTGTGAGTATTAAAGATATCTTTGATGCTTATCTTTCTACCCTTAAGCCATTTTTTAAGAATAAACCCTTCGATAAGAGTGAAGAAAATATCCAAGCAAGAGTTAGAGGAAATCTTTTAATGGCTTTTTCTAATAAATTTGGGTATCTAGTGCTCAATACAGGAAATAAAAGCGAAGTTTCTTGTGGCTACTGTACCCTTTATGGGGATATGGTAGGAGGTTTTGGTGTTCTAAAAGATGTTCCTAAGACTATGGTTTATAAAATTGCTCGTTACATCAATAGAACTTGTAAAAAAGAAGTTATCCCCTCTTCTGTGTTTAGGAGACCTCCTTCTGCGGAACTTAAACCCAATCAGAAAGATTCGGATATTCTTCCTCCTTACTCTCTTCTTGACCCTATCTTAAAATTATATATAGAAGAAAATTTACCTTTCAAAGAGATTGTAGAAAGAGGGTTTAATAAGGATTTAGTAAAGAAAGTAATTAGAATGGTGGATGCTAATGAATACAAACGCCGTCAGTCCCCTATTGGGATTAAGATTACCTCCTGTGCTTTTGGAAAAGATAGACGCATGCCTATTGTTAATAAGTTTTTAAGTAAGTTTATTACTTAAAATATATCGGAACTACAAAAAAGCATATGTAGGGTGTAACCTCAATATGATAATGTCCTATTTAGCCCAAAGTAAAAATGTCCTCTTTTAAGCCTGCTATAATACTCTTTTTGAAAGGAGGATATTTGGCAGAAAAGGACATTATCACAATGACCCAGAAAGAATTAAAACGTTTGCATATAATCAAACAAG
>Ga0180301_10000148_pt1 | contig 51483 bp, 56 predicted proteins | sample GuaBasSediGuay16_FD_121797 | JGI IMG/M metagenome (GOLD analysis project Ga0180301, IMG submission 121797) | Subseafloor sediment microbial communities from Guaymas Basin, Gulf of California, Mexico - Guay16, Core 4569-2, 12-15 cm | ecosystem: Environmental > Aquatic > Marine > Hydrothermal... | reverse complement strand
TTTTAACGGGAGGATTTCCCCTAGCAATTCGGCAATACATCGCTCTAGGAAGAATTCATCCAAGTGTTTATTTTGATTTTGTAGACCTTGCAGTTAAAGATGCAATGAGATGGAGGTTGAATGAAGACACGCTTTATAACGTTCTTTGGCAAATGTTAGAAGCTCCGGGGGGACCTTTTGAAACAGTTCCTGTAAAGGAAATCAGCACCAGCAGCTTAGCAAGAAAAATTGGAATCTCGCATAATACAGTCAAGCAATATCTTGACTATTTAGTAAATGCTTTCATTCTGCTAGAAGTATCAAAGCTTAAAGAATTCGCGAAACGCAGATCCCCTCCTAAGAGCCCCAGAAAGTTTTACTTCTGGGATCCCCTAATCTTCTACGCCTTTAAAGCTCTAAGCGCAGGAAGCAGAGATCCATACTCCATGAGTCTAGACATGCAGGATAAATGGAAAGGCGCAGTAACCGAAATGGTTGTTGCTGTAAATGTTGCTCATATGATACTTTCCCTAGAGGTCATTCAGGATCTCAGACTACTTAAAAGGAAAATGTTCTACTACAAACCGCGTCCCGGTAGAGAAATAGACTTTCTTGTAGACGTACAAGGGAGACTTATTCCTATCGAAGTCTATTCTGGTCAAGAAGTTAATGGCAACCATGTGAGAAAGCTTTCAGATCTAAGTAAACAATTGAGAGTCAGGGGAGTTTTAGTATATGCGGGTAAAGAAATTTTCGTTAATGAATATTATGTGGCAATTCCAGCTCCAATTTTTATGTTAATGGCATAAAATTGATTTGCTATACGTTTTCGGCGATTCGGCGAAACTCAATGCGTTCTTCCAAAAGGTAGTTTTGCGAAATATAATTGTCTCTACTTAACACGGTGGTTTTCAAAATTATGGACTCTAATCCTTTTAGATTCTAGTCTGGCCCACCGCTTTTTGGACTTTTTAGAAGTTGCTGGGCGGCGAAATAGGCCTTTCCCTTCTTTGTTTACGCCTATTCCCTGTATTAACTGGCATGTTCGTCCATAATCTCTATTCATCAAGATTGCCAGCCCGTAGCTGAAATATATGCTTCCTGAATACTTTAACATCAATTTATAACCAAGTAGATGTGGAGCCAACTCAATACTTCAACAACTTAGAGTATATAAGAAGCGATTCTTAAAGTCTGGATGGTGAAGCCTTATGCTTGAATATATAATAAAATATGATCCCGGAGCCGATGCGCTGTATATTAAGCTGAAGGAGGGCAAGATCGCTGATAGCGAAGAGGTAGGCGAAGGAGTCATAGTAGACTATGACGACAAAGGTGAGGTCATAGGAATAGAACTTATAGAATTCTCCAAGAAGAGAATAGACCTCGGAGAACTCATAGTTAAAGGGTTAAATGTTGCGGCGATAACTAAATGATTATCTTCACGATACACGCGCTGGAACGCATAAAAAGCCGTAGGATATCCAAGGACGATGTGATTTCCTGCATAGAGAATCCGGACAGAACCCTAAAATTAAATGGCATGCTCAGAACCGTTAAGAGGGAAGACAATAAAGTGCTTGTGGTCATATGCCGAAAAAGCAACAGTGATGTCATTGTCATAACGGCGTATAGAAGCACAAAGAAGAGGAAATACCTCTAGCAACCCGTGCAACTGTCGAAGCATGCTTTAAGCCTAAAATGCCTGATGTAGTGATTCATTGAAGAAATAGGCTTGAAAGGCGGATTTAACCATAAGGTATGATCCCTGACCCATCTCAGCTTGGAGCCTTATTCGGGCTTTCTGACATCAAAGCCACATATTGGCCTGTCCCACCACTTTTTGGTATTTTGGGAGTGGCTAGGCTGCATGATAATCCCCTGCGTCTTCTCTGAAGGTTTAGCAGTCCGCAAACTTCTTATCGAATATAATTTTTACGAGGAGCTGCAATAGGCATGTTTTCCAGAACAAATTATTTGTAGAAGATTTATGTTAGATTATCCTAAAGTATTTAGGGGGAATGAATTTATGGAGAGAATCCTTTCTAGGCGGATGGAGGATTACATGAGAAGTATATATGAGATTGTTGAGCGTAAGGGTTTCGCACGCATTAAGGATATTGCTAAGGATCTGGATTTGAAACCGTCAACCGTTGTTGAAATGGTGAGGAAGCTTCATAGAGACGGTTTTGTCCATTATGAAAAGTATGGGGGAGTAACGCTTACGCCGCGTGGTAGGGAGATAGCCAGAGCGATTAAGGAGAGACATGATGTTTTCAAGAAGTTCTTGGAGTTACTTTTGGTTCCAGAAGACATCGCATTAAAGGATTCTCATATTCTAGAGCATCAGCTCGACCCTAAGACCGTACTCCAATTTACAAGATTCGTTAAATTCATCACAGAAGCCTCGGAACGCCCCAGGTTTATCGGAAGATGGATTGAGCAATTTAGGGAGTACTGCAGAAGAGAAGAAGAGAGATCCACGTAGCATTTCTGTTAGGAAATTGAAGATCTAACCTAATTCTTTTTGATATCCATATTATTCCTAAATTTGTTTGGGCACATTTTATATGAGCCTAGATCCATCTTAGTAGTAATTAGGTAAATCTAAAAATTTACTGTTAGTCGAGGAAGTCCGATGGAAAAGCGATTAAGTGATCTCAAGCCGGGAGAGAGAGGCGTCATCTCGAGAATTGCCGGAGATAGGGAGCTCCGTAGGAGACTGCTCGATATGGGATTGACGAGGGGAACTGAGATAATAGTCGTCAGAAGAGCTCCGCTGGGTGATCCCGTCGAATTCCTCCTGAAAGGATACAATCTGAGCTTAAGGAAGAGGGAATGCGAGGGCGTTTACGTTCTCGTTGAGGAGGGGAGAAGATGATGAAATTGCCTCTTGCAATGCTACCAGAGAATGAGGAGGCGAGAGTTGTTGAAGTTAGAGGTGGCAGGGGACTTGTGAGGCGGCTTTCAGAGTTAGGCTTCACTCCAGGCGCTAAAGTGAAGATTTTGTTCTCAAACTCTCCAGGTCCAGCGATCGTTGATGTCAGAGGATCAAGGATCGCGCTTGGGAGAGGTTTGCTCATGAGGATAATGGTGGATTTGGAGGTTGAATCATGACGATAAGGGTTGCTCTTATAGGAAATCCAAATGTGGGTAAAAGCCTCATCTTTAACGATCTCACTGGAGGAAGGGCTCACGTTGGAAACTGGCCTGGAAAGACTGTTGAGAAGAAGGAGGGAAGATGCCAGTATAGGGGGGAGGAGATAGAGATCATCGATCTTCCCGGAATCTACAGCCTCACAGCTCATTCAATAGATGAGCTGATCGCTAGGGACTACATAGTTAAGGAGAAGCCGGATGTTGTGGTGGATATAGTCGACGCATCAAATCTTGAGAGAAACCTGTACCTGACGCTTCAGCTTCTGGAGCTCGAGGCAAACGTCGTCATAGCATTAAACAAGTATGACATAGCGAAGAGTCTAGGCTATGAGATCGACATTGACGGCCTCTCCAGAATGCTTGGAGTGCCCGTAGTGGCAACAGTCGCAACCACAAAGGAGGGCATTAAGGACTTACTCGATGCTATAATTAAAGCCTCTAAGGGGGGAAGGAGGAGAAAAATAGCAGTCGGATATGGAAAAGCAGCTGAAGAGCTGATCTCCAGAGTGGAGAAAGCCATACTTAAGGATGAGGAGTTATCCAGCAAATATCCGACGAGATGGCTTGCAATTAAGATTCTTGAGGGAGACGAGGAAGTCCTCAGAGAGGTTGAGAGAAGCCCATATCGAGATGAGATTTTGGAGGTGACTCGATGAGCTTGAAGGCCAAAGAAATACTTGGAGAAGATCCGGAAGTCTTCTTCGCCGAGCGCCGCTACGAATTCATAAATAAGATACTGCAGAAGGTTTTGAGGGGAGAGAAGCCCCTAACCCTCTCCGACTTACTCGATAGGGTTTTTCTGAATAAGTATCTGGGCATACCGATCTTCCTCACGTTTTGGTGGGCTCTCTTCCGCTTTACATACGATGTTTCAGCTCCCCTCTCTGATCTGATAGATTTAATCTTCAGCTGGCTCGGGCAGATATCAAGCTCAGCAATCTCCGATGAGTGGATAGCTAGCTTCGTAGCCGACGGAATCTTCGGCGGGCTTGGAGGGGTGCTTGTCTTCATCCCTCCGCTCTTCTTCCTATTCTTTGGGCTGTCGCTGCTTGAGGATAGTGGATACCTTGCCAGAGCGGCATTCGTAGTAGACAAGCTTATGTATAAGCTTGGGTTGCATGGAAAGTCCTTCATTCCCATGCTGATTGGATTTGGATGTAACATCCCAGCGGTGATGGCGACAAGAACCATAGACAGAGAGGAGGATCGCATACTAACGATACTCGTAAATCCATTAATGTCCTGCAGTGCTAGACTTCCAGTTTATATCCTTATTGGCGGAGCCGTTCTCGGCCCATATGCAGTCGCAGGCACATATTCCATGTACATCCTTGGAATATCCCTAGCAGTGCTCATGGCTTTGCTCTTCAGAAGAACAATACCATACTTTAAGGGGAAGCCCTCACCATTCATTCTGGAACTTCCAATGTACTCTAAACCAACCATTAAGGGCACGTTGATTCACATGTGGGAGAGGGCCTCCCTATTCTTGAAGAAGGCTGGAACGATAATTCTGGCCGGAATCATAGTAGTTTGGCTTCTCTCAAGTCATCCTTGGGGCGTGCCTCTGGAAGAGACCTATCTAGGCATGCTTGGCCGCAGCCTCGAGCCGATCTTCCGTCCTCTAGGCTTTGACTGGAGAGGAGCAGTAGCCCTCCTCTTCGGCTTCATAGCAAAAGAGATCGTCGTTGGATCCTTCGCTGTTATCTTCGGATTAGGGGAGGAAAGCGAGATTGGAGAGATACAGGAAGTCATTAGGAGCCAGGGAGTCTTCACTCCTCTCACGGGATTCGCTTTTATGGCCTTTACCTTAATCTATATACCGTGCGTGGCAACTATAGGCGCCATATACAGAGAGACCAACTCATGGAAGTGGACTCTCTTTGCAGTTATTTACGGATTAATACTAGCGTACATCACATCTCTAGCAATCATCCTGATCGGTCGAGGTTTAGGATATAGATGAGGTGAGCACATGAATCTAAACAGAAAAATTAGCAGGTGCATGGCAGTCTATTCAGCGATCCTTGGAACCATTTACATAATAGTTGGCTCCATAGAGTTTTCAACGGCATTCTGGAACTGGTTTATAAAGCCCGGGGACAATCTATCTCTGCTAGGGCTTCCCTGCGATGACCTCTTCGGCGGATTCGCAGCGCTAGTCATCGGCGCCGTTTTCTTCGGAGCATTACCCTTGTGGAGGGCAAGGCAGGAAGCGGTAGGCTTCGCCCTCGTCGGCGCGTTGCTCTCAGCAACCTTCGGAGCAGTATATCTGCTCATCATCGGCGCAGATGGATTAGGAACACTACTCGCTTTTCTCTCCGGTGAAGAGTGGACTTGGAATTGGTTAACCTCCGGAACGTCAGGAACGGGCCTCCTCAGACCGGAAATCTGGCTGGCCCTACTATCAGCCCCATTAGGATACGTCGCGTTAAAGGCTGCAAGGCAAAGCGAAAAGTCGGAGAAATCATGAGAACTAAATATCTCAGAAGAGCCCAAAACCTTAAAAAAGCCTATCCATAAATGGAGCGGCTTTTAATGAAATTTTTCTGCTGACTTGAAGATGATTCCTCATAGGCTTGAGTATGCTTACTGGATGGATGAGACTATAGTCTCTTGAGGTATGTTAGGGTTTTGAAGGTTGCCTTGAAGCCTATTTTAGCGTAGAATTGCGGCGCTCCAGTCGGGTTAGCATCATCTACGTCAAGCTCTATTGATTTTGCTCCCTTCTCGGATAGCCATCTTATTGCCTCGAGTATAAGGCTTGTTCCTATCCCCCGCCTCCTGAAAGGCTTTAATATTCCAATCGAGCTTATGAATCCTCTCTTATGCCTGTCCCTCGAGGGTTTATCGCTTATGGTCGCTACAACGTAGCCCACCGGCTTTCCTCTTATCAGTGCGATTAAAACGTGGTTTTCGTAGCCCTCCTCCTCAAGCCACGCCTTGGTCTCCTCGAGAGTTTCTGGTCTGAAGTCGAAGTGCTCCTGAAATGCCATATTGCATAGTGCATTCAAGATCTTTAGGTCCTCACAGCTATGTGTTGGATTTGCAGTTCTGAGCTCCACCTCAACGCATGCTTCAATATTCTCCCGGATCTCCTCTGGTTTAAGCCTCATCCTGCTGAAGGTCCGTATCATCTTGAATCCCGCTGATTGGTAGAGGCGTATGCGCTTGAGCATGTTATCCCTCGCCGACGCTTGGATTTCCCTCGCTCCAGCTGATGAGAGCCAAGAGATAGCCTTGCCGAGTAGGATACTATCAGCTTCATCCCCCTCAAGGCTAGGCTTTACGGCAAACTCCCAAAGGTATCCCTTCGGAGGATCATATGCCTTATCAATGAATGGAAGGATAAAGCCGACGGGCTCTCCATCTTTCTCGGCTATGAATAGTCTGCTCTCCCTCCACCAAGGCGTCCTCTTAAACCACTCTACGCCTCTTTCATCTAGGGGTTCATAGTCCGAGCCATAATAGTAACTTTTGAATTCATTATGGAGTTCTATCCAAGCCCTCTCATCTCTTCCCTCAACGAATTCTCTGATAATCGTCTCGACCATTATACTCCTCACATCTATAGCTTATCGACTCCTCCTTAAATATTGTGGATTGACCATTACGGGTGGAATCAGCAGAAAAGAGAATTCCCCCGCCGAATACGCACTCACGAAACAATAACCTGGCACTTATTAAATTGAAGTCGATGGGATTATTTGTTAATCTTGCAATCCGCATCGCCCATCATGGAGTTTCAGGTTGGATTAAACCATTAGAGGATGCGTTGAGATCCTGCTTGAAATGGCAGAAGAAGTATGAATGGGCATGATGCGGAAGAATCCATCTTATAATGAAGGTATAAATGAAGATGTCGGCATAAAGAAGCGGGCTTCCCACATAAGAGGAGCACGAAAATCTAAGATTTAATCTTATTATTGATCTCCAATGTTTATATGGTGATGGCGTATGACCGTAAAAAACGTTGTCCTCATAGTCTCAGATACATTCAGATATGATAACCTAAAATGCTACGGAGGAGAGTGGGTTAAAACTCCGAGTCTAGACTCATTCGCTGAGAAGGCAGTCATATTTGATAAGGCATACGCTGCTTCATTCCCGACTATCCCTCATAGACATGACCTCTATACTGGAAAATACACCTTTACATACTCTAAGTGGGGGCCAATACCTGAGGGTGAAATAGTGCTGGCTCAGATGCTCCGTCAATCCGGATGTGTAACGCAACTGATCGTAGACACGCCGCACATGATAAAGGATGACTGTAACTATGATAGGGGATTTGACGGTTGGATATGGATTAGGGGACAGGAAAACGATAGATACATGACTTCGCCGAGAAGCGTCAAGCTCCCATGTGACCGGAGCAAGCTGAGATATGGAGGAAGAACAACAATACAATATCTACGAAACGTCTCATTACGCAGATTCGAAGAGGACTACTTCGTAGCCCAAACGATGAGAACAGCGGCTCAATGGCTCGAGCTAAATTATGATCAGCATGAAAAATTCTTTCTGCACATAGACACCTTCGATCCACATGAACCTTGGGATCCGCCCCGATGGTATGTGAATATGTATGATCCAGAGTATGACGGCGAAGAGGTGATATATCCAATCTATGGACCGGCCAATCTCCTATCAGAGGATGAACTTAAACATTGCCGGGCTCTATATGCTGCTGAGGCAACCCTCGTTGATAAGTGGATAGGCTTCCTCCTAGAGAGGATGGAGGATCTCGGGCTTGTAGATGAATCCATGATAATATTCACTAGTGATCATGGATTCTATCTTGGAGAGCACGGGCTTATCGGAAAGAGCATAATAAGGCCATTGGCCACCGGATACTGCCCACTATATGAGGAAGTAGCGCATGTTCCACTACTGATCTATCATCCTGAGATTAAGGGTGGATGGCACTGCGATGCTCTGGTTCAGCCCCAAGACATAACAGCGACGATCCTAGATGTCATCGGAGCTAAGAGTCCAATCCCAATACAGGGAAGTTCATTATTGCCGCTGATGAGAGGAGAAGATACGGATTGGCGTGAATTCGCGGTTACATCGCCTCCAATAATTCACGGTCCAGTAGCTGGACAAAGAATAACCGTGACAACGAAGGAGTGGTCCCTGATATACGCGGGGCAATTCGAGGATGCATTAAGGGATAATCCTGGGAGAAAGGTGAACTTCGAGAGACTGGAGGAAATAGCGGGCAAGATCCAAAATGAACTTTATGATCTACGTAGGGATCCAAGGCAAGAGAACAATCTTTTTGATGAGGAGAGAGATGTGGCGGAGGAGATACATGCGAAGCTCGTAGACTTCTTAAGCCGAATGGGAACGGAGGAGAAATACCTAAAGTATTGGAGGAAAATCTAAACATACACGACTCATAAGTAAGCCAGCGAGATCTATAATCACAACAGAAAGTAATTAATGCCCAATAAGCATAATTTTCTGATTGGTTAAGATGAGTTTTCTAGCCGAGAAACTGAGGAGGCAAACATCTGAGCTTGCCAATCTGCTAACGCGGAGAATCAATGATCTCAGGGATAGGGAGGGCCTCGCCTCCTTCATTAGAAGCCTCAGTAAATCGGGAACTGAGGCTTCCTTCTTTGAGCCTGGAGACTACTATGCAGTCGGCATAGACGGCTCAATGGATTACGATGAGGTCCTCGAGATGCTTCTCTTCTACGTCTGCGCCACGGGCTTCAGATGCAAATTCACAGTCAACGATGAAATAGAATTCGACTTGGATGAGGTTGTTAGGGACAGAAGGCTTATGGCCTCAACGTCAGTTCCTCTATGGATCGAGGATCTCTACTACGTCACTGAGGAGTCCGACTCAACCGAATATGACCTTACCAGAACGGCTGAGCGCATACCATACTCGCTCATGACGATGGCAGAGCTATACTTAGCCCTAAAAGCTGCTGACGAGGATGATGTTAAACTCGTATTTTTGGATAGGCCGATGCATGGTACTTATGGGCCAGTCTCAAGGGATCTCCGCCTTTACTGAAGAGGAAAAAGTCCGTTCTATTTGAGATGAATACTTCCCATGGCCCTACAAGCTATCTGGACTTCAGCTTGGCTTTCATCTTAGGTTCAGGGAAAGGTTACATTCCCCCCCGGGGAAGATACCTCCCATTCGTCGCCATTCATAGGCTATTGAAGGTTGGAGAATGCTCATTTAGGGAGCTGATTGAGGATTTAGGGATATCTGAACGTGCCGGAAGGAGCATGCTTAAGAAGCTGCTAAAGATGCATGAGGATTCTGATGGGAGATTATTCGCCGAGGACTTCAACCCTGAAGATGCGAATCCAACGCTTAAGATTAAGGGGCAAGTTAAGGATTACTGGGTAAGAGTTAAAGAGACTTCACTAATGATAGTCGATAGAATATTCGGCTCCTACGAACATCCATTGATGCTAGGTGACGATTCATGGCTGACAGTCTTCGATTTAAACGCAGTTAACGTCATGCTCATCCACATGCTCAGGGAGAAGGTCATAGATGGTAGGCTCCTAATAATCGGAATAGCGAAAGACACGTCAGCATCGGATTATATACGGGCGGTCATACCATACGCTAGGCATGAGGGGCTCATTCCGGAGGATGAGAAGCCCCCAAACCTAAGGCATGACAGAGCCTTCCTAACTATACTAAGCAGCGTAAACTCCCATCTCTTCAATGCTCCATGGCGCACAATAAGCTATGATGCATGCTTCACAACTCTGGTGGAGGGAGATGAGAAGGCTCCGCTTAGAGCGGCTAGGCAATTAATCTCGATGGAGAGGCAATTCGTTAAGGCATACTTTCAACTTAGAGAATTCAAATCCGATCTTGGAGTTAGATCACCAACATTCCTGTATGATAGGTTTTACATTCCAAGCGTGGATGATAAGTTCCATGCTGAGATAACCGCGATCGAGGGAAGAAAGAAGGTTAAGATATCCCCGTATTGGGAGGGTGAAGGCGAGAATCCACTTGACACATTTATTCTCCGCCTCCTATTGAAGTGTGATAATCCAGAGGTCATGGAGGCTATGGGGCATAATCAGCTGCTCTATCTAGCCGATAAGGCAGTGAAGAATGAGGTTAAGATGATAAAGGGGCTCCTAAGGGGAGTTGCAGACCTAGAGCTCGGAGGCCTATCAAGGAGACAAAAGATATTCACGATAGCTAGGAGATTTAGGGATATTAGGAGGGAAGTTGAGGGAGCAAGGGAAAGGGCGGTGATGGAGGAGAAGTGATGCCAAGCAAAATATTTGATGAGATGGATGGGGAGTTCTCGGCTCGCCTAAGAAGCCACAGAGTAACGACGCGCACATCGAGGACAAGGGAGGGCGAGATAACATTAACAAGTCAAGTCGCCGTTGCAGAGGCGAGGTTCAGCCTTAACGTCCTCGATAGGCTGCATGAGCCGAACTTCATAGCATTCCATAGGCCAACCCAGAGCGGAGAGACCTTCATTATCTATGAGGTTGTAGCAGTCAGGCCAATGCATTACCAGATGCTTGGAATGGACATTTCAGTCCCGAAGGTCATACGCAGGGAGTTCTTGGAGACGATCGATAGGGGATGGAGGACGAGCGATGAGACCTGGATCGATGTTATAGCGGTCCCAACGGGATACCTAATGAGAATAGAGAATGGAAGATTAAAGTTTGAGCGGTCTAATTTGACGCCTCTAGTTGGAAGCGAGGCACACATACTCTCAAAGGAGACGGTTAAGGAGTTCTTATGCGTCGAGAATGGAGTTGCAATAGGCAACCTGATAGGATTCGATCTACCATTAACGGTGAACATCTCAGAGATGGTTAGGTATCACACTGGAATATTCGGCTTTACGGGATGCGGAAAATCTAATCTATGCTCATTCCTCATAAGGAGGGCTCTCGAGAAGATAGAGGGAATATCAATCGTCATCTTCGACGTCGCAGGGGAATATTTGATTCACCTATTAGATCTAGAGCCACGTCTATTCTCAACAGAGAACTTCGGAGGGGATGTAGATCGAGTAATGGATTCGCAGGCGATACCTGAGACGCTAGAGCAGATGATAGACAGAAATATAATAATGAAGCGTATTCAGAGGCTAATAGATATGGGTAGGATCCAGAGACTATCATTATCACCTCCGCTCAGGCAGATACCATTAAACATGGGCTTCCTACTTGATCTCTTCGGTGAGATAGCGAGGGGAAGAAGGAGAGGAGCAGTGCAGGCTGCAATAGCACTAAACAAGATAAATAGGCTTCTGATAAGAAAGGGATACGATGATGAAACTTCACTTGATGAGGTCAGAAGGGACATAGAGGCAAGAGTTGAACTGGAAGAGATACTTAAAGAGTTCCTGTCATCGGTCCATTCAATGTCCGGGATGGTTAAGGATGTTCAGGCGGTAATGGGAATACTCGAGGAGGGATTGGACAAGGAAGAGTATGACGGCGAGGAGGAAGCCATAAGAAATGCAGAATGGCTTGCAGAGAAGGTTGCAGTCGGAGAATACAGAGGAGTTAATATAGTTTATCTGCCGGATCCAAAGGATGCAAGATATGTCGTAAGCAGATTCATAGATCAGCTGTTATGGCTGAAGAAGACGCGGGGTGTTGGAAGAACGGTCCTCACAGTTCTAGATGAGGCTCAGGAGTTCATACCTGACAGGACTAAGAAAGAGGACTTCACCGAGCAGTCTAACATAGCCGTTGAGGCATTGCTCAGGCAGGGGAGGAAGTATAGAGCGAACTGCTGGATATGCAGTCAGCGGGTGGCTCACCTGAACGTGAATGCCCTCCAGCAGCTCCATAGCTACTTCGTCAGCGTCCTCCCAAGATTCTATGATAGAATGGTGATAGCGGATGCTTTCAGCCTAAGCTACGACCTGCTCGACAGGACAACTGAGCTAGATATTGGAGAGTGGCTATTCGTCTCCTACAAGGCTACAAAGCAGAGGAACGTTCCAGCCTTCATAAGAACGCCGAATAACGAGGAGATAATGGCCAAGAGTCTACAGGCCTAAAGAGCCCAATCATTCACGTTGCAATTCTATATTTGACTCCATGCTTTAAGCATATTCTCTTGGCTCTATCCTCCAGTCTCCTCTGAGGTGATCTTATGCATAGAAGAGATAACATCAGATTTTGGAGAATTGCCGTTATGATGACGCCCACATTTACGATTTAGACTTGAAGATCAGAGCAAACGGTGGCGAGAATTACTGCATCTTCACTTGAGAATATAGATGTCCTATTCAAAAGTGGAAGATGATCGCCCCGGCTCCGCAGGCCGACGTCCTAATCCAGACTAGACTACGGGTCCACTTATTTATGGCGGACCCGGTGGGATTTGAACCCACGACCTCCGGCTCTCCGCGCCAGGGCATATAAACATCAATCTAAAAGCTGATTTGAAGTCATAAATATTTTGCTTAATTCTGTCCGTGTGATCCCTTGGAGGTTTGTTGCGTAAGCTTTAAAAGGGAGATAGTAAAGTTATAACTTTACTATTGTTTATCATGGGAGATGCCCATGAAGGAAAGATCTAAAACGAAGGTTACGGCCTTAACCGCTGTAATGACGGCCTTTGTATATGCAATGACTTCAATATCGATTCCGATGCCTCCTCCTCTCGGAGTCTGGCATATCGGAGATATAGCCTCCTTCACTGCGGCTATACTCTGCGGCCCTATTGTCGGAGCGTTCGCCTGCGGAGTTGGAGCAGCCCTATTCGATGTATGGAATCCCCTGTGGGGCAGTGCATTCATAACTTGGTGGCCCGCAACTATAATCATACGGAGCTTCATGGGCTTCCTCCTGGGAAAGCTGAGGGGTATAATTAAGAATAGACCTGTTGCATCGGAGGTCATCGCTATGATAGTAGCCGCTGTAGAGAAGAATCTTGGATACTTCATCTATGATTATCTGCTCTTCGGCCCAGTCGCTTACACGGACCTAATCACATTCTTCCCGCTAAGTGCACTTGACATAATAGTTACTGTGCCTCTACTAGCATCGATACGTAAAGCCTTAAAGATCAGGTATGTAATTATGTGAGTTGGTGATGCATATGATCATAATCGACTCCCATACTCACCTCGGGGATTTTCCACTATTCAATGTTAAATTGAATGCTGAAGGCATGATTGAGATCATGGATCGTCACGGCATCTCTTGGAGCGTCGTATCCTCCCTCCCGAATGAGATCACACTGGAGGCAGTGAAGAAGCACCCGGATAGGCTAGTGGGGCTACTCTGGGTTAATCCGTATGAGGGAGATAGAGCAGTAGAGAAGATCAGGGTGGCAGTGGAGGAGTGGGGCTTCAGGGGATTGAAGATGCATCCCCTATTAGACTCTTATCTTCCGGATCAGCCTGTAATCTACCCTGTAATGGATGAGGCTGCCAAGCGGAGAATCCCAATACTCTTCCATTGTGGGCATCCACCATGGTCCCTGCCTTGGCACTTTGGAAACCTCGCCGATAGATACCCAGATGTCAAGATAATACTGGGGCATATGGGTCATGGGCATATAGTCTATATTAATGGCGCCATAGAGGTAGCCCGGAAACATGAGAATATAATTCTTGAGACTTCGGGTATGCCGATGCATAGTAAGATAAAGGAGGCTGCTGATGAGGTTGGAGAGGAAAGGGTTATATACGGCTCGGATATGCCGTTTGGGCATCCCGCATTCGAGATCGAGAAGGTTAGAGTTGCGGGTTTAACTGAGCGTCAATTGGAGTTCGTCTTAGGAGAGAACTCTATGAGGCTCTTTAGGATAGAGGCCTAACAGTCCGGCTGATTTTCCTCCACGACGGATCTTATGGCCAATAAAAGTTCCTTCTCTCCCTTCTCCTTAAGATAATCAATTATCATCTCGAGATTCAATGGTCTAGGCCTGTCTCCCCAGAGCCTCTTGAAGTTTTCGCAGTAAATCCTCCTCAAAGCCCCCTCTGGAAGCTTTAAGCCCACGAATGGCTCCTCATATCTTGTCAGGAGCATATCGGCCGTTTCAGGAGTGTAGAATTCCTCATCTGACTCGAGGAAGTTCCTTATGAGCCATATCCTATCTAGAGCCTGCTGTAGCGTCTGCCACGTTGCAATATCAGTTCCGAAGATTATTCTGTCCTGAAACTTTATGAAGAAATCCCTCCAGTCATCTCTTCTCCGAGAGATATTATACATGAGTTCAATCCCCAAAGTCAAATCCAAACTTACATTATCATATCTGTTCATGAACTCCTCAGCCCTTTCAAGATCAGCTGATATAAAATAGAAGTGGCACAGCGTCACTTTCAGGTTTGGATGCGCATCCAGAACATTCTCCATCTCCGCATAGAGCTCCTCCTTCGTTGGATAATCATCCAAGTAGTATACCCATCCCCTGCTCTTAGCCCATTCAGGAGCTGATTTCTCATCCCAGAACTCCTCTGGATCGGCAACGTGGCAGAGAATTGGAACTCCGAGAGACTCGCAAGCCTCCCAGAATCCCCTATAATAGTCTCCGTCAAGAGGCTTATGTTTGCTTCTCAAGACCGGCTTATTTCCCATCTCACCGATCCCATCGAATCCTATCTCGATCAGTCTGCTGATGTACTCGTTCCAGTCCTTAACCCTCAGCAATTCTGTCTCCCCAGACCATGGAACATACCCGCCTGCATAGAACATGCTTGGGTATCTGGCCTTAAGATATAATCCAGCTTCCCTGCCAGTAACGTTGATCCCGCTTAACCTCCCATTCTTCATGACACTCAACATAAATTCGCCCTGTGATCGCAGGTTTTCAGCGGTTAATCTCGGCCTCCAAGTTCCGAATTCGCCGAAGTGTGCATGAGCGTCTATTACTGGCAGATCAGCAAACTCAGAAAACTTCAAATCGACTCCCCCAAGTTGATCTTCAGTTCAGATTAGATCTTACCTTTTCGCGATTTAAGGATGCCTGTTCGCTTAAATTCTTATTAGGCGTTGGGCATCAAATATTTCGGCGGGCTGGATGGATTGAGAAGGTCATCATTAATGACGTCTCTGATAGGGATGTTCGCGGCTCTACACTCCATATTATATTTGATCCCAATTGGGCTTTGGAGAAGCCTAAGCATATACTTGGAGCCTCTGGAGGGAATAATTTTAGGGCCATACGCAGGCTTTCTAGCTGTGCTCATAGGGAGCATAATCGCCAGATTGATTAAGCCGACGGGCCTATGGATGTTCGGGGTATTCGCTGAGCCGATCGGAGCACTCGCATGCGGCTTGATCGTAAAGGGAAGATGGAAGACTCTGCTCCTAATATATGCGGTTATGCTTGGAGCCTACTTTATACATCCACTCGGCAGAGAGATCCCTCTATGGACGATCCTCGACGTTCTCGCAGCACCAGTCCTGATATACCCTGCTGCTAGATTTTCTAGGAGGCTGCCCGAGGCGGATGCATGTCAAATCTCATTCGCAACGTCATTAATAGCGTTTATTGGTTGTGTAACTGATTCCCTTGCTAGGATATTCCTACTTATCCCAGCCGGGCTCTACATCATCTTAGGCTTGCCGAAAAGCGCTGTTTACATGGCTTTCCTCGCAGAGGCATCTGACTCATACATAGAGGACATACTGACGGTTGTATTTGCATTTACAGCTGGATCCTCAATATTACTTGCTCTAAGAAGGATTCCTGGGATTAGGTATCCACTCAGCTAGCCAAGCGGAGTAAAGATAAAATTTTTGAATGAGGATAAATCCTTATAAATGACCATGCATCTGATGAATGGAAGTTAAAGGTGACTTTCATTGCCTAAATGGGGATACTCCGTGGTCGGCCTAGACCCCGATACGACCGTAAAGGCGAGTGGTAGGGAGCTTAGGATATCCCATAAAAAGGCTAGGGAGGTATGTGCCGCCATAAAAGGGATGAAGCTCGACGAGGCAAAGGAGTTTCTTGAGCAGGTAATAAAGATGAAGAGAGCCGTCCCATTCACTAGATTCAAGAAGAAGACTCCTCATAGAAGGGGATTACAGAAGGCCGCTGCGGGGGGATACCCAGTTAAGGCTGCGAAGAAGATACTAGCAATATTGGAGAGCGCAGAGGCGAATGCCAACTTTAAGGGTCTTGACACTGAAAACTTGAGGGTCATCCATGCATCCGCATATCCCGGAACAAAGCTTAAGAGGTATATTCCCAGGGCGTTTGGGAGATCCACTCCCCGCTTTGAAACTCTATGTCACGTTGAGATAGTTCTCGGACTGGAGGGTAAGAGCTGAATTGTCAGTCACAAAGCATTTCATAGAGGACTCAATAAAGAAGGCTGGAATCGATGAGTTCTTATGGAAGGAGTTTGAGAGGGCAGGTTATGGGGGAGTAGATATCGTAAGAACCCCTCTCGGAACGAACATAGTCATATATGCCATGCGTCCAGGCATAATTATAGGCCGTGGAGGCGCAACGATAAAGAATCTCGCGCGTATATTGGAGGAGAAGTTCGGCCTTCCAAACCCGCAGATCTCAGTTGCAGAGATTGAGGTTCCGGAATTAAATCCGCGGGTAATGGCGTCCCGAATAGCCTCGGCCCTCAGGAGAAATGTTCACTTCCGAAGGGCTGGATTTTGGGCTCTTAGCAGGATAATGGAGGCCGGGGCTATGGGAGCCGAGATAATCATTAGCGGTAAGCTGAGGACTGAACGGGCCAGAAGCGAGAAGTTCAGGGCTGGATACCTTCCGAAGAGCGGTGATCCAGCGATGAAGTATGTGAAGACCGCCGTCACTCATGTCCAGTTGAAGCCCGGAGTATTTGGCATCAAAGTCTCAATAATGCCTCCGAACGTTAAGCTCCCAGATCAAATAGAGTTCCTTGAGGAGGAGGCCGCTAAAGAGGAATCTGAGGAGACTGTGGAGGCAGCTTCAGAATCATCAACTCCTGAATCCGCTGAGAAGCCTAAAGAAGAGGGTGAGGAATAAATGCCGATACTTAGGGTAAGCGAGATCAGGAAGATGTCAGATGAGGAGAGGAGAAGGAGATTAAGCGAGCTCAGAGCGGAGCTCATGAGGGCTAAGACTATGGTGAAGGCCGGTGGATCCCTAGAAAATCCCTCGAGGATTAGGGAGCTCAGAAGGGCGATAGCCCGCATCTTAACAGTAATGAATGAGGAGAGGAGGAAGAGTGGGAGATGAAGGTTACGCCTGAGATAGTTCAGCATGAATTCATAGGTTTGATGGCTAAGGTCGTAAAGAGCACGAATCCCTGCAACGTTGGAATTAAAGGTAGAATTATCGATGAGACAAGAAACACGTTTGTGTTACTCCATGATGGAGTAGAGAAAAGGATAATAAAGGAGACTTCAGTCTTTCATTTCACATATCCGGATGGAACCGTTGTGGAGATAGACGGTAAACTTCTTGTCGGCAGGCCGGAGGATAGGATTAAAAAGCCGATTAGGAGGCTCTGGTGAATGCTTGAGGGAATCCCAAAACCTAAGGTGAAATGTAATGATAGAAACTGCCCATTCCATGGAACCCTAAAGGTTAGGGGCAGGATCCTAGAGGGCATAGTCATAAGCGATAAGATGGATAAGACCGTGATTGTTAGGAGGGACTATCTGAAGTATATACCGAAGTATAAAAGATATGAGAGGAGGCATAGTCACATACCAGCTCACAACCCGCCATGCATAAATGCCCATGTAGATGATAGGGTTAAGATCGCCGAGTGCAGGCCGATAAGCAAGACCGTCTCATTCGTAGTAATACAGAAGATGGAGGCGAAGTAGAATGTCTTCGAGAGCAAGAGCTCTTGCCTCAAGAGGAGTCTCGGCTCATAGAATAAGGATCTCAAGGGGTCTTCCAGTAGGCTCCCTGATAAAATGCGCGGATAACTCCGGGGCGAAGGTTCTGAAGATAATACAGGTCATAGGATATAAGGGTAGGCTTAGGCGTGTGCCATCAGCCTCAGTCGGGGATAGAGTTGTGGTCTCAGTGAGGAAGGGCAGTCCAGACATGAGGAAGAAGCTATTCCAGGCTGTGATAATAAGGCAGAGGAAACCCTTCAGAAGGCCTGAGGGAGTCTGGATTCAATTCGAAGATAACGCGGCGGTGATAATAACTCCAGATGGGGATCTCAGAGGCTCCGAGATACGTGGGGTTGTGGCTAGGGAAGCGGCTGAGAGATGGCCTAGAATAGCAAGCGCATCAAGCATAATCATCTAATCGGGTGGTGGGACTTGAGAATAAAGACGAAGGATCCGAGCAAGCAGAGAAAACTGCTCTATAATGCCCCATATCATCTCAGAGCGAAGATAATGTCTGCTCATCTATCTAAGGAGCTTAGAGAATCATATGGCATCAGAAGCATACCGATCAGAACTGGTGACACCGTTAGGATCATGAGAGGAGACTTTAAGGATTACGAAGGCAGAGTGACGAGGGTGGATAGGAAGAAGTATAGGATATACGTTGACGGCGTAACGCGGGAGAAGGCTGATGGGACTACGATCTCCGTTCCGATACATTACTCGAACGTTGAGATAATTAAGCTCAACTTGGATGATGAATGGAGAAGGAGGATCCTTGAGAGGAGATCCTCAGTTAAGGAGGCATCCGCAAAAGTTGAGGAGAGTAGTGGAGGTTAGTAGAGGATGGGAAAGAAGGGTGGCAGTCTACATCTGAAGCGTGAAGCATCACCTTCATTCTGGCCCATATACAGGAAGAAGTTCGTGTGGACCGTTAAGCCTAGGCCAGGTCCACATCCAATAAGCCGATGCATACCGTTGCTACTCATAATTCGGGATATGCTGGGATTCGCTGAGACAAGGAAGGAAGCCAAAAAGATAATCTCGCAGGGTAAGATCTTGGTTGATGGTAGGGTTAGGAGGGATGACCGCTATCCCGTAGGCCTTATGGATGTAGTCTCGATTCCTGAACTAAAGATGAACTATCGGGTTCTGCCGTTCAAGAAGGGCTTAACTCTGCATCCAATAGATGAGAAGGAGGCGAGCTTCAAGCTCTGCAGAATAGAGAATAAGACTACCGTCAAGGGCGGCCATATCCAGCTTAATCTACATGATGGAAGGAACATTCTGATTAGAGTTGAGGACCCGGAGAATCCAGTGGAGGATGAATATCAAACTCTGGATACGCTTATGATAAGCATTCCGGATCAGGAGATAATCGAGCATCTCCCATTGAAGGAGGGGATGTCAGCCATAATAACGGATGGCAAGAACATTGGGAAGCATGGATTGATCTCGTCAATTGATGAAAGGCCCGGTCAGAAGCGAAGGAGATTCCTCGTGAGCATAAAGGATGAGGCTGGAAGCATATATCAGTCAATATTGGATTATATCTTCGTGATAGGAGACGAGGAGCCTAGAATATCATTAGAGTCGGAGGCATAAAGGAATGTCCACGGAGAGATCCGAGCATAGGGCTGAAAGATCATATGAGAATCCGATGTTAAAGCCTAGGATAGAGAAGGTGGTAATTAACTGTTGCGTTGGGAAATCAGGTGAGCCCCTAGAGAAGGCAATGAAGATCCTTCAGGAATTGACGGGGCAGAAGCCGAGTATTCGAAGGGCGAAGAAGACTATAAAGGATTTTGGGATAAGGAGGAAGGAGCCGATCGCATGCGTGGTTACTTTGAGGGGAGAGCGGGCAAGGGAGTTTTTAAGCCGAGCTTTTCAGGCAGTCGATAATAGGATATCAAAGTCGTCATTCGATGGGATGGGAAACTTCTCTTTTGGAATAAAGGAGCACATAGATATTCCGGGCGTGAAGTATGATCCAGAGCTCGGAATAATAGGTATGGATGTATCAGTAGTTCTGGAACGTCCGGGATTCAGGGTTAAGAGAAGGAGAAGGGCGAGATCAAAGGTTGGAACGGAACATTTATTATCCCCCGATGAAGCCATATCATTCATAAGGGAAGAATTTAATGTTGAAATAGTGTAGGAGGCCGGCTTAATGGCGAAGAAGAACGTGAAGAAGGAGAGGAAGTTCGGTAAGGGTAGCAGACCCTGTAGAAGATGCGGCTCCTACGGCGCGGTAATACGGAGATATGGGCTCTACCTGTGCAGACAATGCTTCAGGGAAGTCGCTGAAAGCCTAGGCTTCAAGAAGTATCAGTAGGGGTGACCAGCAGCAGTGGATACCATCGCCAATGGATTGACTACTATAATGAACAATGAGGTTAGGAGAAAGAAGGAATGCCTAATCATGCCGGCCTCTAAGCTCCTCGGGAACGTTCTGAGAGTCTTCCAGATGAATGGGTATATCGGAGAGTTCGAGTTCATAGATGATGGAAGGAACGGGAAGATCAGGGTTCAGCTCCTCGGAAGAATAAATAAGTGCGGGGCTATAAGGCCCAGATACTACGTTAAGGCAAAGGATATTGAGATGTGGGAGAAGATTTATCTTCCATCCCGAGATATGGGTGTGCTTGTAATCTCAACTTCGGAGGGCGTAATGTCACATAGAGAGGCGAAGAAGAGGGGTATTGGAGGAAGCCTCCTAGCATACGTTTACTGATGAGAGGGTTCATGAATGCTTCAGGTTGTAGCTAGAAGCGTTGAGATTCCAGATGGCATAACCGTGAATGTTGATGGATTAAGGGTTGAGGTTACTGGGGAGAAGGGACGCTTGGTAAGGGACTTCTCGGGATCCCCATTTCCAGTAGAGATAAAGAAAGAAGATAATAGGATTGTAGTCTCAACTTATGACACTCGACGTAGATCAGTCGCGATGGTAGGGACGATATGCGCTCACATAAATAATATGATGAAGGGCGTAAGTAGGGGCTTCACATATAAGCTCAAAATAGTTTATGCTCACTTCCCAATATCCGTGAAGGTTGATGGAGACAAGGTTCTCATCGAGAACTTTCTCGGCGAGAGAGCCCCAAGGGTAGCGAAGATAGTCGGGGATACAAAGGTATTCGTGAAGGGAGATGATGTCATAGTTCAGGGCATAAACATAGAGGAGGTTGGGCAGACAGCGGCTAATATAGAGCAGGCGACGAGGATAAAGAATAAGGATCCACGGAAGTTTCTTGACGGCATATATGTCTATGAGAAGCATGAGGGACTTGAGGAATGAGTGTGGATATAGAGGAAAGAAAGAGGCTTATCGCCAAAAGGGAGAAGGAAAAGAAGAAGAAACCCAAGTTTGTTAGGCAGGAGAGCTGGAGATATAAGAGGATAAAGGAGAACTGGAGGAGACCGCGTGGAATAGACAGCAAGATGCGCCTTAAGGTTAAGGGCTGGCCTGCAAGCCCAAATGTTGGATATAGAGGACCAAAGGAGACCAGAGGCCTCCATCCATCAGCATACAGGGAAGTAATGGTCTTCAACGTTGATGACTTAAGCGGAGTCGATCCAGAGCTAGAGGCCATAAGAATAGCCTCCTGCGTAGGAAGCAAGAAGAAGGCGGAGATCATAAGGGAGGCAAGGGAAAGGGGAATACATATATTGAATGTTGGAGAGTTTAAGGAGCCTGAGGAGGCAACAGCGAAGAGCACATAGGAGGTTAAGATATGAGCCTGAGAAGTCAACGTAGAATGGCGGCTGAGATATTGAAGGCGGGAGAGGGCAGAATATGGATCGATCCGGAAAGAATTGAGGATGTCGAATTAGCGATTTCAAGGGAGGAGATAAGGAGGCTCATCCATGAGGGGGCCATCAGGAAGCTCCAGAAGAAGGGTGTAAGCCGAGCTAGAGCCCGCATACTACACGAGAAAAGGAAGAAGGGCAGGAGGAGGGGGCCTGGAAGCCGACAGGGAGCGAAGGGAGCACGGCTTCCAAGGAAGAAGGCATGGATGATCCGCATAAGGGCTCAGAGGAGGAGACTACGCGAATTAAGGGACAAGCGGATAATAACCAGAAGCGTCTATCGGAGGCTCTATATCATGGCCGGAAGTGGAGCCTTCAGATCAGTCGCGGCGATGGAGAGATACATAAGTGCACATAACCTTAGGAGGAGAAGGTAAGTGGCGAGAGGCCCATCCTACAATGTACCCTACCGCAGGAGAAGGGAGGGCAAGACGAACTATCACAGGAGAAAGAGACTTCTGCTCTCAGGTCTCCCAAGGCTCGTCGCGAGGAAGACGAATAAGCATATAATCGCACAGATGATCACGGCCTCTATTGAGGGCGACAAGGTCGTAGCCTCAGCGCATTCAAGCGAACTAAGAAAGAAGTATGGCTGGCTTGGAAGCCTAAAGAATCTCCCAGCGGCCTATCTGACAGGTCTAATCTGCGGATATAGAGCATTAAAGAAGAACGTTAAGAAGGCAATTTTGGATATTGGATTGCACAGTCCAACGAAGGGCGCGAGGGTATTCGCGGTAATGAAGGGATGCCTAGACGCCGGAGTCGAGATTCCACATGGAGAAGAGATCCTGCCCGACGAGAATAGGGTAAAGGGGCAGCACATAAGCGAATACGCAAATATGCTATCATCAAACCAAGAATTATACGCCAAAAGATTCTCAGAGTATCTATCGCGTGGACTGAGGCCAGAAGACATAACAGAACACTTCTCAGCTGTAAAAGAGAGGATAATAGCGGAATTCGAAGGCAAAGAAACAAAATAGACGGGATGGAAACCCGCAAACTTAAAACGCCGAAACATACGCATTCACGACAGAAAATGCTCATCAATGAGCATTTTGCACATTAGCGAGTAGAAATTGACATCTCTCTTTGTGCAGTTTTCCACACATGCAAAACATCGATCACAAAAAAGATATAAAAAGCAGAAATCATTATTAGGCTGAAACTAAAATATCCAGAAAAGTGAAAAGATTTGAAGGTAGACGAGTTTAAAGGGCTCATTGAAGCCCTCGAAAAGAATGATTCTCCCCAAGGGCTCCTAAAATACGACGCTGAAACTTCAAAGATGACGCTTGCGGGCATAACTGTCGTCCCAATACATGACTATTTCCTCCCAGCGGTCTTCGCGGCACTAGAAGGACAGATAGGGCCAGTCGCAAGAAGCCTAATAATAGGGTATGCGAGGGAGATCGGAGTTAAGGATGGAAGGGAGATCAGGGAGAGAATGCTAGAGGGGAAGGAGCCTACGATCAGGGCTGTAAGAGAAGCATCGAGGAGTATGTTCAAATCTTGGTGTCAAATAGGCTGGGGTAAACTTGTGAAGTTCGAAGTAAAGGAGAATTGCGCGGAGATCTCAAGATCAACCTCCTACGAGGGAGAGGGATATCTAAAACTCGGAAAGGGACCTGCCACGACTCCAAGATGCTGGATAGCCCTAGGCTACATAATAGGGTTCTTTGAGGGACTACTGAATAGAAAGGTTAAAGGTGAAGAGACGGAATGCATAGGGATGGGAGCCAAAACCTGCACATTTAAGATTGAATGGTAAATTAATTATGCCAGCGAGGCGTCTCCTACCTCCAAAATAATGCTAAATAAAATTAGTCTTGGACGTTTCAAAGGCTACTTAAACCTTATCTCGACGTAGTAAAGATTTCCCTCGATCCTATACCGTATTTGATGACCGGATTTTCTGAAGATATGCATCATACGCTTATTATCGATCATTACCCAAGCTATAAATCCATTTAAACCTCGTTTCTTAGCTATTTCGCAGAGGTAATTAAAGAGTATGGTGCCTAACCCCCTATTTTGCCAGTCATCTCTGACAACCAACGCAACTTCAGCGAAGTTTGTGTTTGGTATTCGTGAGTAGCTTCCGATGGCGATCATATCTTCCTTCTCTCCATTCAGAACAGTTCCCACCAATACCATTTCATTGTTATAATCGATGATGACGTATGGCCATATTCGCTTAAGTGGAAAAGCTCTTAATGAACCTAAGTATCTTTTTTCCACAGACTCTTTAGAAAGAGCATAGAAGAGATGCTGCTTCATTGTAGCATCGGATGGCCTTATCGGACGTATAAGAACTTTACTACCATCTTTTAGAGTGACATATTTCTTGAGTTCCTCTGGATACTCGGTTTCTGGAAATGGCAGAACCTCCTGAGGTACATAATGATGCTCCTTCGCCCAATTAAGAAGGTCATTCCTAAACTTGGGATGGGCTATGTTAATCAGCGATAATGCCCTCTCCCTTATAGTCTTGCCGCGGAGATGCGCTATTCCATATTCAGTTACGACATAGTCTACATCTCCTCTAGTCAAAACAACACCGGCTCCGGGGCTTAGAAGTGAACGTATTCGAGAAATCTTTCCCTCCTTGGCAGTCGATGGAATAACCGTTATTGCTTTCCCACCCTCGGAGAGCATGGCTCCCCTTATGAAATCCGCTTGCCCTCCCAAGCCGCTGTAAAATTTGTATCCTAATGAATCCGCACAGACCTGTCCCGTCAAGTCTACTTCTAAGGCTTGATTTATCGCAACCATTTTCTTATGCTGACTTATTACTATCGGGTTATTCACGTAATCAGATTCATAAAATTCAACCATCGGATTGTTATCTATAAAATCGTATAGGCGCCGCGTTCCCATGGCGAATGAAGCGATTATTTTTCCTCGATTTATAGTCTTCTTCGCGCATGTCACAACTCCCTCCTCAACGAGGTCTACAACTCCCTCAGTCAAAAGTTCAGTGTGAATTCCCAGATCCTTCTTGTCAACGAGAGAGTCGAGAATTGAGTCAGGAATGCTTCCGATGCCTATTTGGAGAGTGGATCCGTCATCTATAAGTTCTGATACGTACTTTGCGATTCTCTCTGAAAGAATGTCCTTTTCCGGTCGGGGACACTCTAAGATCGGCTCATCATGCTCCACTACGACATCAATGTTATTGATGTGAATAAAACTGTCTCCTAGAACCCGTGGCATCTGACGATTAACTTGTGCGATGACGAGCTTTGCATTTTCAGCCGCGGTTTTTGTGATCTCAACTGAAACTCCAAGACTGCAGAATCCATGCTCATCTGGAGGCGTAACTTGTATTAGAGCGACATCTATTGTGATCATACCGCTCGATATCAGCTTAGGAAGCTGAGATAAGAAGACGGGAGTATAATCCGCTCTTCCCTCCGCAACTGCTTGACGCGTATTTATTCCTACAAAAAAGGCATTCATGCGAAACCTATCTGAATATCTGGGTTCTGTATAAGGAGCCACGCCGAGCGTATGCACATGGAGAATCTCGTTATCAGCTAGATGATCCGCCTTCTCAACTAAACCTTTTACGAGATATTGAGGCTCACCGCATGCGGAGCCAATGAATATGTGATCGCCAGTCTTAATGAGGCTTAGAGCCTCTTTTAGAGAATATTTTTTATCATCATAACTTCTCTTACGTAAATCGCTAACATCGTTTCTCCTCATAAGATTGAACCTTCCGTCTTTTAGATGCTGGCTTATATTGTTGGTTCTAAAAACAGCTAGGAGGAGATATACATAAATATTTAGTTTCCTTTCTTAACGAGGCAGAGAAGCCTCCATCCGGCTCTGAGGAGCATTAGTACATGAAGCTCGAGAAATTCTTCAATCCGAGATCCGTCGCGGTTATAGGTGCAAGCAGAGAACCTAGAAAGGTAGGTCATAAAATTCTCAAGAACCTTATAGATTATGGATTTAAAGGCGAAATTTATCCAATTAACCCTAATGCTGAAGAGATACTTGGGTGTAAATGCTACAGTAGCGTCCTCGATGTGCCTTCAGAGATAGACCTGTCTATAATCGCGGTGCCCTCAAGGATTGTCCCCAATGTGGCCGAAGAATGCGGCGTTAAAGGCGTTAAAGGCATAGTGGTCATATCTGCAGGATTCAGCGAAACTGGAAGGGAAGGGGCTAGATTAGAGAAGAAACTCTTAGATATCTGTAGAAGATATGGCATGCGCATGCAAGGACCAAACTGTTTGGGCATCATAAATACTGCAAGTCGATTGAATGCTTCATTTGCCACTGCAAATCCGCCGCGGGGAAGAGTAGCATTTATCTCGCAAAGCGGAGCGTTGGGAAGCACAATTCTTAATTGGGCAATTCAAAAAAACATAGGTTTTTCATCATTCATAAGTCTTGGAAATGAAGCGGACTTAAACGCGGCTGACTTCCTAGAGGCATTAAGTGAGGATGAAGAAACAAAGGTTATAGGCCTATACATGGAGGGAGTGAAGGATGGAAGGCGCTTTTTGAAGGTATCCCGGGAATTATCGAGGATAAAGCCGATAGTAGCCTTAAAAGCTGGAACTACCGATGTAGGGATTAGAGCTGTTTCTTCACATACGGGATCTCTAGCGGGCTCCAACGTATCCTTTTCAGCGGCATTCAAGAAGGCAGGGATTCTCAGAGTAAATACGCTTGAGGAGCTCTTCAATCTGGTCTTAGCCCTTGAAGAGCAGCCTCCCCCAAAAGGCAAACGAGTGTTAATAGTTACGAATGGAGGCGGCCCGGGCATATTAGCCGCCGACGCATGCGAGAAGAACGGATTGGAACTACCATCTCTGGAGTATCACATCAGAGAGGACCTTCGCAGAATGTTACCTCCACATGCAAGCGTAAACAATCCAGTGGATGTTTTGGGAGATGCTGATGAGAGCCGCTATGAGATCGCATTAAGTGCTGGCTTAAAGAGCTCTAGGATCGATGGAATAATCGTGATCTTAACTCCGCAGGCAATGACGCCAACAGAGAAGATCGCCAATGTAACGGCGAAGTTGAATCGGATGAGCAGGAAACCGATCATATCGGCATTCATGGGCTTAGAAGACGATTCTCTGGCGATTAAAATCCTAAGGAGAAATGGAGTACCAAATTATGAGTTCCCAGAGGACGCAGCATACGTCCTAAGCAGAATGTATGAGTATCAAGTTGTATCTTCACGTAGAAGAGAGAAGCCTCCCATCTTCCCGGATATAAAACTCGACGAGATCAATGAAATAATCACGCAGGCCCATAACGAGAATAGATTGAACCTCACAATAGAGGAATCCATTCAAATATGTAGGGCATCTGGAATACCGACGCCTCCAGCAGCAGTCGCGAGGTCAAGGAATGAAGCTATAGAAATAGCAGAATCAATTGGATATCCAGTTGCGATGAAGATAGTCTCGCCGAGCATCCTCCACAAAACGGATGTTGGGGGAGTAATATTAGACGTTCAATCAAGCCAGGAGGTCAAAAATAATTATGATAAACTCCTAAGAAGAGTCCATACACTTATGCCCCATGCTAGGGTTCAAGGGGTTCTAATCCAGAAGATGGTGCCCAAAGGAAGGGAGGTCATAGTAGGCTGCATAAGAGATATACAATTCGGCCCCTTGATGATGTTCGGTTTAGGCGGAATATACGTTGACTTCCTAAGGGACGTTTCATATAGGCTCTGCCCCATAACGCGGATGGAGGCAGAAGAGATGATCCGTGAAACCAAAGCCTATACGTTACTTAGAGGTGTTAGAGGAGAGCCTCCATCAGATATAAACTCCGTAATAGATGTGATCCTTAGGCTCTCATACCTCATGAGTCAAATAAGGGGCTTCTCTGAGATGGAGATAAACCCGCTCCTCGTCTATGAGAGGAGCAGGGGATGCTCAGCAGTAGATATAAGAGTCACGCTCTCAAAGAAAATATGAGATGAGGAAAGAGAGGAAATGGTGGAAAAGGCAATATATTTAGCCTCGACGGAGGAGTATGCTGGAAAGAGCATAGTGGCTATGTCCTTGGCGCTAAAGGCAAAGGATCTGGGCATAAAGCCTGGATACTTCAAGCCCATAGGCGTGGAGACGGCTGGTAGAGCTAGAGAGACAGTAGATGAAGATGTCGAGTTGATGATCAATCTTTTAGGGTTGAAGGGAGACTCGAAGATTTACTCTCCAATAACTCTGAGGAGAGACCTATTCCTAGAAGATTTCGCCGTCAAGGAACCCTCAAAATATGTGGATATGATACTATCAGCCTACGAAAAGGCAAGCGTAGAGAGCGATCTAATGCTGATTGAGGGAGCGTCAACGCTGCACTCCGGGGCATTCCTAAACTGTCAAGCCCCCCATCTCTCCTCAAAGCTAAAAGCCGAGTTCCTTCTAATATCCAAATTCAAAAATGATCATATAATCGATGAGATCCTACAAGCCCGAGAATACGCATTAAGATGGAACGTGAAGATCACAGGCGTAATAATCAATAAGGTTCCTAGGGGCAGGATAAATAGGGCAGAGGAAGTCATCAAGCCATTCCTAGAGGAGAGGGGCATTAAAGTGCTTGGGATAATCCCTGAAGATAGGATATTAAGCGCCGTTCCGGTGAGGGAGATATGCGAGACCGTCGGAGGCAGGATACTCGCCGGAGAAGAAGGCATGGATAGGCTAGTCGAGGCCGTCTTGGTAGGAGCGATGACTCCTGAAAGCGCTATGAGATACTTTCAGAAGGCGGAGAACGAGCTTGTAATCACAGGAGGCGACCGGACGGATATAGTCTTCGCAGCCCTAGAGGCAGGTGCAAGAGCCATAATCCTAACTGGCAATTTATATCCAAGCGTCAAGATATTCCCGAGGGCCGACGAGCTGAAGGTTCCGCTGATACTAGTCCCATATGACACATACACGACTCTCCAGATGGTTCAGAGGATAGTTGGGAAGATAAGACCATCTGATAAAAAGAGGATCGAAAGGGCAAAGAAACTCGTAACAGAAAATATCATGTGGAAGCCAATTCTCATGGATGAATAGGCCGAGAGACATAAAATGTCAAAACGAGGTGGCGGACATGCCGATCAGACAGCCGATCGTATGCATTCTAGGACACGTAGATACCGGAAAGACCCTGCTCCTAGACAAGATCAGAAAGAGCAGCGTTCAGGCAAGAGAGGCAGGCGGGATCACGCAGCACATCGGAGCGAGCTTCTTCCCACTTGAAACGCTAAAGGAGATCGCTGGTCCACTCCTAAGGAGGGTCGGCGGAGAAATAAGAATACCCGGCTTGCTCGTCATAGATACTCCGGGACACGAGGCATTCGCTAATCTAAGGCGTAGGGGCGGCGGAGTCGCGGATATAGCGATTCTCGTAATCGACATCCTACATGGATTTGAAGCTCAAACCTACGAGTCCCTGGAGATACTTAAGTCTAGGAAGACACCATTCCTAGTCGCCGCAAATAAGATAGATAGAATTCCAGGATGGAAGCCCCAGCCAACATACTCATTCCTAGAGTCCTATAGGCATCAAGATCCATACGTTAGGCAGACACTAGATGAATACATATACCGGATAATAGGTAAATTCTCAGAGCTCTCATTCAGAGCCGATAGATTCGATAGAATAAAGGATTTCACACGCACAGTAGCGATCGTCCCGACAAGCGCCAAGACTGGTGAGGGCATAACGGAGCTCGTCGCAGTCTTAACTGGATTAACCCAACAATATCTCAGAAGGAGACTCCAGACAACGAGGGGACCAGCAAAGGGCACGATCCTAGAGGTTAAAGAGGAGGTTGGGTTAGGAGTCACCGTCAATGCGATAATATACGATGGGATACTTAGAAAGGATGATATCATAGTTCTTGGAGGAAAGAGCGGGCCTATCGTAACGAATGTCCGAGCTCTCCTACTGCCAAAGCCCCTCGACGAGATCAGAGATCCGAGAGATAAGTTCTCATCAGTAAGCGAGGTCTCGGCGGCCGCTGGTGTGAAAATAGCGGCGCCTAACTTGGAAGATGCACTTGCAGGAGCCCCCATCTATGTTGCTTCATCGAAGGATGAGATCGAGCGTTTAATGAATGAGATATCTGAGGAAGTTGAGAAGCTCAGAATCTCAACAGACGCGAATGGAGTGGTTCTGAAGACCGATGCCCTCGGCTCCCTAGAGGCGATAGCTGAAAGCCTAAAAAGAAATAATGTTCCGATAAGGCTTGCCGATGTGGGGGATGTCTCAAAGCGAGATGTGATGGAGGCGGCTGTTGTAAGGGAGAATGAGCCTTTATATGGTGTCATCTTAGCATTTAACGTTCGAGTCCTACCTGACGCTGAGGAGGAGGCCAAGAATCGGAAGATACCGATCTTCCGTAGCAACATAATCTATCACTTGATAGATGATTATGTTAGGTGGATGGAGAGGGAGAAGGAGGAGAGGGAAAGAGGCGAATTCGAGAATCTGGTAAAGCCAGCGAAGATTAGGATTCTGCCCGGCTATGTCTTCCGTAGAGCTAAGCCTGCAATAGTGGGCGTTGAGGTCTTGGCTGGAACGATAAGGCCGAGGCTCAGCTTGATGAATAAGGAGGGCAAGGAGATCGGGGAGATACTTCAAATTCAGGATCGCGGAAAGCCAATATCAGAGGCTAAAATGGGATCCCAAGTTGCCATCTCGATCAATAAGCCAATAGTTGGCCGTCACATAGATGAGGGAGACATCCTCTACTCAAGCATACCGGAATCGCATGCGAGAAAGCTATTCTCAAAATTCTCTGAGAGATTAAGCTTGGATGAACTTAAATGCCTAAACGAGATAGCAGATATAATGAGCAGAAAGAAACCATTCTGGGGAAGATGATCCTCCTACACGGCTCCGTATCCCCCAACCGCGAAAAGTATGAATGCTATTATCATCCCGGCAATAACCATTTGAAGTCCATACATAATCATCTTCTCCCCTGCTACATGCCCCAAAAATAGACCTAAAGCGAAGAGCTCGCTGAAGGCGAGGATCGTAGAGATCACGTATGAGCTCCAAATAGATAAGCCTCCAAACATTGATATGATGAAAGGAATCAAGGAAATTATTGCCGTTAACGCTGGAGATAAACCATCCACAAGGGCTGCTAACACCTGAGCAAACTCTGAGGCGCTCTGCTGCAGTGAATCATCAAGATCGCTAAGTATAGACTCCTCAAGATCCTTAATTATCCTTCTACGCTCAGCCTTCTCAGTAATATAGGCTCCGAAAAGCCCTGAGACTCCCATTGCGAGACATGCGCCCAGACCAGCCATAACGATCACGTAGGGCTCCTTAACCTTAGCGGCCCATGAGCCCAGAATTATTCCTAGAGCAGTCATTGAACCGTCCATACCATTCTGAACGAAATATCTCCTGGCTATATCGCCTATATGAGTTATCTTTATGTAAAGCCTTATCCGATTGATTATCCTATTTAGGGATCCCATGCCTCAATATCACTTCTGAAGGGCTTCTCAATTTATGGATTGATCGAAGACTCCTTCTGAACGACAACCTCATCTATGCTATGTATGACGGCTCCATGATTCTTCATTAGCTTCTGCACATTGTCTAAGTCGATATTCCTCCCTTCAATAGTCACCTTCACGCTCTCAGTATTCTGGTCTATCTCGACAAGCGATACTTTTACATCCTCGACATTCGGCAATGAACATAACGTTGAGGCGAATTCTGGAAGCGGAGGATCGCGCAGCTTTAAAACATCCAATACAACACGCTTAATGCTATGTTGCACCTTAAGTGGTTTCCTCCGAAAGCTCAATTAACAATCCTCCTAATAAGCTTTATTCCTTAACGTGAAGAATAGACATGGATACTGCATGCTGGACTGCTCTCTACTGAAGATTCAAGTTCGAACCTGACCTGTTCATCTACTAACTCTCTTAGTTACGGCTCCCACACTGAAGGTGAAGCCGCAGTTCTCGCATGTAATGGTATAACGGCCAGTAGGCCTTAATCTCCGGGATCTACATTTCGGACAGCTGAGACGCTTGACTAAGACATCTATTGACTCTTCAGGGGCATAGAATAGTGTTGGAGACTTAAAGGCCTTAAAGGCTACAAATATCAATAATCCCACTGCAACCGTTGCAAATATTAAGATCGCATAAACTATAAGCTCCGGAATTTTAACTTCCCCTCATACCTTTAATCTTGCATTTTCTAATAAGCTTTCTGGTCTGCAAATAATCATTCACCTAACATACCGAATGGTCTTATGCCTTTATCCAGAAATGGACTGTTGATCCCAGCTAACACAATGGTCACCTTTATCATGCCCTGCATCTTACTATTTACCCTCGCTCCCCAAGAGACCTTAGCGTCCGGAGCAATCCTGCTCACAACAATCTCGCCAGCCTTAGTAACATCTTCCAATGTCATGTCATCTCCGCCTTCGATATGAACCAGAGCGCCCCTACAAGTACTAAGATCATCAATGTCCAAAAGCTGAGTGCCCAGTGCCTTCTCAGTTGCATCCTCAACCTTCCTGTCTCCCTGAGCCTCTCCAATACCAATGGCGCAAACCCCGCTACCGGTCATTATGGCCTTCAAGTCGGCAAAATCCAAGTTAACAAGGCTTGGCACGGATATGGTCTCCGAAAGATTCTTTATGAACGTTGCAATCAGCTCATTAGCCACCCCAAAGGCCTCAGTCAGAGGCAGGTTGCCAGCCACTCTCCTAAGCCTATTATTGTCGATCACAATTACAGCATCGCATATCTCAGTAAGCCTTTTCAATCCCTCCCTGGCCTTAATCAACCTAGCTCTCTCAACATGAAACGGGATCGTAACGACGGCTAAGACGAGGGCGCCTAAATCCTTAGCTATCCTCGCAATGACGGGAGAGGCTCCAGTTCCAGTTCCCCCGCCTAGACCAGCCGTTATAAAGACTAGGCTTGAACCAGACATCACCTTCTCAATATCCTCTGCCGCCTCCTCAGCCGCTTTAGCTCCCTGCTCTGGGAATCCTCCACATCCCAGTCCCCCACAAATGTTATAGCCAAGCAGAATCTTCCCATCAGCCTTTGATATGCTCAGGTGCTTCGCATCCGTATTCAGAGCGTATATCCTGGCCCCCATCACTCCCTTCTCCTTCATCCATGAGACTATGTTGCATCCGGCTCCGCCGACTCCAAAAATGCTTATCCGCGGGATGGCTTCCCTAGCGATCTCCTCTATTGATTTACCAGATAATGAATGCATCCCGGAGCTTCCAGCATCACTCATAGGTATCACTCCAATTAGATTTAACGACAAGTTCGATTTCTATTATAATGATGTAAATATAAAGATTTCCTAAGTTATCCTTAAGGTTATCCAAAAATTTCCATTTGTTCATCCAAATCGGATCGGAAGTAAGTGTTTTCTTTAGGGATAATTGGATTGAAGCCTTAAATATTAAGAGCGACAATGAGAGATTAATCTCATGGAGGCCTTCAGATGAGGCGAATCTCCATAGCATTACAGTTATACTCGGTTCGAATGGAGTGTGAGAGAAACCTCTATGGAACTCTTGAGGAGATCGCAAAAATGGGATATGAAGGTGTAGAATTTGCTGGATACTATAATCGCACGGCTGAGGAGCTTAAGGAGATGCTTGATGACCTAGGATTAAAGGTCGCTGGAAGCCATATTGAAATCAACGATTTAATAGGAGAGAATCTTGAAAAGACGATCGAATTCAATAGGATTCTAGGCAATAAATATCTGATCGTTCCTGGTCTTCCAGAGGAGATGAGGAAGTCAAAGGATTCATGGATTAAGGCTGCTCAGCTAATAAATGAGATTTCTGAAAAGCTCAAGCCCGAGGGAATGCGGACGGGATACCATAATCATACAGTCGAGTTCGCGCTGACTGATGGAGAGAGACCTTGGGACATATTCTTCAAAGAGGCTAAGCCAGAAGTGATAATGCAACTAGACACGGGAAATGCCATGAGGGGAGGATTATCAGCAGATGATGTAATCAATATAATCCGGAAGTATCCGGGAAGAGCCGTAACAGTACACCTAAAAGAATTCTCATCCAAAAATGAAAAGGCATTGATTGGGGAAGGCGAGATGAAGTGGGAGGAATTCTTCAGGGCATGCGAGACCGTAGGTGGAACCGAATGGTATATCATCGAGCAGGAAACCTATGCATATCCACCCCTAGAATGCGTCAGAAGATGCCTCGAAAACCTTAAAAGAATGCTCTAGATCGGCCGCTAAAGATCAACATATCGGTATCTTCCCATAGGCGAGCTTCATGCAGAAATCTTCTATCTCATCAAGCCTGTAATCCACAACTCTCTCTGATCTTCTCCTTATTTTATCAAATGGCTCCGTTCCGTCCGGTATTATCTGAACGGCGGTTATTAAAGGCTGATCTATTGGACGTCCAATCTTGCTTAGCATCCAAACATAAACTTCCCGAATCCCTGAGACGCTTGCGTAAATATCCTTGGCGATCTCATGCGTCAGCAAATTGTATATCTTCCCAACGTGGCTCACTGGATTCTTGCCTGCAGCAGCCTCTGAGCATTGAGGTCGATTGAGCGAGATCACACCATTTACGCGGTTTCCTCTTCCTACCTGGCCTGAATCAGCCCCGTCGGCGCTCGTGCCGAGAACCGTTAAGTAAATGCCATCTATGCCCCTCCCTGGCACATCTAATGTGTTCAGCTGAATTTTTATCTCTTCAAATCCGCTGTTCCTCTCAACGAACTCTCTTATCTCCTCCAAAATTATGGACTTCTTCTCGAAATAGTCCTTTTCATTTTCGATAAAACGATCAACAAAAGCCATCGATATTATAAGTTCTAAACTCCTATCCCTTCTAAGACCCATAACTTTAATATCCTCTCCGGATTCAGGAAACCTCTTCTTAAACTCTGGGGAGTTCAAATATTTCTCGGTTGATAAGACTATCTTTTCAGTCTTGGTCATGGGTGCCCATCCAACCGCAGCTGAGGTATCGTTCGCCTCTAAGATTCTCCCTCCCCTCTTGAATATATCGGTTAACGCTGATGATCCGGGCTGTATCTCGATCTGATAGTGCACATGCTCGTCTGGATCTACAAACCTCAAATTCTCTCTAAACCATCTCTTTGCCGTCTCGATGGCTATCTCTCTAACAGGGATCTTTATTCCATTCGCTTCAAAGGTTGCTCTGTCCCCAAAGATGAGTTTCATCGGTTTCTTAATGACGCCGCCGCCAAATCTAGTCTCCACCTCACCCGCTGCAAGAAGAGACTTGTCAATGTTATGATGTAAGATCGTTCCGAACTTCTCAATATATTCCCTACTCAGTCTAACTGAAACCTCATTCATTATGGAGTCGCAGATCGTATCGGGATGTCCCAGACCCTTCCTCTCAACAACTTCTATTCTCTGTTCTTCCAAAGGAAGATTCTTCATTTCTGTAATAATAATATTCCTCAAGTCTATCAGTTCTCCTTCGAAATGAATATACATTAAACGTAATATTACATAAAAATTTTATGCAATATTTTGCATATCACCCCACAAAAATGATATATCTGAGAAGATTCCAAGGATTCTTTAGAAAATAACTGCTAGTTATAAAAATGATCATTAAAGGCTCAATTTTGAAGAAGATGCGGCTGGAAGCTGGCTTGACACAGAGTCAGCTAGCCAGGATGGTTGGAGTATCACAGGCTCATATAGCGAAGATTGAGAATGAGAAGGTAGATCCTAGGCTTTCAACTGTGAATAAGATACTTGAGATCCTCATGAACAAAAAGAGGAGGAAATGCAGTGAGATCATGACGAAAGACGTAATAGTCACAAGCCCAAAAGAGAAGATTAAGAATGTAGCGAGGATCATGGTGGAGCATGCGATCTCCCAGCTACCAGTCTTAGATGGGGAAAAGATCGTTGGGATGATTACTGAAGAGGGGATAGTAAGGCATTTAAGCCCGGATCTTTCAGAGGAGCCTGTTGAGAAGATTATGGAGCCGCCTCTGCCCAGCGTCTCAGATGATACAGATTTAGTCACTGTGAGATCGATCCTCGAGTCTCACCCCGGAGTCCTAGTTATGAGAAAGGGAAGGCTCGTAGGGATCATAACTCGATCAGATCTTCTCAAGGTATTGTAACAAATGAATCAGCGAAGAGATGAGAATCTCCTAGCTGCCTCAACCATGTTCTTAAGCTTTCTAATCGAAACGGTATATGCCTCCTCCTTGCTTAGATTCTGCGCTGAGAGCTTCCTGAAGCCGCAGTCAGGAGTAAAGATTATGCAATCATCATAATCCCTGAATCTCACCATCAAGTCTAAAATCTCATCTACAGTTTCAACATGGGCATTAGATGCGGATACGCATCCCACAGAGAGGATCTTTTCGTTCTTCCTCAATTCCTCCGGTTGATAAACCTCAATATTCTTTGGGGTATCGTGAAATTCATGGCTTAAGAAGTCTAGGCTGGTTTTGAGCAGTATGCTACTGAGCTTAGGTGATATTCTGCCGCAAATGTGAGTTCCAACGATTCTTTCTCCACAAGCCTCCCTAAGGTCATTAAATATTCTAATAATGTCTTCTTCGTAGCCAAATATGGATCTTGAGCCGACAATTACACTTAATATTGGCTCGTCAATAGCGATCATCTCCGCGTATCTTGAGGCTTCCCTGCAGCAAATCATCACTATATCTGCTATTTGCCTAACTAATCTTAGATTTGAAACCGCAGTATTGAAGGGGAATATGCCTTTGCCTCTTCGAATGCAAGAAGCAAGCGTAAAAGGTCCTGTGATAGGAGCCTTTATTCTAACCTTTCTCCTCATTCCAGTCTTCTCTAAATACTGAATAGTCCATAAGAGGATATCTAATCCTGGAACGGATCTCGGATCTTTGAGATCTTCGCCGCTCAATTTATATTCTCCATTCTCAAATATCAATCCAACATCTTGATCTAGTAGGTCATCAAGGAATTGTTTATCCATATCCGCCAGTTGAGGATATGCGGGAAAATCGATTCCAACGCTTATTAGGTCATCAACGCATTTCCTTCGGTTATCAATGGTATCATCGAGCGGGAAGCTTCCGATGGTAGATGTGAAAACTCCCTCCAGTTGCAATGCTGACACCAATGTATCATCTTAGTTGGCAAAACAAAAATCTTGTTCCTTAGATTCCGCGAGAGATCCTCAATAACTAACCATCTATAAGCCTTAAGGTCTCGAATCCCTCTAAAATAATTATGGAGTTACATTTCTTGCAGAGAAGAGAGAGATTCTTTAATGATCCGTCCTCAAAAGTCTCCATATCAATTATCTTATATACTCTCTCGGAATCATCGTCGGGAGAAATTATAGCTCCGCATGATGGGCATGGAAAGTCTCCATCACCCTCGATCTTATTCAAGTCGATCCTGAATACTGAAGTCTGCTTCATTTTCCTTCCCTTCTCGCGGCTCCGATATAGATTTTCCATATCCTCTTTTAAAGGTGATGAACCACGAATCCATTCATCACATACCGATTTAGAAGAATAGCGGATAAAAATTCCGGAAGGAAAAATGCCTGGGTGCTATTCCTTTTTGGAGATGGGGTTTAGACGGCGGATTCATAAGGGATTTAATTACTGAAAAATTTAATGATTTCTAGAGTGCCAGGTCATAAAGGCTGGTTGCAGATGAAGAGCAAATACCTCCTATACGCTTTATTCTCATCCGTCTTTCTCATATTATTATATGCCACATCAGTGTATGAGATCTCCGCGAAAGATAATCCCTTATTCATGTCTGGAAATCGGACATATATATGCAAGCCTGTCTACCCTGTAAAGATTAATGCTTCACAAATTCCAATCGGCGAAAAATGGACTTTCATATATCCATTAAAAAAGGGCTCCAATTATCACATATACTTCATCGGAGATTGGATAGGCTCAAAGACAGACTATGATATTTACATTTATGATCCCATAGGTAATCTGGTGGCTGTTCACACGGCATCAGCGGGTTTCCCTGAGCATCTGGGAAACACGATTGATGATCCATTCTTCACTCCGAAAAAGACTGGAAACTACTGTTTCGTAATACTTAACGATCCAAAAGAGAGTGGCGGTGAAGATGCGGCTACATTAATGGTTATTGAACATCTCAGGTGTAATAGGTGGTATAAGAAGTATATTAAAGGAAAAGTTGGCTTGTCATCCTCTTATGAAACGAGATGGGCATACGAATTCTTAAGCAACAGTGAAAGGATCGAGATTATAGTTGACGTTCCGGATACACTTGACCTATACGAGGTTCGATTGTATCCTATGGCAAATCCATCAAAGGGGATAGGAGAGAACATAAGCGGCTATCCAGTAGCATGGGAACCAGGACTCTATGGCAAACTGGACTCTTCGGGATGCTATGGCGGATATAACCTAGATGATGACGGCTTCAGACATGAGGAGCTAACGTCAAGCTGCGAATTTCCCGGACAAGATCTAATTATAAATTATACTTCTCCATTCAAGGGAGATACAATACTGTATCATCTAGTTTTCATAGGTGAGGATGGAGAGGGAATAATTAAATTCATGATAAAGACGGATTTTAAGCCGCCATCCATCAAACTGCAAACAAACATCAGCAGGGTGCGTGCTGGACATGGAACTATAATAAGCGCTGAAATATCTGATGAAGATTCTCTAAACTCGGTTTTTCTATGCTACACGAACAATTCTTGGGCGTCGAAGAACTGTACACCGATGAAGAGAACATCGGAGGGAACCTATATTGGGATCATACCGGCCTATCCAAAGGGAAACAGAATAGACTATAAGATAGTCGCGGTTGATATGGCCGGAAACTCCGCTGAAGCCCTAGGCCACTATATAGTCAAGGATGAAACCTCAATCTCATTTAATATTTCAAAAACCGCCGTTTACGTTGGAGAAAAGATTAAAGTCTCAGGCCGCATGTCCCACGGCGATGATAATATACTATTAAATTTCACATCGGGAAGAGATCGCGTTGTAAAATCGATCGATGTTGGGGCCGACGGTTCATTCAGTTATGAATTCACGCCGAGCTCTCCTGGAAAATGGACTGTTAAGGCGGTGTATCCGGGAGGGAAAATGTATTTTGGTGCGGAGACCCGCGAAAAGAGTTTCTTTGTAATGAGAATACCTACATCGATCGAATTATCGCTTAGCAACCATACCATAAATATCGGTGAGAGCATCATCATGGAGGGAAGTCTCAGCCCAATTATTAAGGAAGGAGCAGTCAATATTCAGATTATAGCGCCGAATGGTTCAGTCATTAAAAAGAGGATCATTGTTGACTCTCAAGGAAGATTTAAGCTTGAATTTAAGCCGTCGATGCCGGGAAGATGGAGTATACAGGCTTTCTATAATGGAGATGAGAATCATTCGTCGTCAAGAAGCAAAATAGAAGAGTTAATGGTGAATGAGACGTGGATGAATAAGCTTGTGGGGCTTCTAAGTCAATTCATGCTTTATATAGTCGCGGCTATCGGCGGAGCAGTAGCTCTCGTAGTATTCATCATATATCGACGGAGAAGTGAATATGAGTAGCTGAGAAATTCAGTAACCATCTAATGTCCGTTGTCTCCCCATCTTAGACATACGATCCACTATCATATGGAATTTATCCCTTACGGGCAAATATGCTTCCCTATAGAATCTCTGCTGATCCAATAGGACATCCCTAGAGAATCCCTCAAGATACTTAATTGCGGCCTTCCAAGCTTCATTATAGGGTATCGACGCGGCCTCTATACGCCTCGCTATCTGCAAGTCATAGTCCCTCGGTGACTGCTCAGTTCCGCCGATAATGAACCATCCATTGTTGGACAGATACGCCGTTTCATTACCGATCTGTTCGGCTTTAACCTCTGAAGGCCGCGTCCTCCCCGCTCCGAGTCTGGATCCTCCTCGAGTTAGCCTGTCACGGGCATATCTTTTAGCCCAGGCGTAGAAGATCGCCCTATTAAGGCCAAACGATTTGGCTCTCTCAATATCCCCCTTAATGAGGTAATAGCGTGCGGCTTGAAGAAGCCCCATCACTTGAAATCTTCCAAGTTTCCTATACGAAGATGTAAGCGTCTCCGCCACTCTTTTCTCAGCGGAAATATACGTATGTTTTCTTCTTGGAGCCTCAGCCCAGCCGTCATATCCGCCTATCTCTGCTAGGGCTCTCTCGGCAAGATCATCTCCCTCTCCATCTTCATAGTCTCTCCATGAGGGATCATGGTGAAACCTCTCGATTTCAGCCCATTCCGGAGAAAAATCGCATATGGCGTTAGGTTTAAAGCAGACACAGCATAGATCCAGCTGTCTATGAAGTGAGAGCGGAGCCGTAAAGACCCTCTTTATATCCATCTTATTCTCGACTCTTAATGGTCTCTCACCTTTAAGTGGGGTCTTCTCGGCCAATTCGATAAGTTGACTTTTAGTCTTCTTTAAGATGTATTCTACAATTGAAAATGAAACATCGAGAGGATTATGCTTCTCTAGTATCCTCTTCGAGAATGCCCTCTCATGTATATGAATGTGTATTCCTCTACCTGACCACTTCAAATAGACCGAGCGGCTTATCCCCTCCTTCTCTAATCGGTCAACGATGATCTCAGAGGCTTTAAGGGCGTATTCCCACGTCTCCAGGTCGGCATCGACATCCCATATTGGCGTGGAACTCACGATATTGCTCGATTTTCCAGTATCATCTTGATTCTCCAGCTTCTCATATAGATTCACAGAGGCATAGAACGTTCTGGGCTTAAAAAATTTAAATCTATTAAGGAGCATATCGATGTCTTCTGGCTTGCTTATAGTTAATGGAGCACCCTTCCTAGTGTATCGGAGAAATGCCCTCCCGCCACTACGTTGAATGCCCTCTAATGCAATCCATCTTCCACTGCAATACGCCGTGATCTCATCTCTCACTTGAGGCTTAGAATAATATGCCAATACATCCTTAAACTCCAAAGTTCATCAATAATGATCTTGTCGCGTCCCCTTAAATCTCTTTAATCGAGGTAATACTCTCTGCATATAGTAATAGTACTGCTTCAAATTCTCTCAAGCCACTTCGACGATTAGGTTGCAGCCTCAATATGCCTATACTTTCCTACAATAAAATCGTCGATTAGAAAAAATTGGTGAAAATTTTTGGTTAATGTGGGTTTCGAATAGTTTAGTCTCCGAGAAACTCTCGGGCTTTCGCCCTTATAAATTCAAGTCCATCTTTGGCTATAGCATCTGTGCTTGGCGCTAGCTCACGCCAAGTAGCGGTGGAGGCTGCTACCTCCATTATCTCAGGAGTGAAGGATTCAATGACGAGCCATCTATTGTAGCCTATTTCTGAAAGAGCCTGAAATACTTCATCCCAATTTACATGTCCTGTTCCTGGGATTCCTCTGTCATTCTCGCAGCAGTGCATATGCCACAGAAGATCCCCTGCACGCTTTATTGGGTCATAAAAGTTCTTCTCTTCTATATTCATGTGGAAGGTGTCTAGGTGAACCTTTATGTTCGGCTCACCAATATCCCTTGCCAGTCTCACGGCGTCGGAGGCCGTATTCAAAAAGTATGTTTCAAAACGGTTCACTGGCTCTATTCCCAAGGTTACATCATAATCTCTAGCAAAACGGCAGATCTCCTTCAGCGCATCTACACTTCTACGCCACTCATCCTCCGTTCTCCATCTTCCAGTGATCTTCCCCCAAGCCGTGTAGATCACTCCGCAAACGAGATCTCCTCCAAGTTCTGATGTGATCCTCACGCAGCGCTTCATCCACTCTATACCCCGCCTTCTGGTCTCCTCATCATCGCTTGTCAAGTCATGCTCCAAGCTGAGTCCGACAGACCCTATACACTCCATATTCTGGCCTTCAAGTTCCCTTCGAGTCTTCTCAATATCGATTAGATCCAATCGCCTCAGTGGAATCTCGACGCCATCATATCCCAGTCTCTTCGCCTTACGTATTAATGGTATTGCTGCCTCATCGAATATCTCAGTCCACAAGAAGAGATGAATGCCAAACTTGACCATAATTCAAATAATCCCATGGACATTTTTATGTTTTCCTAAAAGGGAGCAGCGTCACTCTGACAGGAGAGATTAGCGGGTGGTCTCTATCTGAATAATTCTCATTAGGGGCTTTGGGTTTCTCCTAAAGTGCTCCCTTACGGGCTCTAGTATCTCTATGAGAGCCTCAGCAACTCCATTCTTCAAATCTAGCGGGTGTATTATCCCTTCGAGATAAGCCTCCCTTAAAGCCTTATAGTCCTCAAAAGTTACTGGTCCACCATACTTCTCCGGCCTAGGAATCTCAATCTCCCCCAAACGCGGGAAGACTATGTATTTCGCATATTCAAGCACAGGATTTCCTTCCTCCTGCTTAGGCGGACAATACGCCTTCCTCATCTTAGACCTGATTACTTCTGGACTATCGTGAACGAATATGCAGCTCTCAGGTTTACTCTTGGACATTTTAGAACCTATCCTCATATCTACCTTAGCATCCTCATCATATCTTCCACCGCTAGGCATTTCAGGCCTTGATAAGCCTAAAAGTAATGGAGTATGCAGGCATACTGGCTTTTTCCATCCCATCTTCTCAGCGGCATCTCTGGCCAGCATGTGGGCTTTCCTCTGATCAATACCTCCGGCCGCAACATCCAAGTCTAAATGGAATATATCCGCTGCCTGCATGCACGGATAGAATATCCATGCCGTCTCGATATCCGAGAGATCCATTTCACGTCCCATTATCGTCAGGGCTCTTCGAACCCTCATTAGGGAAGAGGCCTTAGCTATCCTGATCACTTTCTCCCAATACTCAACATCTTCAACTATGTCGGAGGCCCATAAGAAACGAGCCCTATCGGAGGTTATTCCCAACGCTTCAAAGCAATGCTTGAAGTATTCTCCGCATGCACGTATATTATCCATGTTGCCGCCAAGTTTATTGTTTATCCAACTGTGCCAATCGGCGAGGAAGATCGTAAAGTCAAATCCAGCTTCAATCATATCCCTTATTTTAGTTCCGGGTATAAGTCCTATTCCCACATGCATAAGCCCTGAACATTCAAATCCCCAATAAGCCTTGGGCTTACTATTTGTCTCCAGAAGATCTCGTAGCTCCTCACGTGTAACTATCTCCTCAGTATTTCTTAAAATTAGATCCATTCGCCTTTCGATGTCCATGATCGTTCTCCCCATAGAAACTCCATTATTTCAGCATCCTTAATCTTTTACGTAAGATAGGGAATTAAATAAATACTGCGGAAAAGAATGGAAAGTTGTGGAGCGAAGCGATTAGAGATGCCTTACTGCATAAAGTGTGGGAGGAAAATTCCCCAGGATGCTGCCTTCTGTCCATACTGTGGAGCTTCAGTCATCACGACAGTCAAAGCAAGCCTCGAGTTTGGGGATTGGGGTGAGAGGTTCGTAGCTTGGCTGATCGACATAATAGTCATCCTCCTCCTCTTAACCCCATTCAGATGCTATTTTCAGTGGATAAACATAGTCAACTTGTGGCGGGTCTCAATAATATCACTCCCATTCCTCTCGATCGAAATTGATGATATCACTCTCTTCCTATACTGGACCATATTGGAGGGTATATTTGGTCAATCGCTGGGTAAGATGGTAATGAAGCTAAAAATAGTGCAGACGAATGGTGAGCGTATAACCATGCTACAGGCCGCCGTTGAGAGTCTCGGAAAAGCCTTTTTGCTTCCAATCGACTGTCTCATAGGATGGATATTATACTCAAACAAAAAGCAGAGGCTCTTTAATTTTCTCTCAGAAACTGTAGTTATTAAGGTTCGCCGTTAGGTCACTTGTATAACTCATCGATTATCCTCGATACTCTCTTCACTCTATTCTCGTCAGCTGGGGGAGGAAGCTCATCAGAGATTCCCAACACTAGATTATCTGGGAACATCGATATTATCCTCTTTACAAATCTATCGAATTTCTCGAGGCTTATTATATCTGGAAGGAAGTAAATGAATGGTATTCCATCTACCAGTATCATTTCATCTCCAAGCGCCCTCTTTATATCGCCGAGCGTCATATCGCCTACAGGCTTAACTGTGAGGGCCTCAACTCCATCCAGTCCCGTCTCCCTTAAAAGCGGTAGCAAAGGCTTGGCCCAACCATCCACATGAATATGCACGAACTTTCCATGCTTATGTAGATAATCTCCCCTTTCCTGATAATATGGCAGACAATACTTCTCAAATAGCTTAGGAGAAGTCATTCTTACATCGATATTCTCGCCCAAATTGAATATCTTTATTGGCGTTGACGCCATGACTTCATAGAATTGATCATTAGCCATCTTTATCTCCTCCATTAAACCCTCCATCTCGGAGGGATATCTAAAGACGAGCTTTATCGTCCTCTCAACCCCTGCAAGATTTATCATTAACCTCTGAAATGGAGTTCTTGGAAAGAAATATGAGAGTATCCCATGGCCTCCCAAACGTCGCTTCATCTTCTCGTAAACTTCATGATCAAACTCTACATGCATATGCTCCAGCATGTAAATTATAGGTTTAATATCCTTTATTTCCTTAAGGGGATACTCTATGATTCTTGATGAAAATCCCTCCTCATCCCTTAATCGCGTCTCTCTTACCGTTCCAGCTGGCGTCTCGATCTCAGTTATTGTGAGCCTTCCTTTTTCCCTCGTGATGAACCTTAAGTCTCCATTACATGTCACTTTAACAAAGCTATCAACGAAGTATCCCGAATAGCATCTCCAACTCGCACCCCACTCTCGGCATATATCAACTATATCTACTCCTCTATATTTCTCCGGGAGAGTCCCCCTAGCCTTATTGACAATATACCAAAATTCAGGCCTAATATTCCATGGAACTCTATCTATGGATCTTCTCTCAAATACTGCCAATATTCTCTCTTCAGGCATCATCTCTCATATGTATGGGATATTATTGCTTTTTAAACTAAATTGTTTTTGGTGACTGTTTCTTCTCGTTTAGGTCTGCGTTCAGTTTCTATAGTCTTTTACGAATGTGTTATAGATGTCTGTCTTCGTCGTGGATTCATTTTTGAGGCATCGGAATTGAAACTGGATTCATTCAAAAAACCTTATGAAAAATGGATGAAATGGAATACCGAAACGATGATATTTATTCTTCAAAATATCAAATCTTACGTGAAGAGTAATGATAGATTTCATTCTATTGTCAAGGCGAGGCCGGACGGATGGTAGATTCAAGAGTTTAAGAGATGCTGGAAGACTTGACGTTGTTTATCAATGTATCTTATTTGCATTTTTTACTTCCGGCGCAATACGTCGAGACGTAATCTTCCATGCTATTCTAGGCGGCCCTCCAAATCCACCTCTTCATCTAAGGATTGATGGAAGAGAGCTCCGAAATGTTAGAACCGATGAGCGAACATGGGAGAGAATCCTAAGAAAGGTTCTCTCCGGAGGTTTCCATCCAGGGATCAAGATTGAAAGAAGAAGCTTTCAAGATCTGATCCGCTCGCTTAGCAATAGAGAAATATTCATTCTCGAGGAGAAAGGTCAGGATGTGATAAATATGGATTTTGGCTCTAATCCAGTCTTTATTCTCGGCGATCAGATCGGCCTTCCCAAAAAAGATGAGATGTTCGCTCTGAGATTTGGAACTAAAGTATCCTTGGGTAAAAGGCCGTACCTAGCTGCAACATGCATAGATATCATAAATTACCTGCTCGATTTAAGGGTTAAACGGGAGGAACCAAAAGACATAAAATAACATAAACTCTTTAGGAGAGTAACTTATTATTTGGGGTAGCATGCGGAAGATGTCAAGAAAATATAAAATCGCGGTTTTACCCGGAGATGGAATTGGACCTGAAGTTGTAAGCGCCGCACTTAAGGTTTTAGAGGCAGTTCAGGAAGCAATGAAGGGATTAGAACTTAAATTTATCTTTGGAGAGGCTGGATATAATTGCATCAAAAAATATGGAACTAATGTGCCGAAAGAGACTATTGAGATGCTGAGTGAGACTGATGCCTGTTTAAAGGGGCCTATGACTACTCCTGAAGAGCCAGGTTCGCCTCCAAGCGCCGCCGTAACCATAAGGAGGACCTTCAACTTATACGCGAATGTCAGGCCATGCAGGTCTTTCCCGAACGTTCCGGCATTAAATCCAAACATCGACTTGGTTATTGTGAGGGAGAATACTGAGGGATTATATTTCGGCGAGGAATTTGAGGTCTCTCCTGGAAAGGGAATAGCGATTCGTCTCGTAACAGAGAGCGCATCTGAAAAGGTTGCCCGCATAGCTTTCGAATTGGCCATGAAGAGAAACCATCATGTGACATGCGTGCATAAGAGGAATATCCTGCGGATCACTGACGGCATATTTCGAGGGGCGGTCTTCAGGGTTGGAAAGGAGTATCCATCGGTCTATTTAGATGAGGTTCATGTTGATGCGATGGCGATGAGGCTGATTAAAGAACCCGAAAAATTCGATGTGATCGTTGTGACCAATATGTTTGGAGATATCCTCTCGGATGAAGCTGCACAGATAGTTGGGGGGCTGGGGTTGGCGGCAGGAGGGAATATTGGTGATGACTATGCGATGTTCGAGCCTGTTCATGGATCTGCACCAAAATATGCTGGAAAGAATAAGGTTAATCCAATAGCGACCATCCTCGCCGCTAAGATGATGATGGAGTATTTAGGAGAGAAGGAAGCCGCAGATCTAATTCAAAGCGCGGTGATCAAGGTTTTAAAGGAAGGCAAGGTCAGAACCTATGATCTGGGAGGAAGATCGTCGACATTTGATGTAGCAGAGGAGATAGCCTCAAAGATAAAGGAGATTTAAAAGATAAAGATGATGTGAATTGTATGATGCATTGTTGATAACTGACACATACAAGTTGATCGTTTCAAAGAGATTCTATGGCCTTCAAGGCCTTTTCGGTAACCTCTAAGATGCTTCTACCCAAGATCCTTATCATAGGCTCCTTTCCCACATCGCCCTCATCATATATGACATCTGGAACATATCCGATTCTTTTAATTACGTCCTCAACTCCCCAGCGAAGAGATCTACCCTCCATCCTCCTCACTTCATCAGGCTCAAGCCTCCTATCAAAATATGCAACTTTACATCCGATCCTCCTAAATGCCTCAATGATCCTCTGATCATAATGAAGGTTCATCGCAGCGCGGATCTTTGGATTATGTCTCATCGCTGTTAGAATTATATCAGCGATGTGTCTTGAAGCCCCGAATCTCACGGGGCCAGCGGCTTTTAATCCGCTCTTAACCTTAACTATTCTCCCATCAATAGCTGCTACGTCCTCTCTTCCACGAGGATACGGTGAAGCCATGGCAAGTTGTATGCCAACTTCAGCGGCGAATGGAAGGAAACGTTGATCTCCCACGATGGTCGCCGCAGCCGCCTCTACTTCCTCCATAATCCTAATCTTTTCAGCCTCATTATATATACAAGCCATCGGGTTTACTGGCATATTCCCAGATCCGATCTTAGACGCTCCGATGAAGCTCATCTCGATGAACCTTTCGGCATTCTCTACGGCATTCTCCAGATCATCTCCCCTCGCTAGAAATGATGCTATTGCAGCTGAAAATACGCATCCTCCACCATGAGGTTTAATTTTTAGGCGCGGCTTCTCAAAGATCCTAAAAGCCCCTTCATGATAGAGGAGATCACATACCTTCTCATCTCCTCTTAGATGACCGCCTTTTATAATGACTGATTTAGCTCCAAGATCCGCGATTCTCCGCGCGGCTTCCTTCATATCATCCAAGTCTCCTATCTCAATGCCGCTTATAACTTCAGCCTCAAAGATATTTGGCGTTACGATCTCGGATCTAGGCAGAATGACATCGATTAGGAAGTTTATATCCTTCTTAATGATTAATGATCTGCCTGTTCCAGCCCTAAAGATAGGATCAGTAACCATCCGAATGCCATATTCATCTATGCACTCAGCGATTATGCTCATAATCTCACGAGAGTAAAGCATACCAGTCTTCACGGTCTTCACAGGGATATCCTCCAAGACGGCTTGGATCTGTGCTCTTACAATCCTTGGCGGAACTGGGAAGATTTCCTTTACGCCTTTAGTATTTTGAGCGGTTATGGCCGTAATTACGCATGTTCCAAACACTCCTAAGGCTGAAAATGTCTTTAGATCAGCCTCAACCCCCGCTCCTCCACTACTATCCGACCCCGCAATCGTCATTGCACACGGAACTTCCCCGTCTTGCCTTGAAAACATCATCTTCACTATAATCCTCTCCGAAGAATCAGCCTCAACATTCATAGATGAATCAAGATTCTTAAATATAAGAGGTATTTTTATGATTGTATCCATAATTGATGATGTGAAACTTCATGTCGCTAAGAGAGATCCTTGAGAGGATACGTGAAGAACTATTGGAGAGGGATAAGCACAGGCAAGAGATTCAGCTGGCGACGCGTAGGGTTACTAGACTTTCTAAGCAAGCAATCTTTCAGACTCATGGAGGCGATCTTGAAAAGGCGGAGGAGACGCTTCGAGAGGCGAAGGGGATCCTATGGGAGATCAAGAGGCTCGCAGAGAATTATCCCGCTCTATTCTATACGAGCTCCGTGGATCTGGCATTTCAGGAGTATGCAGAGGCCATGATCTTCTTGAATTTAGTTAGGGGCTCATCCATACCAAGCTTTGAGGATATTAATGTCCCGATGATCCCCTATGTTCTTGGACTCGCAGATGTCATAGGAGAGTTTAGGAGGAGATCGCTTGAATTTTTAAGAAGAGATAGAATTGATGAGGCTGAAGAATGCCTGGATCTAATGGAGACTATATTCGAGGGAATAATCGACCTTGAGGAAATACAGATCTTAATTCCCGGACTCAGAAGGAAATGCGATACTGCCAGGAGGGTGATCGAGGCTACAAGAGCCGACATAATGATCGAATCTGGAAGGGTATCGCTTGAACGATGCATCTCGAAATTAATGAAGAAGATGAGCGGAGATGAAGGGCATGACTCGTCTAAGGCCAGACGAGATTCTAGAGAGGGTTAAGAAAGAAGGCTTTGAGAAGGTCTGGAAGGAGAGCTCAATTTTCATTCCAAGATCATCAAGAAGCCTTGATCTCTCTGGACGTGGATCCCCACATCCAATATATGAGCTCATACAGAAGCTTAGAGAGAGATTCCTTAGCTTGGGCTTCGACGAAATCTTCAACCCGATCATAATCGAGGAGAATGAGATATATCGCCAATACGGGCCTGAAGCTCCGATAATACTCGATCGCTGCTATTACTTAGCCGGTCTGCCCCGTCCCGATATAGGTCTAAGCAAGACTAAATGCGAAGAGATCAGGAAACTCGGAGTTGAACTGACCGATTCAAGGATCTCAGCTCTAAAAAAGGTCTTCAGGGAATATAAGAAGGGAAGAATAGAACCTGACGACTTAATTGAGAAGATTTCAGAAGCACTTGAGATCCCGGATCACCTTGCAATGAACATTACATCACAAGTCTTTCCGGAATTCTCGATGCTTAAACCAGAACCTTCAAAGCTAACTTTAAGGTCTCACATGACAAGTGCATGGTTCCTTACACTTCAGTCTCTTCAGCATAAGAGGGAATTACCACTGAAATTGTTCTCCGTTGATGTGAGATTCAGAAGAGAGCAGAGAGAAGACGCCACGCATCTTCGAGTTCACCATTCAGCCAGCTGCGTCGTAATGGATGAGGAATTGAATGTTGAAGAAGGGGAAAGGATTACGAGAGCGCTACTTGAACCTTTTGGCCCCATAAAGCTTCGCTTCATCAGAAAGAAAGTCTCCTCTAAATACTACGCTCCGGGAATGGAGTATGAAGGCTTCATTTACGATCCATCCTCAAAAAGATGGATAGAAGTTGTTGATTATGGCATTTACAATCCCATATCGCTGGCAAGATACGGTTTGGAATATCCGGTTTTAAATGTGGGCTTGGGCGTGGAACGTCTCGCAATGATACTATATAATGAGACCGATGTTCGAAGACTAGTTTATCCACAGTTTTATGCCGAATTGCTCCTTACAGATCAGGAGCTGGCCGACGCGATTAGATTCGAAGTTGAACCAGTAACAGACAGGGGTAAGGAGATAATGAAGAGCATAATCTTCGAGTCGCTTAGGCATAAGAACGCGATCGGTCCATGTCAATTCCTAGTTTATAAGGGCGAAGTTTTAGGTAAAAGCGTGGAGGTCTATGTTTATGAGAATGAGAAAGGAGCAACTCTACTAGGAGCAGCGGCTGAAAATTACATCTTCGTATATGACGGAAACATCGTTGGAGCCCCAAAAAAAGGTATGGATGAGATTCAAATGATCAAGGATGCCAGAGAAAGAGGGATCTGCACGAACATCCGATATATCGATGGAGTAGCTTCCCTCGTAGCCGCGAAGATAGAGGAAGCCGTAAAATCAGGAGTTAAAACTGTTAACATAAGGGTGAGAATGGCTAGGAGACTAAGCGATATAAACCTTGGACTCAGCGGAATAGCACGTAGATTCATAACTAACTGGAAAAAGAAGATCATTATTACTGGCCCTGTCTTCATGGGCGTGTACGCCAAGATATCCGATTAGATCACCCGAAATCGTCTGTGAGGCTTTATCAATGCTAGATCCCCTAAATTTGATGGATAAATTCTCCGTGGAGAAGGCTGAGAAGATGCAGAGGGCTTTATCAAGGATGGTTATTATGCATGATTGTTTACCCAGCAAGATAAGATACATAGCAGGAGTAGATGTCTCTTACTCGAATGAGAAATCATACGGGGCCGCAGTTGTTCTGGATTACGCAACGATGAGGGTCATCGAAGAGAAAACAGCAGTGAAGAAGGCTCCTCTCTCATACATTCCAACATTCCTAGCCTTCAGAGAGCTACCAGCAGCTATTTCAGCGGTGCAAAAATTGGAGGTGAAACCTGATGTATTCATGATTGATGGTCATGGACGGGCTCATCCGCGACGTCTCGGCCTCGCCTCGCATTTTGGCCTAATAGTAGACGCTCCTACAATAGGAGTCGCCAAAAATCTATTGTGCGGAAAGATAAAGGATGTTAAGAATGAGTGGAGGCCCATAGTGGATGGGGATGAGGTAATTGGAGCGGCGGTCTTCTCGGGAAGAAGTAAGAGGCCGATATACGTGAGTGTAGGTCATAAGATCTCCCTTGAATCGGCCATCAAGATAGTTCTTTATTGTGCCAAATATAGAATTCCAGAGCCGATCAGGTTTGCTCATGTAGCCGCTGAAAATGCAAAGCGGAAAAATCGGATCCCTAAAGGTCTCCTATAGTCATAAGAGCTTACGAAGCCAGAATCTCCTCTTAATAATCTCTAATCCCCAAAGACTGGTAACGAAGAGATTCAGAATGAAAATTTTTATGGATACCTTTGGTATGACCGTCTCAATCAGACATAATTTGTCTATGAAAAAGCGTAAAAGCATACTGAGCAGCATGTAAGCTGATGATATGCAGCTGCATAAGTGCAGCGCCTCAAGTTTACTCTTAAATTTGAGGGCTCTTCTCCATAGAAGATTAAGGCTCCTCCTAATCCTCATGGATAAATCTTGGATATCATCAATCACCAATGTTATTCCTCCATAAGTTAGAAGAAAAGCCATAGATATCGGTATGGGTGTTAAACTATAAACGCTCGGAAGAAGTATT
>Ga0180301_10000146_pt1 | contig 51703 bp, 74 predicted proteins | sample GuaBasSediGuay16_FD_121797 | JGI IMG/M metagenome (GOLD analysis project Ga0180301, IMG submission 121797) | Subseafloor sediment microbial communities from Guaymas Basin, Gulf of California, Mexico - Guay16, Core 4569-2, 12-15 cm | ecosystem: Environmental > Aquatic > Marine > Hydrothermal... | reverse complement strand
ATTTAAGTTTCAGGGAGATGCCAATAATCTTATAGATTGGAACATTTCTGAAGCTAATACCTTAACGATAAAAGGAAAGGTAGTGATTCAGGGTGGTTCTGGTCTTGCCAATTTATCTGATGCAGGAGATTTAGCAACTTTAAGTGTTATCGGAGATGCCTATATTACTGACCTGTCCGTCAACAAACTCACCGCCGGAACGATCACCTCTAAAGCCGTTACCCTGGCAGTTGACCCAGGGGCCGGAGACGTATTTTTCAATGCGGGGAAATGTTTTGGGAAAGGGACTAAGATTTTAATGTATGATGGCTCTATTAAAAAAGTCGAGGATATTGTAATCGGAGACTTAATTATGGGTGATGATTCAACCCCTAGAAAAGTATTAAATCTTGGACGTGGACAAGAAGAAATGTATAAGATCACTCTTAATAATGGTGATAGTTTTGTATGTAATAAATCACATATTCTTTCTTTGAAAAGGCATTATTTTCATTGTCGCAAAAAAGAAATGTATATAACCACAAAGAATATATCTGTAGCAAATTATCTATTGTCGTCTGATTCATTTAAACATGGATACAAGGCATATAAAAATTCAGTTGAGTATCCGCACAAAGAGGTCTCTATAGACCCATATTTTTTAGGCTTATGGTTGGGTGATGGTACTTCTAATTCAGTTGCGATTACCACGGCAGATAAAGAAATAATTGATTTTTTACAAGGATATGCTTTTGAGCTTGGTTTGGAGTGTCGCCTTGATGTTTTGCCAAATAATAATGCAAAATATGTGCGCATAACAACAGGATATCAAGGAGGCAGGCATAAATGGTCACTCCAAAAAGAATTAAGAAAGTTAGGCGTGCTTGGGAATAAACATATTCCAGAAGAATACCTTGTAAATGATCGGGAAACCAGAATGAAACTTCTCGCTGGATTGATAGACTCAGATGGGAATATAAACAATAATAACTATGAATTTTGTAATAAAAACGAATCACTAATTGATGCTGTTAGAAGATTAGCTCTATCTCTTGGTTTTTACGTTGGAGAAAAGAGAATAAAAATTATCAAAGGAGCTAAATACTTTAGGATACGTATTGGTAGTGATACTTTTTCTGAATTACCAATAAAAATAGATAGAAAAATTATCACTAAAAATGGAAGAGTTAAAAATTATTCCCTATATTCTTTTACTGTTGAACCTATTGGGGTCGGAGATTATTATGGATTTAATATAGATGGGAACAAATTATTTCTATTACCGGATTGCACGGTTTGTCATAATACGGATTTCGTCAATTACTGGCTTATTGAAAATTGCGATGATGCCTGGAGCGAAAGCGTAGATACTGATGTGACATCGACCGCCGATACATCCGATTATAAAGCAGGTTCTGCCTCAGCTAAACTGGAAGTGGTCGCTGGGGCTTCGGCTGGCGATATACTTGCTACCGAAGCCATAACCTCATTAGATTTGTCGAAAGCCTCCGAGGTAAGATTGTGGATAAAATGTTCGGTAGCAACAGCAAGCGGTGATTTGCAATTACTTCTTGATGATACCGCAAATTGCGCTAGTCCACTGGAGACTCTTGATATACCAGCCCTCTCTGCTAACACCTGGACACAAGTTACCCTGCCCCTGGCTAATCCTGGAAGTGATACAGCTATCATCTCGGTGGGGTTGAAATATGTAACGGATTTGGGGGCTTGTACTATTTGGATAGATGATGTCAAGGGAGTGAATGATGGATTTATTTTAGGCATAGACGATAGTGACTCTGATAGAGCAAAGTTTTACATCGGAAATGATGAACTATATTTAAATTGGGATGGGACACAGCTTTTACTTTCTGTGGACGCTTTTACAATACCTGTAGGTGGACAGCTTAAGATAAAAGGAGATTTTTCAGCATCTGCGGAATTAGTATTTGATAACAGCTATAACACAAAATTATATACAGAAACAAGTGGTCTAGATTTCATCATTGATGCTTATTCCGATATAATCTGTAGAATAGGCCAAACTAATGTTTCAGGTAGATTTCAAATTTATGCTAATTATTCTGGAACCAGTGGAGCATCACTATGTCTTGTTCACAACCCAAGCACTCCTGCTATAGGTGATCATCCTGGGCAGATATATTTTAAACAATCTAGTACTAATTATGGCTCTATCGTACTAGAAACAGTAAATGTAACTGCTGATACAGAAGAAGGTAAATTTAAATTTTCATTAATAGAAGGAGGCTCTACGAATCTAGCAGCTGAAATTATTGCTAATGGTGAACTCCATCTCGATGCTACTCTCACAGAAAACGCCTGGGATGACTACAACGATCTTGAACTTGCCCATGACTTCTCTCGCCACATGGCAGGCAAAGCTAATGAGGTTATCAGTCATAATCTCCATGCCTTTGATAGAGCAGGTCTTATCACAGTCAACGATGATGGCCACCATTTCATGAAAGTTAAGGCCATGAGTAAATTTTCCATGTTCTGCCATGCAGAAACATACAAGAAGCTACAAGAGACTGAGAAAATACTGCAAGTTTTATGCCAAAAACAAGGCATAACTTTAGAGGAAGCTAAACAAATAGCAGCTAATTAAGGAAGGAGTTTTTAAAATCTGTGAACAATTAACTCTATGAAAATTGTCTTTTCCGATACTTTGAAGTAAAGGGGAATGTCTGTTTTATGAAACACACGATATATACTAAAAAGAGAATGTAATACAATGGCAGTATTTATGTAGTCTCTTTTAAAACCATTATCATTCATAGTTTCAATATCGGGCGCATCATGAAAAACTTGATCTGTAAAAACATAAAAAAGTGGTTGGGCTACGCTAAAAGTTAATAATCCAATAGTATACCAATTTTGTTTGGGAATTTTAGTGTTGAGGATGGCTTCTGTTGTCAGCATGTTTGAGAGAATTCCAGCAGATGAAATAATCGCAGCATCTCTTGATGATTTGGTATCAAACGTAAAACGTGTTGGCGAATTCCAATGCAAATCTGTATCGGTTATTTCACCAGCAATAAAATGACCACTCTCATGAATTGCGAGACCTGTTATAGCTCCAAGAGAAAATTTTATATAATCGGAGGGTTCGGCTGTAACACTTGCAGGCAGGAAAAAAAGTAGCAAAGTTATAAGTGCTTTTTTCATAGGATTATTATACACACTTTAAACAAGAAAGTCAAGAAAAAACCTTTAAGGCAAAGAGGAAAAATGTCAAACACCATTAAAATAACCAACGAGCAGATAAGCTTAGTCAACTACTGTCAGCTAAGGCAGACAGCTTGTCCTTCCAGGTTTCGTGTCAAGCCACGCAGGAGAACGGAGGACGATAGGTTGATTGACTGCAACCCTTCTTAAATAGCATATAGCGTTTAAGAAACAAACAACCGACAGCTTGATAGGTAAATCTTAAAAAAGAAAGGAGGAAGGCTGATTCTACAGATTATAAACCTCTGCCACCTGAAGGAGGCAGTCTCCTCGGCCTAATCCGAGATGAATGAAAAAGGATCGGTGAAAACCAATGTCCATTGAACATATACTAGAAGATGCTACCAAAGAACAATACATAAAAAAGACCAACAAAAACTTCAACTTTCTTGACGGCAGATACAAGAAATATGACATCTCGGCGGAAGAAATCGTTGCCATAATAGCCAGTTGTTCTTTAGACACAAAAATGCTCAGAGATGTGGGGTTGGGCAATACTATATCAAGCTATACCAACTGGACGCACGAAAAAGCCTATGATGCCTACTCCATCTGGAAAATAGCTGTATCCAATTATGCACATAACGTGATTAACCAACTGTATCTTGATGGTGCTCCTTTGACATACATGGGACAGGCAGCAAGTGTAACCTTAACCAGTTTTGACTATGTATTGTTTTATGACGGTGCAACTTATACGGACAACTCTACAGAAGCAGCGAGTGAAGAGGGAACTCCTTTTACCGTTCTTGCTGAAACAGATGACTATCTTTACATTATTGACAGTTCTACCTTTGGTAAGATTGACTTTGCCTTTTCCCAATGGGGAGCAAATGTTACTCTTAAAGTAGAATATTCAAAAGGCAGTGGTGTATGGGGAGAACTGTTAAGCACAGCAAACAACTTAGTTGATAATACCAATGATTTTGCTAGCGATGGGTTGATAGAATATACCCCTCCGTCAGATTGGGCTACAGATACAGTTGATGCAAAGACAGGATACTGCATAAGAATATCCACAACTACTTCACCTACTACCGTACCAAAAGCTTACTATATTACTCCTGGTGATTCTGTATATTCTCTTCTCAGTCTTAGCAATACCCAAATACAGGATACAGACTGGGCATGGTGTTATTACGGTGGATATGTCTACATTACTATACCCAACTATGGATATTCAGCGTATGAAGGGCAGGACTATATCAAATCTACTTCCTCAGATGCCAATTTGAAGAATTTCTTTGTCTATAATCATCAATATACGATTGATCATGAGGATAGTACATATTTGAGTTATTTGGGTAGTCATTCATATTTATCCTACGATGATGCTACTTTATCTGGAACTCCGATAGTTCTAAGATTTGCATGTTGTGCAAATTATTATTATTGCAAAGCATATCCAACAGTATCCTCATTGGCAAATAGTATAAGCACAGAGTATATAAATAACCCTTATTCCATTCAGGATACTACATTGTCTGGCACTCCAGTAATTTTTGAATATGTGAGTGGGAAAAGCAGATACTATTTTAAGACCTACCCAGAAGCAACAGGTATTATATATGATGCCGGAGACTTAATTGTGCGGCGATTAAATGCTCATCCAGATGCAACCTTGTCTGGCACACCAAGGATCGCAAAAGTGGAAGTAAATGGGACTTCTTATTATTTTAAAGTATATCCTAATAATTCTTTGATTTAGGAGCTCAGCAACAGTTGATAGAAACTAATCAAAATCTATCAAAACTTAGGAGGTGAAAATATGAAAGGCTATCCCAAGTATATAGCAACAAAACAAGATTTCTTGAATCTTCTAGAAGTAGATGAATTTAAGGCCAAAGCAATAGAAGATATGAAAATTATTTACAATTTGGAGGATGATAAAGCTATCCGTGTTGTTTCTGGCTCTGAAGAAATTGAAGATCTGGTGACAGAAAAGGTTGATAACCCGATGCCATTGTGGAAGATAAAAGGATTCGGGAGTAGGGAGGAAATAGCACAAATCATCATTGGAAATGGAGGTAGTCTATCATGAGTAATGCTAAAGTAGTAAAAGATATGTCTGACAACATCAAGGCAGCAGCCATCCTGGCTAATTTCTATCTCAACAAGAACGACAGATTGTTGGAAGCACATTCTAGCGATCATGGCAAGATTGTGTTTAAGGGAAGCAATCTTGTCCCATTAAAAATCGGGGATAACTGGTTTTTTACGGATACTGATGTTGATATTAGTACAGCTACAGACCTTGACACTGGCACGATAAGCAATGGCAAGGATTATTATGTATATGCATGTGACGATAACGGAAGCCTGGCATTCAAGATTTCATTGAATAGTACCTATCCGTCAGGCTTCACGGCGAATAATTCACGTAAGATTGGAGGCTTTCATACTCTCTGCGCAGATGCCGATCCCCCGGACTGGGCTGCATCGACTGCATATAGCGAGGGAGACTTCCGAGCCCCTACGACCGATAATGGATACTGGTATGAGGCCACTGTGGCGGGGACTTCGGGGGCCTCTGAACCAACATGGCCTACTACACCAGGAGATACCGTGGTTGATGACACTGTGACTTGGACGTGTAGAGAACACGATCTAGCCAATTATTATGCCAATGATATATTGCCCGCTTCGATCTGGGACCTTAAACATCGTGCCCGCAATAAAAATATGAGCAATGCTGGCCTGGCCTGGGACGACGGGACCAACGGCTGGGAAATGATATACTTGGGCTCTGACGATAGCGCTGGTGGAGTTCAAAGTGTGTATGGTGCCACTATTCTTGATAACATTAACTGGATGGATTACGTTGACAGGCTGGTAAAAGTTGGGATGATAATGGAAGACGACTTAGAATTTCAATCATTAGCTCGTGGTAGCAATGAAGAAACCAACATCTCTGGATCAGCCGATCCTGTAACTACTGGTGGCCATTCTGATACTGCTGGCCGACGTATGATCTCTAATATTGGTTGTGAGGATTGTTGTGGGGTGCTGTGGCAATGGCTAAGAGATCAATCGTTTCGAGTGGATGGTTTGCCCGATACAGGAGATCCGTCCTGGGCTTGGTATGATCTCCCAGGCACAAAAGGCTTATTGTATAAGCAAGGGACATATGGTGATGTGAAGCTGCTGGCGGGCGGTTATTGGAATAGTGGGACGTATTGCGGTTCCCGGGGTCGTTCTGCGTATAACTATCGCTGGCATACGTATACGAATATCGGCGGTCGCGGGCGGTCGGAGCCACTATAAATCGAGAGAGCGTAACACGGGAATTTTGGAGGCTGACAGGTCATGAAAGTGCACTGCTGGCGGGCGGTAATTGGAATAATGGGACGAATTGCAGTTCCCAGAGTCGTAATGCGAATAACTATCACTGGAATACGAATACGAATATCGGCAGTCGCAGGCAGTCGGATCCAGGACGGAGCGATACTCCTGGCTGGATCTGTCGGCCCTGTCAGGCATAAGTCTGGCAAAACACAAAACGGAGGATGTAGGGTAGTTAGTAGGATAGTCGAAAGCTACCCATATCAAAAAGTTTTATGAGAAGGCACGGCAACCTATGGCCTAAAATAACCAATGTTGACAATATTTATCGAGCCTATTTATCTGCTCGCAAAGGCAAGGGGTGGCAAAATACGATTAAACGATTTGACAGAAATTTTGATGAGAATCTTTTCGCTATTCAGGATTCATTAACAAACAAGACTTTCACAACATCTCAATATAAAGAAAAGATTATTTATGAGCCAAAGAAACGTATTATCTATAAATTGCCGTTCAATCCAGATCGAATTGTGCAACATGCTTTGATGAATGTGGTAGAGCCTATTTGGGATGCTATGTTTATTTCTGATTCATATGCTTGCCGGAAGAGCAAGGGAATTCATGCCGGAAGTCGGCGTACAATGGAGTTTATTCGTAAAAATAAATATTGCCTGAAGATGGATATCTCTAGATTTTATCCCTCTGTGGACCACGATATTTTGTATGAGATCATTCAACAAAAAATTAAATGTCCTGATACATTATGGCTAATTAGAGACATTATTTATTCATGCCTAGGCGGCAAAAATGTACCAATTGGCAACTATACGAGCCAATGGTTTGGGAATTTATATATGAATGAATTAGACCAATTTCTAAAGCATGAGCACAAGACAAAACATTACATCCGTTATTGTGACGATTTTTGCCTGTTCCATAATGACAAGAAATGGCTTGGTGATATGGCATATCTTATAAAAGAGTTTTTAATGGCCAGATTGAAGTTATGTTTGAGCAAATGTGATTTATTCCCAGTATCCCGAGGTGTTGACTTTCTGGGATATAGACATTTCCCAAAATACATCTTGGTTAGAAAGAGTACAGCAAAAAGAATCAAGAGAAGATTAGAGAAGCTGCCAGACATGTTAATTAAAGGTCAAATAACACTAGACCAATTTAGATCATCTTTAGCATCTATTATGGGTTGGCTAAAATGGGCTAATGCTTATAATTTGAGAAAGAGACTGAAGTTGGATGAACTACAGGAGATATTGAATTATGCACAAAATCAAGAAACGTTTTAGTGATTTTGCAAAAGGCCATCAACCCTTAGAAGGATCAAAATGTAGCATCAACGATGTATTGAATAGGGAGATTCTAATTTTGAATTATCGTCTCGGTGCAAGCAAGTATTCACAGACCCCTTGCCTTACTCTACAATTTATGCTTGATGAGGAGAAACATGTGCTTTTTACCGGTTCAACAGTGCTTATTGAGCAAATCGAAATGTATAAAAAAGAATTGCCATTTTATGCGACCATTAAGAAAATAGATAAGTATTATACTTTTATATGATTTTTGTGATATGGAGACAAGATTATAAATAATCAAGGACAAACAAATGGCTGGAGAATTCTGTTCTGAACATTCGAGTTTTAGTGAAACTTTAGGTATGATAAAGGAAAGCGTGGAGAATCTTGATAAAAAGACTGATTCTATTAACGCAAAGCTTGACCAGTTTCTTGAAAATAGGATTAAAAACGGCCTGTTTAAAGGCGAGATAGGACAAAAAGTGTCTCACCTTGAGAAACAAACGTCAAAGTTATGGGAATTGTGGGACAATAAGATTTCCAATGGATTGGTCAAGGTAGATGTGCTATCTGGAAAGGCAAAGATAGTTATAGGGATTTTGGGAGCTTTTGGAATAGCTATTTTAACAGTAGTTGCCGACAAAATTGCAGATAAGTTATTGGGATAAACTACCCCGTAGTAAGCTGGCGGGGCATTGCAGTTCCAGGAACGGGAGCAATAGCAACATCAGCATGGACTGCGATAGGCTGGTTTACGACAGCCCTTTGAGAAATATTGATTGCGCCATTTATGTCGGCATTTAGGGAGAAACCACATTGCTTACAGACAAACTTAGATTGAGATCTTCGGTTGGATTTAGAAATATATCCGCATTGACTACAGGTAAGACTAGTATTCCGTGGGTCAACAGCGATTACTGGAACCCCTGCAATCTGTGCCTTATATTCGATAAATCTTCTAAGTTCGTTAAAAGCCCATTTTCCAAATTGTTCTCTTTGTTCTTTCCTAACCGTTTTCCTTCCGTTGAAGCCTTTGAGGTTCTCAAGGATAATGGCACGGGAGGTGTCTTTCGCAATTTGAACAATTCTTTTGGAAATGATGTGGTTCACGTGCTTCTTAAATCTTCTTTCTTTACCGGAAAGCTTTTTAAGATGTCTTTTGGCAGACTTAGAATTACGTTTCTGCAAGGATTTTTTAATCTTGGCCATACGTTCACGCACGGTGTTAACTTGCTTACCAGAGAAGGTTTTTCCATCAGAGGTGGTAGCAAGATTGACAATGCCAAAATCTACACCAAGCGTTCCTTTGGGGTCAATCGGTATCCCATCGGGGAGTTCTACGCAAAGGTAAAGAAAAAGATTGTTTTTCTTGTAAATAAGATCAGCCTGTCCTCGAACTCTTCTTTGATCAAGCTTGGCATATTTACCAAAAACGATAGGGATTTTGAACCTACCATCAAGACTGAGAATGCTAACAGTGTCGAGACCCTTAAAAGAAAGAATCCTTTGATCATAGACAAGTGCCGAATGTTTTTTAAAAATATGCAGAGTTTTCCTTTCGGCACGATAGGACTCAGAAACTTTGCCGATTGCCCTAACGGTCAACTGGGCAGAAAGTTTATATTTGTTTCTGACTTCCCGATAGCAAAGATGGTGTAAACCTACTTGGCCAAAGGTTTTTTTCTCGAAAGCTATTTGGGAAATATAATTACAAGCTTCATTGAAAACCTCAATGGTTTTAACGAGAGAGTCTTTCTGTTCTTGAGTGGGAAGCAATTTAACTTTCACGGTGAGTTTCATAATTATTATAGTAATAAATCTTCAATAGTTTGTCAAGAAAAAATTTAAAAAAAGGAGATAGGCTTTTCCTCCCCACTGCAAGTAATGGGGTTTCCAAAGCCTAAAACACATGAAACACGGTCTTATAGTCAAAACTGAAAATACTAATAGATACCTGGCCATTCCTGGTGAAGCAGATCATCTTCAGGCTAACCATTCGTTCAATGGCCACGGCGAATACTTTTATTGTGTCAACCCTGTTTTAACAAAGACCAAGGGTTCTGAAATAGTCAATCCTCAATATTTCAAGCAAGTAGAAAAGGTAGTAATACCCTTCCTGCTAAATGAATCTGCACGTAAAGACTATAGTAAACGACATGCTGATGCTGTTTTGCGTGATGACAGAAGGAAAATAAAAGATTGGTGTAAGACCCTCTTGCAAGATTTCCATCTCGGTGAAATTAGCATAAGAGATGCAGGAGACGATGTATACTGTATCATCACACTACCCGAACCAGTAAAAAAAGATAAAGAAGAATTTATTAATAAATTTCATGGCTTTTTATCGTGGTTGAGCGAAAAATATTCCCCATCACCCTTCAATCTATATTCTATCTCTGATTCTCCTGTCTGGAACGTAAGACTCCTTTCAAGTCGTAACCCACATATCTATGGTATTCCCAAGACTACAGAGGAGACCTTTTTCCTTGAAGGAGGGAATGATTTTACAAGATTCATACTGGAAGAAAGGGCTATTAAGCCAAAAGACGAGATAGAAAAAGAGATTGATGAATACAACAGAATGATTAGCATTGAAACGGTCTTAAAAAAATGGGCTAAGGAGTGTTTTACTAAAAGTAAATCTGATTCCGCAAACAAAAAGATCCTCTGGCTACCCTGCCCTATTGCTTATCTGAGAACAGGGCAAATGGAGGATGAATACAACTTTTTTATTAATATCAAAGAGAATACCTTTAGAGATGAGCATAGTGCTCAATCTGGAAGTCCCCTGGATTTGATTAATACTCTGCTTCATTTCAAGAAGAAAAAAGGAAAAATAGAGAAAGACTTTGTTAAATATATAACAAAAGAGGATTTCATAAAGAACAAGGACCGAATAATAAATATTACACAGGAGAGTGAAGAGATTAGAGAAATACTAGAAAGGGAAGATGGATATTATAAGCTAGTGAAAGGGAAAACATGGGTCTCTTTTACTAATTTCACAATGAAGTTAATAAAAAAGGTGGAAGTTGCAGGAGTAGAAGAAACAAAAAGAACCTTTCGGTTAAGGAATAACAGGGAAGAAAGAACTATCGAAATAGATTCTAAAACTATGTCAGATCCAGGCAGGTTCAAGACTAGAATACAATCTGTTGGAGATTTCTTTTTTCGAGGTAATGCAACAGATTTAACCACAATGTTTGAGTTAGTATGCCAAAAAGCCAATATTCCAGTTGTAACAGGCATTGGTCAATACGGATATTTCAACAAGAATGAAAAACACTATTATATTACAGACAATCTGCTCATAACTAAGAATGGTTTTTATCCTATTTATAGAGATGGTAATTTTTATGTTGATGGTGAAAGATTTTGTCTTTCTCTCGACCCTAATCTTCCTGGTGGAGTAGATAATATCAGAATGGAATATAAGCCACAAATTAATGATGAGATAAAAAGACTTTTAGATATTCTTTTAAGCAAAATACCCCAATCACGAGGTAATAAACAGTTTGTTCTTGCGTTTGGATGGTTATTTGCTACTCCCTTTGCAGAAATTATCAAGAAAGAATATGACTACAGGTTCCCCTTTCTATTTATCAACGGCATGACAAATGAAGGCAAGTCAAAGCTTGGTGAACTAATGACCTATTTCTCTGGTTTTGTTCCTCATTCTGGTATAGACATACAGGATACAAGTGCCACTGCATTCAAACAGTCAATATGTGCATACAATTCTTTTCCCCTATTTTTTGACCAGTTTGAACTGAATAAGAACCCCGAGAAAAGAAGGGAATACGAAGACATGCTAAAAGGGCTATACGATGCCTCATACTCAAACAAAAGTAGTCCATCAGGGCAGATGAGAAGCATTACTCCCCAAAATGTCTGTCTCTGTATTGCCGGTGAAGAGATGACGCAATCAGCAGCATCAAGAAACCGAACGGTCCAGATTCAGATGTCGAGAAATCAACAGGATAGATCGGCGGAACTATACAACACCATCTTGGATAATCAAGGAAGATATACTCTTTTAATGTCTCATTACATTCGATGGATATTTAGCCAGAATATTCAAAAGAGGATAGATAGTCTTAGAGGAATATCAAAGACACTCATTTTAAGGACTCAGGGCAGTGAGGTAGACAGGGAAGTTAAAAATTACTCTGTTATTGTTTGGGGGTATAAAAATATCCTTGATTTTGCAGAATATTATGGAGTGCTAACAGAAAAAGAAAAGGAAGGAAAAATAGGGGAAATGTGGAGGGTTGTAGGTGAGGCATACAAAGAACAAATGCAAGACAGCGAAGAGGTTAAGATTACGACCCAATTTATAGAAGATTTAAATGTAATGGCATACAAAAAGGTTTTACGTCAGAACATAGATTACTGGATAATCACGAATGGAAACAAAAAAATAATAGCATTAAAATTCAGAAATGTGTGGAATGAGTACACACGTTACTACAGGCGGGCAACGGGAAGTAGTGTATTGTTCAAACAAACAGACATTAGAAACGCTCTGAAAAATGAAGGGATATCTCTAGGAAGTTATCAATTAGATCTCCCCACTCGACAACAACATAAGAGGACAATGCTAACTAAAGGGCATTTTGTGATGAAGATAGACCCTTCTAAGCCTTATCCTGGAGCATGGAGGGATTTTGTGTCAACTACCCCTGAATAAATTCAGGGGTAGTTGATACACTCTATAAGCGTGGCTTCGCCGATCCCAAAAATGCATCTCCATGAGTTCAAGTATTCTCCTTTCCCAACCACTCACTCCCTACCTCTGTTATTTTCCTTCCCCTTGGGGTTGCTTCTGCAAACCCCAAATCGAATAACAATTCCTCTGTTTCCTGGAAGGTAACGTCAGGGAGTCTCAAGGTTTTTCTTAACGTAGTTTCTCCTGTCGGTCTGCCGACACTATTTAATTTCTGTAAATACCTGATGTCATCAAGTGTGAGGCCGTATTCGTAGATTTTCTTTCTCTCCTGTAAAACCTCTTTCGCAAGGGCATACGTTGCATACTTCATATCACGTACAAAGGCATACTCCCATATCTCTTTCGTATTATGAATTGCTAATCTAGGGTTCAATCGGCTACGTTCTGCTATCAATCTGATTGCCCCATCATCAAATTCCTTGTCCGTCTTTTTGCAGAAATTTCTGACTATCTTTTCAATCTCCAGCGTGCTATATTTTGCCAGGGTATAAACTCTAAATCTCGATCTAATAGCTTTGTCTTTTATATCCTGGTCTGTAGCTCCAATCACCGTAAAGGGAGGTAATTGATGAGACCAGGGGCGTATTCTCTTCATAGTTCCGTCATCCATTTTTAGGAGGTTTGTTTTGAAGATATGCTCCTCGATTAACGGCTTCAAGGTTTCCCTGACCATAGCAGTATTGCCATCCAGGGCGTGTATTTCATCAAGAAACAGGATCACCTTCTCATCTCTTTCCTCTAACCACTTAGCCATCCGTGTTACTGTATGGTATATGTCTGTCATATTTGACATAGTGGTACCGTTCATATCAAAGAAACAATACCCCATTTCTTTTGCTATGATACGTGCCAGTGAAGTTTTTCCTGTACCAGCAGAACCCAATAAAAGAATATTTCCTAACGTGTTGTCAGTACGTCTGGCAAACTCACACGCTACCCTTAGAGACTCAACTACATCCTTATTCCCGATGAATTCAGACCACCCCTGGGGTCTTTCATCCGAGATAAGAACCTCATCTTTTTCAATATCTTCATAATAGTCATCTTGTACATCAACTCTGGTTTTATCCTTCCTATTGACTAATTTATATAACCCCCAAGTAGCAAGTCCAGTTAAACCAAGTTCAATTATCATTAAACCGCCTCTCTTTCAATGTCTCTCCACAATGTGGGCAGAAATTGACACTCTCCTGAATAAATTCAGGGACTTTCTGGCTGAGACTCTGTAAAAGTTTCTTCAACTACCTGTTTACAAGACTTGCATTTTTTCACTTCCCCCAAACAGGCATTAATAAGGTCTTCTTTCCTAAAATCAGTATAGGCTGAGATAGTATTAATGTCTTTGTGTCCTAGCATTGGAACCAATTTCCAGGGGCTACTGTCTCCATAGCTTCCATTCAGAAACATCGTAACACAGTGATGTCTCATTACCCTGGAAGTAAACATTTTTTGCAATCTCTCATCATTGGGGAAGACTTTTTGTATTGCTCTTTTGAAGATTCTTTGCATCCCCGAAGTAGAGTACATGTTTCTACGGGGTTTATAGGTACTGTGATAATACTCCTCGGTATGGGAATTGGCCACAAGAAGATATGGAGAATCAACATTTATTGGTCTTTCTTGCTCGATATATGCTTTGATAAGCCTCAACCTATAATCTGGAGGATCAAAAAATTTATTAACCAGAACAGGGAATTTATCTTCTTTGCCTTTTACCTTTTCTTTGACTAGAGAAACCATCCCCGTTTCAAAATCAATATCATCTAATTCTATTTTAGGGAGTTCCTCTATTCTAAAATACTGGTCACACAAATTGACTACCACTAGCTCTAGCAAGGTCAATCGGTTAGAATAAAAGATCTCCTGGAAAAGATGTTCCGGTGGTAAAGGGGTTCGTCCTCTAGGTGTTTTTGGTTTTGACCTTCCATTCAAAGATGAATCCCTGTAATACTGTTTAGTCTGGGTTGCAGGATTATGTTCGATTTGACCCTCATCCATCATCCATGCGTAAAATATCTCCAGGTTAGTCATGAAATTGGGGATTGTGCAGGTGCCAAAATGCCAGCATTTTTTTTCTTCCTTTCGAGTTTTATAGAAAATATAATTTTGTATATCTTCTATTCTAACATTTTGAAAAAGCGTATCCCCCAAGAAACGGGCAAACCCATTCAAAAAGACTCTCCGTTGATCTATTGTGTTACGAGCAAAACTACCGTTGATTGCTCGTACCTGCTCGTTTTTCAAAAATTTTTCTATATTATATTTGTTCTGTGGATGCATAGTAGACACCTCCGTTACAAAAAATTCTTATCAACCACAATCATACCTGTTGCTATTGCTTCGACAAAACCCCAATAATCTTCCAATGAACCACTTCCTGTAGTTATTCGTGTTGTTTTCTTGTTGTCTGCACAGAAGATTTCAAAAAACCAAAACTGAGCAGGATATGCCTCAACCCATATTTTTATCTGTGAGCCATTTTCCATTTTGACTTCACCAACATAATGTCGTCGATGAGTTTCAATAATAAAAGGTTTTAGATTAAGCCTTTTAAAAAGTGGCATATCCTTCTGATAAGTTTTTGTTTCATTAATGCTTTTAAAAAGTGAATCAATTCTATTTTGTGTATTCATAAATACCCCCTCTTTAACCATCCCCTTTCTCCCTCCCCGAAGGGAGGGGATGAAATTAACACTTCTCCATAGCAATTATCTCACTACTGCTTATTTTCTGAGGTTTGCTTCCTTTCCAGTCGCATACCCTGTAAAAATTGTAAAAGAAACTATAACAGGTATATATTACCTCCCCTGACATACTCACTAGGGAACCTATTATATTAGCTCCCTTAGGGACATTAGGGTTCCCTAGGGTTTGGTTAGGATACCAACCATTTTTCATTTCCGCCTCCTTTATATCCATCCTGGGGGTTTGGGATAAAAAACATTTTGACCATCAATTATTTCCTCAGTAATGTTTTGCCAGATTTCGCCAGGTGTTTTTTCCAGCTCATTTGTCTTGAGCCAGCCAGAGTCCGTGAGAATCGCTGCCCATCTATTACGTTTACCGGAATAAAACAAATGGACAAATCCTCCTTTCCCTTCCTCAGGATAAACAAAATAAACAACCCCATCTATAATGGCTGGGACAATAATTGAACCATCATCGTCCTCTAAAACCATCATTTGGGTTGCAGTGGTACCCTCTACGGCAAACAACTGGTGGCTGTTTTTGTAATATCGCAAATCCGATGTTTGCCCAAACCACAAAAAACCATCACTATTTTTGGCTGATTCTCTCTCCTCCTCAATCCGTTTTTCAATGATGTCCCTGTGTTGTTCTACCATTTTAATTATTTCAGCAATACTAAAATGATTTCTTTTCATCTCCCTACCTACCTCCTTCTCCCTCCCCGAAGGGAGGGGATAAAAACTAGCCCCCCTCTGATGGTGAAAAATATCTTTTCCCATCGGTCGTTTCCGTGAATCCCCATTCTGCCAGTCTTTGAAGTGCCTCTTCTTTCGAAGGGTATCTTTCCCATTTTGTTTTGGGGCGCGACAGATGCTTTTTGCTGGGGGCAATTGTGAGACGCCCACCTATCCCACCAAAATATCTCACGTAATAATAATCTTTCATCTTTTCACCTCCTTCCCCCTTAACTGAAACATATCATATAATGATATCTTACCAGCATATTTATGATAAGATTCCCCTAGTTTTTTAATCCTTCTATTCCTGTTTCTTCTTGCCTGGTATTCGCCAACAACTTGACAATCCAATCCCCTTTCAAATTCTTCCTTTGTCATTTCTGCGTATTCAACCATCTCTCTACCTCCCCTTTCCCCTCCCCGAAGGGAGGGATTAGATTTTTAACAACTCAACCATTTCCTGAACTGTCAAGGTAGTCTTTGCCAACGGTGCCTTCGGCGTTCCACACAAAAGAAGATTACCACTCTTATGCAAAAACCAACCCTTCTCTTTTTCTTTCAATGTATTATATATTCTTTCTAGGTCTACCCCAACCTTTCTTTCCTCACTCCTCTTAACAAACCCCGCCCAATCTTTCTGGGGATTTCTGTAGATTATCAGGTCAACATGGGGATAATTGTCAAAGATGAACGAGGTCAGATTTTCCTCTGATTCGTTGATTGCTACCCATAGATTACCTATCTGGCAGACTTCTATCCAATCTTTTTGGGCAGCCATATACTTCTCATAATTATCAAAATATTTCCTAACAGATGGATACATAGCAAGGATATGAGAACGTGCAAAATGGATAAGATAAGCAGGGTCTTCATAGACTTTGTTAGCGATAGTCTTGAAGATTTGATAGATCAGGTGGTAATCATGACAAGTATCCCTGGTTACAAAGATACAAAATTTCAGGGAATTACCTCCTGTCTCCTCTTTGGTGAGTTTCATAATATCAGATCGGTGGCAGTAGTCTACCAACACACCTAAGGCAGGACTATGAATCTCCGGATGAGCATCATAGATTTTTTGACAGGTAGAGGTCTCTCCAGATTCATCATGATGGTCAATGTCCCCTCCAAGAATATCTACTACCAAAATATTATCTCCTTTAGGGAGGGGATCTGTTTGAATGGAAATAAACTCAATCTCTATCTCTCCGTGGATTTTCTCAAGAAGATAGAGAGAACAAAGACAATCTAAATCTGGGTACATATGGGTATAGATTTTATACATTTTGTCCTACCCCCCTTTCTTCCTAAATAAAAAACCCCACCTTGACAATCAAGATGGGGTTTCATATAGAGGTGCTTCCCAAAAATTAAGAAAAAATTTTATTTCAACCCTTGTTTTAATGGAGGGAAGCACCTCCATAAGATTCTTGGTAGATAATCCCTTCATTGGAACACCGTTTGCCATTGGCCTTCCAGTCAGGTCATTTTGGAGATGGCCAATCTCCTCACCTGGTCTTAGTGCCAGGGATTTCACCAAGAATTTTGATTAGATTAACACAACCCCTTCTTAGTTGTCAAGAAAAAAATCTTAATCGCCTCTCCTCGTAGGCAGCTTATGCACAATCCTACGAGTATTTGGGTCTTTTCGCCGTCTGTCTTTTCCTAACCGTGATCGAGGCTCACCACGGCCAAACGACTTAGCTTGCATGACAAAGCACGACATCATCTTGTCACGGATTCTTGGGTCATGCAGGACGCAGTGTTCTTAGGGTCTATACCCTTTCGACGCCATCCTCCTCATCCGATTACCCCTTTTTCGCTACAAAAGTAGCTAGGTTGGAGGGTCTTTCGCTCACCTGCAGGACTTGCACCCTGCAAGCTGGTTTTATCGCTCCCAACCACAGCGTGACAGTAGGGAAAACTCTCACCTCCTTTCATTTCAGGCCATCTTTAGTTTTCTGGATGGCCTTTTCTTTTCTTGAACTTCTTTTTGAATAGCCTCCATCTTCACCGTCTCAGAGGAAATCGTGGTCTCCTCCTCGATCGGCTCAGACTGGTAAGCCTCTAATATCCGTTTGTTGTATTCTTCTGTGATTGGTTCGCAGACTTTTCTACGAACCCAGTCAATCACGTCAGAATAATCAGGGCGACCAGGTCGCCAGTCTGGGAAGATAGTGGTAGTTTGTTCACAAAAGAAGTTGAATCTGTCTATTAATTTTCGAAGGTTGCACGCATTTGTTTGTGCTGTATGAGGATCAGAGGCATTCCAAAATACGACAGGACACTTCAAGAATTGGAATACTTTCTCTTTGCGACACTCGGAACAACTGTGGCAATAGAGGAAATTTTCTAATCCGCTATCGTCCATCCCCCAAACCTGGCAAAGAAATTCCAGAACTGACAGATTGGGATCAATGTTTAGAGCATTGAGATTATCCCCCTCTATCCCCTCATGCCAGAACTTGATTGTTAGAGGGGGTCTCCAAAACCCTCTCGGTTTTTTCCCCACAGTGATACTCCAGTGGAGATCACCATACTCTGCCAGGATGGCGGGGAGGGAGGGAGCAGATAGAGCCTGTTGAGAAATTTTAGTAATTTTTGCCATAATTACCTCCTTATCCACAATGGTTGCTCACAACGCAACCATTGAGTTTGAGGTTTTTTTCGTACCATTCGGCCTTCCGCCGAAAATCGGTGCACTGGCCGAGGGCCTTTTTCAAAAACTCTGTGGCGTCTTGGCAAGACTTGCCACGAAAACCCTGGGCCTCGATCTGGCATTCGCCAGTTTTGGTGTCAAATTTCAAAATTATTTCTTTCATACTAACCTCCTACTCTTATCCGCAGCTCAAGCTGTTGAGTACGGTTATTATAAGTTTCATATACAGAACATCCCTGTTTCCGTGCCTCAATTTTGGCCTTTTCTATGCCATAATAAGCACGGAGTTTGTTTAATTTTTCTATCTTGCCCCATTGGCCATTGTAATTATCGTAAGAAACATGGCCATTTTCTTTTATGCAAATGGGATACTTCCACCCTGGGAGCTGGACAAGCATCCCTTCCTCTTCTGTACTGTAGAACTTGACCTTCCCCTCAGCGAGGGTCAGGCTAAGCCTTTGGCAAGCTTGCTCAAGGGCCTGCCTGTCGTGCAACTCTATTTCTATATTCATGGTGTGGCTCATACTTTTATCCTCCTCTCCACCTTTTTTTCATGCTCGGCTTGGATGGGTGTGGGTTTCAATGTTTCTGCAAGTTTTTCCCTCAACACCTTTTCATTAATAGTTTCAACATCTTTTTCTATAGCATCATAGAGGTAGAACCCTCTATAATCGTTTTTCCACGAACCCCCTGCCCTAATTTCGAGCAAATCCCACGGCATGCTAAGATCAGAAAGCGGAACTTTGGCAGTAACAATTCCACTTTTCCAGTCATTTTCTCTTTCAGAAATAAACTCACGAGCATATTTATATTTTTTGTCTAGGCCTACAATACGAGCAATATACGCTCCGCCCTTTCGCCGTTCTCCTTGAGCTATTAATAGTTCACCCTCTAAGGGATCATTGACAATTTCTATATTACTATATCCCATAATACAATACCTCCTTTCTCCTGCTGTAGCTCAGCAGGTAGCCATTTTTATTTTCCGCCCGCTCTTTTGGGCCTGCCCATCGCCGTTAGCGAGGCGGGCATTGAATTTGGCCCATTCACGGGCTTTTTCTATTTTTTCCCTATTCTGGAGATAGATGGGCTTCACATTTGTGAAAGCCTCATCCTCTCCATCATAGATTGCGGAAATTACAAATTTCTCTATTTCTGCCCCTGTCCAGCCTTCCATCTTGGAGGCTAAGGACGGGTCAAAATCGGTTCTGTAACGCTGATTCATAATAGAAAAGATCTCTTGTCGCTCGGACTGAGAGGGAAGATCCACAAAAAATACGTCATCAAACCGTCTGAGGAGAGCACCTTGAGAAATGGTCAAGAGGTCGTCAATATCGTTACAGGTGGCGATGATGTATTTAGGAGATTGAGATTCCTGCATCCAAGTGAGGAGATGCCCAAACATAGCGGATGTAGTCCCCCCATCAGTTCGATTAGAAGATTGAACACCCCCTAAGCTTTTCTCTATTTCATCTATCCACACCACACAGGGAGAAACCGCATCAATGAGATTAAGAGATTGACGCATCTTCGCTTCAGATTCACCTACAAGCGAGCCTTTGAGGCTGGAAATGTCAAGCCTTATGAGAGGAAAATCTAGGACAGAAGCCGTAACTTTGGCAGTGAGGGACTTTCCAGCACCAGGTAGGCCAACAAGTAAGATTCCTTTTGGAGTGGGGAGTCGGTCATCTTCAAACCCTCTCTTGCGGTTTTTGATATACCGCTTGAGGGGGTCAAGACCACCGAGTTGGTCTTCAGGGACAGGTTCGTATAGCTCCATGAGGCCAGATTTGCGGATGGCCTGGAGCTTTTCGGCCTCAACGACCTTCTTTGAAAAGATTTTTTCCTGCACTAGAGACAGAGCCATAGCATTCTCTGCCTCGTGCAAGGTAAGACCCTTCCCTGCACTGATAGCCCGTTCGTCTACTTGCACAGACAACTCGTTTTCCGAGACTATCCGCTGGGCAGTGGCAAGGAGATCTGAGATGGTCGGGAGCTGAAAGTCTAGGATAGTGATGTCCTTTTCCAGCTCCACGGGGATGTTGAGGATAGGCGATACAATCACCACATGGCGATCAGTCGCCTTCAGGACGGGAATGAGATTCTTCACCGTCCTGATCACTTCCACCGCCTCAATGAAGCGGTGAAAGTCTTTCAGAAAGAGGATGGAAGATTCAGGAAGGGTAGCAACCGCATTCAGCGGTGCGAGGGGGTCGGCCATTTGGCGGGATTGCCCTGTCTGGTGGTCGGCCAACCCACCGACAATGTCCCAGGAGAAAATATTATATCCCTCGGCCTCCTGGGACAGCCGAGAGATCGCTCTTGTTTCTTCATGGGTTTGCACACATAGACAGGGATACCCTGCCTGCAAATAATTATTTACGCACTTCATTTCTTTTCCTCCTCCTTCCCCCTCCCCGAAGGGAGGGAATAAAAAAAGGCATGACTGCCATAGCCGAACCTAATGGCTATGGCGGACCATGCCTTGATGAAAAATATTTTCAGTTTCGAGGTACTCATGGAAGAGCACCTGAAAAATTGGCTTGCACTCGGCCAGAAAGGACCGAGCGTCTTCTTGGCCTTCCTGGGCATCTTTCCTGGCTTGCTCCCAGACGGCCAGCCAGAGCCTCTGCTCTGGTGAAAAAATTTCAATAGGTTCCATAGTTACGCCTCCTTTTTCGGTTTTATTTCATTATACCACAAAAATTTTCTCAATAATATCAATAACTTACGAGGCCAAAACAGGGTTTTTTTACAATGTTTACATTTTTAATAAAACTCCAAATCCCCAACAATATCAACCATTTACAACGTTTTCCTCGAAAACTAGAACCATTTGGGGAAAATGGCGAAATTTTGTCAAGAAAAAAATGCAATTTTTTTAATTTTTTTTCATTTTTTTTCAAGGGAAAAAGTCTAATAATTTCAAAGAGTTACAAGCCCCAAAAGTAAGGAAAATAAATCCTGGCATGAGTGCAAAGGAGAGCTACTATAGGTGAAAAGGGGAAGGAATACGATATTCCCACGAAAACGGCCAGTGAGTTTCAGAAAGAAACATTGACTTGGTACGCCGTTGCAAAACCGCAACACCTGCAACATTGATAAATTCCGTAGAAACACTTGTAAACACCTGGAATTACTAGAGAAATGCTTTGAGTGTCCCAAAATGGGACAGTGTGTTTCAAAATGGGACAATGTTGTCTAAGTACTTGAAATCATTGAGGTTTCGTGATGAGTGCATATAAGAATCTATTATATGCACACCCCCCCCCCACTTCCGAGGAGTTCGGCAATTTGATGTGTCAAAAATGCCACAGACTGTCCCTCACCCAGAATTTTTAGAATTCCCTGAGATCCTTTTCTTGTAGTGTGTGGTGTTGTGGTTGACCTTGTTCAAGCGTTCATTTTTGGTGTGTTAGAGATTGGTGTTTTTGGTTATTGGTTTTATGTTTTTTTGCTTATTTTTTATGGTAGTTTTTTTTGATTTCCTTAGTAGAATTCGGTAGTTAGTGTATATTGTCAGATTTTGGTAAAGTAATGAAAATTGGTGTAAGTTATTGAGATTATTGAGGAAAGGTTAGGAATATAAAAAACATCAATAAATATATACAAGTAGGATTTTATTTTATTTTTTTTATTTTTATATATAAGTGTATATGTATATTTTTTTATATATGTATATATATATATTAGGGGGCTATATATTTGTTGAGCTTTTTATTTTTTTTATTTAACTTGTTGGAATTATTGAGGAAATTGTCATTTTGGTATATTTTAGTGGTTTTGGGGTAAGAGGTTTAAGGTGTTGATATTGTTGAGGAATTTCAAAAAAAATTATCTTAAAATTTACCATAAAAAAATTAAGCAAGGGGATATAGGCAAGGGAAATGGCCACAACTAAAATAGAATGGGGTAAGAGGATGTTAAGTGTTTGTATTCCGTATTCTGTAACATTTCTCACTTTTTGTTACTATATTGTCTCATTTTTTACAAAAAATCAGGGCAAGAAAGCCCACGTGTTTTAACCGTGGGATGAATTGCCGTCCTTTTTTTTAAATACCTGTTGGCAAAAAGATGGTGGTGGTGGATGTAGTAACAAACATGTTATTAGTAATGCGGACACTTTAGGAATTTCAGGGACGAGAAATGTAAGTAATCCCTAAAAGTTATTTAACTCCATATTTTTTTCTAACTTTTTTAATCCTATAAAAATTCAACCATAAGCATAAAAAAAATAGGATTTTTAAGAAAAAAGTTGCTATAAGCATACAACCAGTCATTGTCATGTTGCTTACAGTACAATCTAGTTATATCAAACTTGCTATTAGCAATATGTTTATTATATATTCCCACCATAAACTTTTCATTTTTTACCCCCCTTGGGAGTTGGAGGAGACATTGAGGAAGGCAAATAAAGTTGAGATCGAAAAGGGATGCTATAGTGCAATCCCCCAAAAGACCAGCACAATAAGCCTAAAAGTTTTTCTCCTCCAATTTGGGCTGTGCTGGTCTTTTTTTTATCACAAAACCAACCTGAAACTCAAGGAAAAAAAGTTTCAGTTAGTTTCAGGTGATTTTAGGAGCCTAGCAACAGTTGATAGAACGTAACCAAAGAGTGTTTGTAATTGATGCAAAAGGAGAAGAAAGGCATCCTTCAAAACCTGCTATTTTTGGTGGGTTTTATAAACCAGGAGAAAGGATTTGTGAAAGTTCAATTAGAGTTTGATTTTAGCCTACAGAAAGAAACCCTTAAAGAGTGTATCAGAAGAGTTAATGAATTCCTGCAAGACAAGAACAAAGAAAAAGAACAAGCAGTAGAACAACTCTTAAAAATCCTTCCAAAGCTAAAACCACTCATCAAGATTCTTGAAGGCAAAGAAGATGAAGAAAAGATTGAAACTTATGGAGGTTTTAAAGTGGAAGGAGGCAAATTCGTTTTATGAACAAGGCCAGCAAGTGTAAATGTGAAGATCTACGAGAACCTTTAAAGAGGAATAAAACAGATAGAGGACTTCGGGAAAAGATTTCCGAGACTTTAAGATTGATCTATGTAGGCAAAGATAGCATGGGAGATCCCCTCCGAGTGTACGAGTGTAAAACCTGCTATTCGACATTAACCTCTTAGAGTGGTGGCAAGTCAGCTTGATGGTTAGCCACAAAACAAGTAGGCAAGGATGATAGAAAAATTCAAGCATTACATCGAAGACACGGACTGGGACAAACACTTTTTTGAGAATGAAAGATAATTCGATGTTTTCTGTGTGGCTGTGCTAATTATTACGGTTGTGTATTTCAGCGGGAGATTCCTGGTTGATATGTGAGAAGACATAACCAACTACCTTACGAGTCTGCGCTTCGCTTGCTCGTGAGCTAATTGTTAGTTTGCCACAGGAGATCAAAATGAGCACAGTTAACAATATTACTTGCTGCAATATGGAAAACGACCGATGCCAAAATTGTGGGAAAGTGCATCACAAGAGAGGTAGAACCCAATTAGTTGCAACATTATGGGATTCTTCTGGGATGGAGGGGTTACAACAGTTTTCTATATATCTGTGCCCAGAATGTACTCGAAACATAGATTTAGCAACAATGTTTAATGCGAAAATGCAATCTGACAACTCAATCAACTCGGACGGCTAACCGTCGCCGGTTATTTCAGCGTTAATCTGCCGACTCGAAAACCGTGCGACTGATTAAGACGTTATCTGTCGGGAGGACCAAGATTATGACACTTGAAGAAAAAATTAACGCAATAAATGAAAACCCAATAGGAACTGCAGTTACATATTGGCCGATTTTCCACAAAAATGGGAAGTGCACCTATATAAAATCTGCAGCATTTTTAAACAAATCTGGTACGCCTGTAATTTTCCTGGATGGTATTGCAGGTTATGTTCATACGGATCATGTTGAGATCGGCTCTTTAATGCCTACAGATAGCCCGTGTTTTGACAAGGAGTTTAAACATAGATGGAAGTAAGAATAGCTCGCCGTGAAATTGTAAGGAGAGCTGAAGATGGAACCAACGTTATCTATATCTAGCTTTAAAACTATAAAGTGTTCTGAGTGTGAACGAGAAATAAGAGCCAAGCTGGTACGTGATGCAAGGGAGTTATTAGACGGCTATCATGGTAGGTGTCCACAATGTGGACAATGTTTTGAACCGCTAGAAAATAACAAGTTATTTGACGTTGGCGGCAAAAAGCACACGGCTTAATATAAACGTTAGCCCTTTGAGGTAAAAATGAAAAACGAATACGAATATGCAAAAGATTTGGCAACATACTTAGCTGAAACACACTATAAACATGATGCACCAGAGTGGGAACCTTGTGAAGATTTAATGGGAGTTCTTACAAGAGTCTCAGCCAGAAAGTCTCTGAATTTATTCAGGAGAGTGTCAAGGGTAGTTGGCCGACTAATAAATCCAAGGGGAGACAGTTATGACAAGAAATCAGATGATAAAGACTATCAAATCTAGGTGGTCTATTGCTGATGTGAATTTACGAGATCTGCCAAGTCATCAATTAAGAAAGCTAGTAAAACTGTCTGAGACTCAGAAATTACATAGGTTCGAGGATTTTGAATCGATAAGGAGCGAGGAGTTGCTAGAGATAGAGAAGATATTATGTCCCAAATCCGATGATGCAATTCCTCAGAGCTTATGCAGGACAATAAAATTGAATATTCCTAAAACCGGGGATTGCGATTGTATCTTCTGTAAACATTTTTAGACATTTTTAAAATGCCTACAAGTAATAAAAATAAAATAATTTTAGATTTATGTGGAGGAACAGGAGCTTGGAGTAAGCCATATTTAGAAGCTGGTTATACTGTTTATAATATAACTTTGCCTAAATATGATGTATTGGCAACAAGAATTGTAGAGAATGACAGGAGTCGATGTTTTCATTTTAGAAAAGACACAAACGATAATTATAGATTAGTTATTCCTATCAGAAAAGTTTATGGAATTTTGTCTGCTCCTCCTTGCACAATGTTTAGTTTTGCGAGAACAAAGGCGAAGAAACCAAGGGATTTGGAAGAAGGATTTGAAGTGGTGAGAGCTTGCTTGGATATAATCTGGTCTTGTATGGAAATTCAACAAGATACAAGACATAAAACTTTGCCATTAAAATTTTGGGCATTAGAAAATCCGAATGGAATGCTTAAATACTTTTTAGGGAAACCAGCATTTGAGTTTGACCCTTGGGAATTTGGTGATGAATATAAAAAGAAAACTTATTTATGGGGTTGGTTTAGCGAACCGAAAAAGAAGTTTGAAAAAATAGAAGATGTAATGGCAAAAGAACAGATAGAAAAACACAAAACTAATAGCCCAAAATTGCCAGTTTTTAATCCTTATAAATCGCTTAATCCAAGATTACAGAAAAAGTTTGATAGATTGGCAAGTCGGGAAATAGCCCCTGAAATGTTCGGAAAATTAACAAGGCAGGAAAGACGAGCGATTACGCCTGCTGGTTTTGCAAAAGCATTTTTTGAATGTAACCAATAATGATATTTTTAATGAACTTCGTCCTTTAGGGCGATAATATCAGGGCAAATCAACTTGATAATCAATGGTTGGGAGACTTTAATGGAAACATATATTTGCAAAAAATGCCTTAAATATGGCGGAAAAGAACTATGTATATACGAGTGGGGCATAGGATGTTCTATAACATAAGGAAATATGGCCCAAGGCGAGCTTGTCCAGTCTGTAAAGGTTGGCGATACATTGAAAGAAATGGTTGTGGCGCCCCTTTTTCTGGTTTTGGAAAAGGATTTGATGAGTTTGGTAGATGGATTAAAGATATACGGAGGGATTGATGGTGAAACAACCTGACGTGTGGGTAGAGCGATATGGCCGATAGATAAACCTTGAGCTACTAGTCACTGGATGGGCAGTTCAGGGCGAAGAGACAACCATAGAGTCGTCACCATACCTACCTATACGCAGGTTATTTCAATGTTAGTTTGCTTGGAGGCAACATGAATGGTTTATGGCAAAATGGTAAGTTTATTTTAGAATCTACGATTGAAGAACGTTTAGCTCGTTACGAGAAGCTCTTATTTGAAATGGGGGCAATGAATAAGGCACCGTGTTTCAAATGCGGATATAATGGCTCTGGATATTTTCAACCCAAAATACATAAATGCGCCGAACAACACCATAAATATTTTTTAGATAAAAACTAACCAGCCGCTTGACCTGACACTGAAAACAGTGCAGGTCAGCTAAGACGTTAAACTTATTAGGGGGTTTGATGACAACATTACGGCTACTTATAGAGCTTGATTATGATGAATCCACAATGCATGGTGATGACACGGAAGCAAGAGAATGGTTTTTCAATTATGTGCTTAGAGAAGGACTCGTTTTGCACTCAAACGAGATTGGTGATGAAGTTGGAAGTGTGAAAATTTTACAAATTAAATGGGTCAGCTAATACGTTAACGGGCTGTCTAGGGGTAGGGAGTGGCTGATTACGTCGCACTGCGAAGAAAGCGGCAAATAAGTTTGGAGCTAGGAAGCCACGGCAGCCCAGAAAGGAGGTAAACCAGTGTCATTCCAAGAGCTAAGAAGAGACTGGTTACGAAAAGATTTAGAAAATCTCCTGTTCCGATATTGGGAAGAATTGCCTGAACCCAAAAAATGCTACACTGAGTGGTTTTATGGTGATGGCGGGTTTCAGGAAATGCTTAATTCTCACCACCTTAAAGATAAGAAAAAAAAACAACAAGGCCCAGACTGGCACTGTGTAGAAGACAAAACAAAAAGAAACGGCTTATGGTTCTGTAAAAAGTGCAACAAAATGGCGCTCCATCGGAACGGGAAGTGTCTGTATTGTCAGTCGAAACAGACAAAGCACAAAACCAAAGGGGAAAATCAAAATGGAAACCAATATTGCTGACATTGCTATTGACCAAGAGATTGAAGAACAAACTAAAAAGTGTTGGTTATGTGACGAATGGAAGGATACACGAGAATTCCAGGACAAAAGATTTTATCACATTTACGAAATTTGTAACATTTGTAGGGAGAAGGCGAGAAAAAGAATTGAAATATTGACGGATTTTGACCTGAAGGTATGTGAGGAAATTGGATTAGATTATAGGAAGATAACTTCTTTGAGAACCTTAAGGAGTTCAGAACAAGAGCTTAGCAACAGTTGATAGAAAGTGCCCCAAATCTATTAATCTGTATGTCCTCCTGAAGTGGAAAGGATCCAGTAGAAGAAGCGTTTTGTGAGGAAGAGTGTGAAAAAAGGGATGGGTGTTCAGCGTGGGAATATATTGGTTGCACCCCCAACCCTTAAATAATACCAGGGCAAATCTAAAAGAAAGGAGAAATATGACTCAAGGCATATATTGTATCGCTTGCTGGTGAGCGTATCACCGGTAAAGCCCTGGTAGCATAACAAATCAATCTTTTATAGGTAAAAGGGGAGGATAATATGAAAACAAATAGTATCGTAAGTATGGGGATTGTTGCTTCGATCATTAATTTATTGATTTATGCTGGATTATTTTGTGGCGGGGTCTATTTTATTTTTTGGTGTCTAGAGCGTTTTAGGGTAATTGGTGGCTAACCATGGAGGTGTTCTATGATAGCTAATAATTGCATAACCACTGCAAAACTTGGAAATTTTGACCCGGCAGAACTTGGGCCAGAAGCGGTCGCCGAGTGGGAATTGCTCGGCAAAAGACTAAAAACGCTAAAGGAATACGATAGATCCCACCCAATTTTTAAAAGACTCTCTTTTCTGCCCTTGTTTGGGGGGATTTATTGGAAAAGACGACTACGGTATGTCTTGACTAAAGTCGGGTGACGCCTCTTAGTTCAGATGTTAGCCAAAGGAGGAAAAATGAGACTAACAAATTTACAAAATAAATTATCACAATTTCTGATTGATTTTGGCGAAAGCCGTATGCAAACTGCTCAGAGTCTAAGCGAAAAACGTGCATCCAAATATGGAGATTCTTCTTGGCAATGGCATTGGACTTTTTGGCAAGAACGTTTTTGGTCTAAATTTACCTGGTTTATTTTACGTAGGCTTTAATGGCTAACCGTTGCATTCATGCAGGTGCCCTACCGGTTGCTGGTGATGCAGGACATTAGGAGACAAACATGATAAGATTTATAGGAAAATGGTGGGTTTTTGTTTTAATTGGGATATTACCTTTGGCATTAGGTGACTATGGGATACTTACATGGCAATGGTGGGTGGCTACTCTTCTTTTGGATCTTGGAGTATGCACACACCATGTCTGCTCCTAACCCGTAATTCGATTTGCAAATGATAGAGATGGGTTGACCAGCAGATAACTTCAAAAAAGGAAAAGGCCTTCCTGACCCAGCAATCAAGAAAGGCCCCAAAACACAAAGAGATTTTTAGAAGGTGTTTTTTTATAGCAGGAGCTATAAGAAAAGTCAAGAAAAAAGTGAGGTGTAAAATGGAAAATAACAAAAATGGATATACGCCGAGTATCCCCGGAGTGTCGGACGTAGACATTATGCCCAGGAGGGGTTTTGTCCGCCTGGGTGAGAGTATGGAAGAAAGAGCCAAGCAGGGTTTGAACTATCCGAAAGAGCTTGATCACCTAGGGCGGGTTGACGCAAGCGAGGACGACAAGAAACTTTATCATTCCTTGTATGGAAATGAACCAAAGGCCATAAAGATTGTGTTTGTTAGTAATTCACCCACAGAAAATTTTCCCCAGGAGTTTGTATCCTGGAACTCCAGAGGTCAGAAGACTTGTTATGGTAATGGACGAATGGGCTTCCAGAGAGAGATCTCGCTCAGTGAACAGGCTAAGAAAAAACTGGATTCCGCCAAGGATCAGAAAGAGAGAGAGTTCCTTGAGTCGAGATTGTCTCCTGATGATTACGACTATAAAGAAACCCCCATATCCTGTCCTGGGTTTGAGTGTCCAAAGTACAAGGATGGAAAATGTCAACTTGAAGGGACTCTCAAATTCTTAATTGTGGGGATGAAAGGGCTTCGCCTCTGGTGGATACGAACTGGGTCAAAGTGGACAATGAAAACCATAAGGACCATGCACGAGAACATTCGGTCTTTGACTTCTCCTAATGGTGACCCTGACTTCGGAAGAATAAGAGGTATTCCTCTGCTGCTCACAAGGGAACAGAAACAGTATACGTTACCGAATGGGATGACAACCAAGAAGTGGGTCCTTAGCTTGGATGTTGCTGACGTGGGGATTTCCGATCTTCTCTCGCTTGCAGATCCAAAGGCAATAACCGGCAGGGCAAAGGAAGCGATGGTGGCTTTGGAAGGAAAAGCAGAGGGTGACAAGGAAACTCCTGAAGTAGTTCAGCCGGAAGTGGAGGAAAATCAAGAAAGTGAAATTGAACCTGAAGAAGGAATCAAATCTGAAGAGAAAGAAAAAGAAGATGAATTCGATCCTGAAAATCGGAAAAAGCATTTTTTGGATTTAGATCAAACTGCCCAAATTGAGACTCTCCAGAAGTTGATGAAAAGAAAGGGCTATGATCGAAGTAATTTGAAAAAGACCCTTGACCGGTTCACGGATGAACAGAGAGAAGCTTTTTGGGATAAGCTAAATAGCATAAAGGATAAGGATGAAAAAGATGATGATGTTCCCTTTTGAGAAAGAAGCAATATTTGTCGGAATTCAAGAAGGAATACACAGAATTCCTGACCAGATGGTGTGGACCGATATGCTTACAGAGTCTCAGCCAGAAAGTCCCTGAATTTATTCAGGAGAGTGTCAAAAAGACTTTCTTTTGTACTCCTCTTCTTAAGGGAGAGGAGCTGAAGAAGGTGATTTTGGAGAACGTTAACAGAATAAGAGAAAAGTTTAGGAAGGAGGCGTTGCATTATGAAGATTCTCCATAGTGCTGATTGCCATTTCTCAGCGACTAATCTTGAAGAGGTAAGTCGATGTGTAGAATACATGATTGATAATGCCATAGAGGAAAAAGTAGATCTTGCTGTTATTGCAGGAGACTATCTGGATGAATACGGGTCAAGCATAAAGGTTGAGGATGAAGTTTTGGGTAAAGCATCTGAAGCTATAAGAAGGCTGGCTGATCATTGTCCTGTGTTTATGGTTCAGGGAACTTATAGCCACGAACATCCTGGAAGCCTGAATATTTTTGCCAAACTACAGGCCAAGCATCAAATATATGTCGCTGACAAAATTCAGCAGGTATTTCTCGACACTGATAACTGCTTCTGGGCTGATGAGCCTTCTCCTTTCAGTGAGACCAAAGTTGTCTTTTCAGCTTTGCCTCCGGTCAACAAGGCTCATCTGATGGCTTATCAAAATGGAGGATCACAGGAAGTTAACCAGGAAATTAAAGACTTATTGCTAGATGTTTTCCGAGGATTCGGACAGGTGAACGATCAACATGAGTGCCCATGTATTTTCGTTGGTCATGGCACCATTGTGGGAGCAGAGGTTGCCGAAGGGCAAACCCTCGTGGGACAGGACATTGAATTTTCAATCAATGATCTTAGACAGGGAAGATTTAGTGCATCGTTACTTGGCCATATACACCGAAGGCAAGCATGGGATGAAGTAATGTATTCAGGATCAATATGCCAGCTTAACTTTGGAGAAGAGGAAGAGAAGGGTTTTAACATAGTTACTCTGGAGGGGAAGCAGTTAAAGGATGTCAAGTTTATTCGGACTCCCTGTAGACCTCGTATAAGTATTGATCTTGGTCAGAACCCGACTTTGGAATCTCTTGCCAACCTTGACGGGAATGGTGCTTATCTGCGTATCCGGTATCAGGTTGATGAAGAAAATCGCAATGGTTTTCGGGATGAAGACATAAGAAAAACTCTATCGGGCGCGTATGAAATTAAGATTGAAAAGACCATTATTCCTAAAGAGAGAAGGAGGGCACCAGAGATAAGTCGGATGAGGTCGTTGGAGGAAAAGCTAATTCGGTGGGGTGAGACCGTGAACGCTACAATCCCACCAGGAGTTTTGACAAAGGCGAAAATGATAGAGGAAGGAGATAGCCATGATTAAAAGTAGAAGATGGGACTATCTTATTATTTCCCTGATTTCTTTAGGGATAGCCATTTCAGTTTTAGTTTTTCTTGTGAAACAAATTATTTAATTAAAATAGCATAAGTATTTGATTTTATTGAACTTTTTACTTGACACAGAAAACAATTTGTCTTATATTTTTAACCACTCAATAACAGGAGGAAATTTTGAGACCTATAAAGCTTTCGCTAAAAAACTTCCGGGGAATCAAAGATGGTCTTGGATTAGACCATATAGATATAGACTTCTCTGAACTCAACCAGGGATTAACTGCTTTTGTAGGGGAAAATGGTACTGGAAAATCAAGTTTTTTGGGACAGATAACACCTTACCGAGTAGTGCCTGGTAGAGAAGGAAGTTATTATGATCATGTAATAGGACAAGCTGAAAAAGAATTGATTTTTGAGATGAACGGGTCTCGGTACCGATCTCTAATTTTGATTGAGCCGAAAGGCAAGAAGATGGAAGCCTATCTCTATATTGGCAACAATGGAACCTGGACTGCCCTAAATGATGGGAAAGCGCAAACGTACGATCAGCAAATAGAAAAAATTATAGGATCTCAGAAACTCTTTTTTGAGTCCATTTTTCGAGCTCAGGGAGCTAGGCCCATCTCAGCTCATTCTAAGTCCGAGCTAAAGGAACTCTTCACCGAACTGTTGCTTTTAGATCGATACCAGGTGATGGCTGATAAGGCAAAAGAACACAGAAAGCAACATGAGATCAAAGTCGAAGGAACTAAGCCTACTATTGAAAGTCTTAATGCCCAGATAGAAACCCTGGAAGCCAAACAGGACGAGAAAAAGCAACTGGCCTTACAGTTAGAGACTGTCAGAAAGACCATCGCAGAGAAAGAAACTATCCTTGAGTCTCACCGAAAAGAACTTTCAGCTCTTGAGACTAAGAAGGCTGTACAGGAGAAGGAAGCCAAACGGGTGGAAGAGCTAAAACGGGAGGTCGCTGACATAGAAGAAAAGATCAGAACTCTCAAGGACACTCTGTTTCGGAAGACAAAAGAAATAGAGGCAAAGATAGAAGATGCAAAAGGTAAAGAGAGGAGGGCGGAAAAGATACTCTCTGGCAAGGGTAAAATAGAGGCTGCACTAAAGGAGGAAAAAGAGCTTGAGAGCAAAAAGGAATCAATCAGACGTAAGGCTGACCAAGCACGGATGGATATTGAGGGAACGGAAAAAGAAGTCGAAAGACTTGATCAACTCCGAAACCAAGTTGCCTTTCTTGAGGCAAAAACAGAGGCAGAAAAAAGAGCCCATTCTGCCGATATTGCCAATCTTGAAAAAGAAATCGAAAGAAACGAGCAAACAGCCAATCAGCTCAACGGAATCCCCTGTCTTGAGACCGAATATGAGAATAAGTGCCCCCTCATTAGCGACGCGGTCAAAGCCAGAGACAGTATTGAGCCACTCAAGTCAAAGGTCGCAGTTCTATCCGGAGACTGGGACCCGCCTTCGCTAAAAGAACTCAATATTATCAAAAATTCCTGCAAACATTTGCAGGACGTGGAGATTAAATATAAGGAAAGAAAGCAAGCTTTGAGGGATCTTCAAGATGAACTATCCGTAATTGATGAAGCGTTGATTGAAGTACGTAAATTTACCCGCCTTCTTCCCGAGTTGGAGATGGCACAGAGGACTATCGAGGAAGCGAAAGAAGAGATAACGGGATTAGAAAAGGAGAAGGTAGTCCTAAAGGATGAAATGGACGATGAAGTAACCAATCTTGAATTAGATGTCTCCAAAAAGAAGACAGAGAAAGAGAAACTCCTTGGTTCCCTGGACAAAGAGCTACCTGGAAGAATTGAAGATCTTGAAAGACAAATTAGCTTTGCCGGCAATGAAATAAACAGTTTGAAAAAGGGGGAAGTTGATCTGGCCGGAAAGTTAGGAATGGTAGAGCAGTCACTAAAGGCTATCCGAGAGGCACAGAAAGAGGTTGCACGGCTGAAAACTGAAACAAAAACCCTGGAAAAAGAAATATCAGAATGGGCTTTACTTGAGAGAGCTTTGGGTAAAGATGGATTGATTGCTCTGGAAATAGACGATGCCGGCCCTGCGATCTCTGCCACTGCTAACGAACTCCTTCAAGCCTGTTTTGGCCCCAGGTTTACGGTGAAAATTGAAACCACCAGACCGACTAAGGATGGCAAAAAGATGATGGAGGTGTTTGATATTAAGGTACTGGATGCAGAAAGTGAGGAGGAAAAGACCATCATTGACTTATCTGGAGGAGAGAAGGTTTGGATTCAGTCTGCTATAACTCAGGCAATTGCTATTAGAAACAAGGAATTATCCGGGAGAAGCTTTCTTACATGCGTGGAAGACGAGTGTGATGGAGCTTTATCCAAAGAAAACAGAGAGAAATATTTTAGGATGAAGAAGAAGGCCCTGGAGATAGGGGGGTTTGAGCAGTTCTATTTTGTGTCCCAGAGTCCTGAGGTTTGGGGGATGGCTGACAATAAAATCGTTTTTGAGAAAAAAAGCGGAGCAAGAGTTGAATAGTTGAAAGGAGAATGATGTGAGAGGAATAGAACATGATATTAGATAAAGGTTATATCGTTTTCCAAAGATCGGGAATAGGTGGAAAGCGTGTGCAAAAATTAAGTAAAGAACAAAGGTGGGATTGGTTTACTCTTCTTAATATAGCCAATTATTTCACGTTTCCTGGTCTTTTAGCAGATGATAATTTAGACCCATATACTGAGAGAGATTTTATATATTATTTAGACCTTGATAATCCGCAACAATGGGTTGAGTTAAAAGAAAAGCTTATAAGTGTAGACCTTATGAAGTGTGTTGAAGTTGATGGTCAAGAATATTTATACCTGACAGATTATCATATCTATCAGGATCGAAATTCTAATAGAGGTAAAGGTAAGAAAGTAAAAGATCGGTTTTATATTGCTTACGAAAAGTTAGATGATATCAAAAAATCACTCTACAAAAAGATAATCAATACGTTTAAGCCAAAAGGAATTGTAATAGAAGCACCTCAACCTGCACACGAGGAAGCACCTCAACCTGCACCTCAAGATGCACCAAACCAAACCACAGGCAGCACTCCAAAAAGCACCTCAATATGCACACGAGGAAGCACCTCAACCTGCAATAACCATAACCATAACCATAACCATAACCATAACCATAACCATAAAAAGAAAGGAGGAGGTGGTACTAACTCTCTAAAAAAGGATGTAGACAACAAAATCATGGCAACAGGGGAGTCTACCTCCTCCTCTTTCCATCCTTTAGCTTTAAGGTTTCTTGAAATCGTCAAGCAATTCCCCAAAGAGTTCAAGCTTGATGCCGATAAGGATAATGAGTGGTTTGTTAGTAAGGTCGTTAATAACGATAGCTTCCACAACCTGGACGTTGGGGATGAACTGGAGGGATGGGCAACCTGGTTAGAGGCGGAGCACCGAAAAAAAGAAGCTCGGCAGTCCTCAAGGTTCCCCAAAAGTGATTTTAAGAGTTCTTTCAGAAATCGACTGAAAAAATCGTTGGAGTTTAAGAATGAACGAATTGGAAGTGGCTCAGGATCGTCTTTTAGCCAAAAGACAGGAAAAGCAAAAAGCGACGGGAGAAAATATCCAGTGGACCTCAGTTGACTTCACGAAACTTATTCCCGACCCTCCTGAATTTCGTAAGTGTCGCTGTGGTAAAAGTGCGGACTATTCGTTGAGTGGAGTTGATTATTGTTATCGGTGTGGAGAAAAAATCAAGCAGGAAATACAGGAGAGACAACGCAAAGAAGAGGCTGAAAAGCGAATTGTTGAGGTAAAAAAGGACACACTAGGAGCCATGGTAAAAGCTGGGGTGTCTCCCTGCTATGCCGAATGTTCATTTGATACTTTTGAGGTCACCAATTCAAACAAGAAGTATCTTAAGTTTTGCCAAAAGTATGTAGAGGGCCCCCAGGATAGTCTTTTCCTTACTGGTAGGTGCGGGAGCGGAAAGACTCATCTTGCGGTGTCTATTGCTAAAGAGTTGCTTTTACAGGGTAATGTGGTGAGATTTGTATCTGTTCCCGAGTTATTACTTAAGATTAGACAGACATTTGATCGAGATGCTGGAATGACAGACATTGACTATATTGAAATGTATGGTCAGTACCAGTATTTGGTTTTAGACGATTTTGGAGCCGAGAAAACTACCGAATGGGCCAGGACTACCCTTTATTTGATTATTGATAAGAGGATACGGCTGATGAAGCCGACAATCGTTACTTCAAATCTAAGCCTTGAACAGATTGAGGATGTAGTTGACGGCAGATTGGCTTCTCGGCTTGCAGGATTCAAGGTTGTCAATTTCCAGTGCGAGGATTGGAGGAAGAGAAGGTGAACAACACAGGCTGGTTAATCGCGTTGCTTTTGTTTGCATATATAATCGCATCATGGTTAGGCAATTGGATTTGCGAGAAGTTGAAAGGCGGGAGGGTTGTCATTATAGAAGGGGAAGATTAGAGATTAAACGTAATATCAGGGCAAATCAACTTGATAATCAATGGTTAGTTTGCTTGGAGGTACTATGAAAACGAGAAATGAAATTGTAAAAGTTTTTGACAGATTGCCAGATGAAACTAGGTTTCCTGCAATGACTTACGAGCAAGGAATTGATGAAGCCTTATTATGGGTATTAGAGGAAATTGAAGATGAAGAATTTGCGTACGCAAACCTAACCAATCACTCTACCCGACATGAGGTAAGCTAGGCCGAATTGAAGACTAAACACGTTCTACCTTGTGCGGGTGAGCTTAATGTTAACAAACAGGAGGAAACAAGATGACACCAGATAGAAAAGAAGTAATTAATACGAACAAAATAGAAGAATACTATTGGGCAGGAAAAACAATTGTGTATGTTAATAACCATTTAGTAGACGAAAGCTTTGAGGAGGCTTGCAAAAAGTTTGCTAACAAGCAAATCCAGCCGACCCGCTAAAGCGTGCGACTGATTAAGCCGTTATTTGCCTTGTTCTCTGGGCTATTTTGGTTGATGACCGAACATTAGTAGCACTAATCAGCGAAAGTGGAAATAGCCCGGACAAGAAGGCAGATGAAGAGTATTAAAATGAAGACATATGAATTGGTTATTTTGACGCTTTCTTACAGTGACAGAGGTATGATCGCTGGAAGGACATTGCTCCAGAAAACTTTATACTTCCTTAATGAAAAACTTGGGTTAGGAATTGATTTTATACCGTATTACTACGGCCCATATAGTGCTGAGGTTACAGAGGTAATAAGTAGCTTAAAAGCTACGGGTATTGTAGAGGAAAAAGTTGAGACTTTTTCGCCATTTAATTTCAATGTGACTTTCGAACCAAGACGCTATATATACCAGTTGACAAAGATAGGAAGTGAAGTTGCTTCTTTAATAGAGGATACACAAAATGAGGAAGCTAAGAGGATGAGGAATGTCCTTGAACAAATGAAAAACCTTAGTGCATCGGACGACTACAAAACTCTATCGATAGCTGCAAAGATGTATCACGTCCTTGGGATTGAGGGAAAACCTATGATCACTAATGAAATATTGGAAGAAGCAAAAGCTCTTAACTGGAAGATAAGCGAACCAGAAGCAGAAGCAACTATTAAGTTTTTAGAGGGTATGGAATTGATAAAGGTTAGCTATAGTACCAGCTAACCAGCAGGTCGAGTGGACGCTGAAAAACAGCCGCCACTCAGCTTAGATGTTAGGAGAAATTTGAAAAATGAAAGAAATTGATAAATATAAGCCATATAAAGGTTTTTATGATCTCCGAGAATTCAAATTACCTAAAAGGTTGTTTAGACGGTTATGGAAAGTCCAGAATACATTATATGAAATGACTAAAAACCAAGAGTACTACAAAAAATGGCATCCAGCACAATGGGAGCAAGCTAAAGAATTAAGTGCGTATTATCAGTCGCTTTTACTGAATGTATCTAACATTTATGGAGGGTTAAATGGAAACAGGTAGATATAAAATTTACAGAGTCTCAGCCAGAAAGTCCCTGAATTTATTCAGGGGATGAATGGCTAATGTTTTTCTTTTGACAACAATGTTGATTCTTCGGCTTGGGCAGAGCCGTCAGGTGCTAACAGACAGGTTTTAGCCTGCTGTTGCCTGAGAATCTCCTGAATTTATTCAGGAGAGTGTCAAAGGAGTGGCCGAAGTAGGATGGCAATTATGGGTTATAATTGGAGAAAATCAATTCAAATAGAAGAAGGGGAAAATGGCAGTCTTCTTCTCTGTGATGGATGTGGGTCTTACTACGAAAAGTTAGTAGTGTTTGTAGGCAGTGAGCTTTGTTTTGGTGTTTGTAGAGACTGTATTGAGGAAGCTGTAGAGATTTTAGAAAGAGGCAACAAAAATCAGTGACGACTCTGTCAGCTAAAGCAGACAGCTTCTTGATCGTAAGATCAAAGGCTCCGTCCGAGCCCGAAGAAATCTTTTTTCTCTTAAGCGGTAAAAGTTTTACGCAACAACCTATTTGTTGCAACCTTTTACTTTTAATTTTAAAGAGCCGCACGAGGAATGCTGGTAGCATTTTCAGCTTTCCAGCTTTTTACCCGTCGATTAAATAAATTTGTCAAGTTTTGTTTTAAAATAAAATAAAGAAAGGAGGGTGTGCGATTCCCCTGTCACCTGAAGGAGACAGTCCTCTCAGCATATAATTATTATGGCAAGGATGAAAGAACATACGTGTTGGAATTGTGAAGAGATCTTTCTATCGCCATCACACACGGCATATTTCTGCAAAAAACTCGAATGTCAGGAGGCAAGGAGACAAAGAAGATTAAAACAACAAAAAAGGTTGAGAAAGCTCAAAAAGCAGAAGTCATACAGGACGTATGGGTGGGAGGGGGCGGAAGACAAGACATACTATTGTTGTAGATGTGGAGCAGAGACAACCAATAGGTTGCTTTGTGATAAATGTTTTAAGGAGGCGAGCAAGTTAAGCCCTGATTGTGTTGGGATGATAGACTTTCCTTAGCTCAAGAGTTAAAGGGTCAATTATTTAATAGGGTGAGAAAGGCATCCTTAAAAACCTATTGTTTTTGGTGGGTTTTACAAACTGTGAAATTATGAGAATTGCATTAGATGTTCAACACATTAATAAACCAGCGAAACCCTATGATAAGGGAGCATCGTATAAACGTTTAACAGAAGCCTATGCTGTAGAGAATTATTTTCGATACACCAGAGCCTTGCTTGAAGAAGATGGCCATGAAGTACACTCGGGTTTTTTTGGTAGTTACCGAGATCGCCATGAACAGGTGAATCGTTATGATTTTGATCTGTATATTGCAGGCCACTTAAACGCAGGAAAGGGCAAATATTCCCTTGTTTGTCATACAACAACTGCTTATCCCCGCACAAGGAAGATTGCGGAGATATTGCTAGACGAATTCTGTGAGAGGTTGCATACGACAAAAGCAAGCACTCCTATTTGGGAATTAGGGCCAAAGGATAGGGGTTGGAGTTGCATTAAACATACTAAATGTTCAGCAATTCTTATTGAACCTCTTTTTATTGATAACGTTCTACATCACGAGATGATTATATCTGGTGAAGCTACTGTCAAGATAGCAGAGGCAATCAGGGAGGCAGTTAGGAGGTGGGAAATCTGAATTTTTCTGATTGGACAATGGAAAATAAAAAGGAAAGACAGGAAAATAGAAGAAAGTGGATAGACAAATATCAAAAGATTTTATGGCAGTGGATTGAGGAGTGTTTTGCAAACAATACCTGCTATAAATGCTCATATAGAGCTGAATGCGAGGGTGTTTGGAACAAGGTGAAATATTGAAATAACATCAACCAACCTGACGTGTGGGTAGTGATATGGCCGGTAGATAAACTTTGAACTGCTAGTCACTGGACGGGCAGTTCAGGGCGAAGAGATGATCATAGAGTCGTCACCATACCTGCCCACACGCAGGTTATTTCAATGTTAGAAAGAAAATGGAGCAATAAAATGACCCCAGAAGAAATTATCAAAAAATGTGAGGAACAAATAGCAATAGGGTATGGTCCTGCCAGTATTTCGTTAATTATGCCTGGCAAATGGGGAAAAACGGATAAACGCAGATTGTGTAAAGAAGGCCCTGTAGGAAAAATTGTAAATGATAATTTTGATGGCAGAGGGATTGTTGTAATGTTTGATGCTGTTGAAGTCAAAGACTTTCTTTCTAACAAGCTGAATAAAGCCGACAGCTAAAGCTGTGGCTTATCCAGAGCGTTATATGGGAGGGATTTGATGTCAACTACAACCAAGATAATTTTAATAGGTTTTATTGTATTTGTGACGGTGCTTGGGATTTGTAGAGTGAAGAAAAAACATGATGAATGGATACGATCATATGTTGTAGATTCTGATTCTCTTACGAAGGAAGATTTTGAAAGGGAAATGAGATATCATGGTGTGCTATACATTTTAAAAGACGATAAGGGTTATTTCTTCTGTAGAAAAGGACGGAAATGTTATTTGTTTGAAAGGAGGTAAAAATGAAAAAGCATGATTATTTGATAGCTAGAAGCCTAAATATGCCTATGGTTCTGGGGATGGGTGTGCCCACCTTGGCGGGAAACCGTTAACGACATTGACCAAGGTTAACCCTGGGATACATAACAAATCACTTAACTTGACTGACACAACTGGAGGTAAAATGAAATACTGTGAAACTTGCAAATATTATCATCATTCACCAAATATTTTAGGCGGTATCGCCGAATGCACGCTGGCAGAAAAAGACCTTATGACATTTTGGAAAAACGAAGCATGCAAGCTATACAAAAAAACAAACACTGACAAATTAAAAGCACAAAATAATTATTACAAAAAATATCTTGGCGGTGCGTTACAAATGGAAGCCCGCTAACAACCCGTTTGAGCCGACCGATACTGGCGACTCAGCTAAAACGCTAGGAGGTGTAAGATGGATTGGTTAGAGAATGCAATGACCAATAACTCAAAGGAACTTGAAACTCTGAAGCGAAACATTGATGAGTATTTGAACACCTTGATTTTCTACACCAAGAATGCAAGTTTGTGGCCAAATACAGTCAAAAACAATTTGAAAGCCTTAAGAGACGCAATCGACAAGGTAGAAATAGTAATCTAACAAGGCAGTCAACTTGACGCCCGAAAACGGCGCAAGTTACCGCTGTGTTAGGAGGTGTAAGATGGATTGGTTAGAGAAAGAAGTTCCTTCTTTAGAGCTTTGTAGAAAATTAAAAGACTTAGGGTTTCCTCAGGAATTTCCAGGAATATATTGGATTGTATGCCACGATGAAGATGGAGACAAAGTTCAGTTACTATTGGAAAGAGAAAGAGATAAAAAATTTTGGAAAATGTTGAAAAGTTATAGAGAAGTTCTCAAAGCCCCTACTTGCCGAGAGTTGGGAGAGCGATTACCTCACGATGTAGATCACTTTAAAGATTTCAAAGAAGGATGGTTGTGTGAATTCGGAGACAAAGAGAAGGGAATAGTGCAATCGTATTGGGAAGACACCGAAGCCAACGCCCGTGCCAAAATGTTAATATTTTTGGTGGAAGATGGTTATATAAAATTTTCAAAATAATCCGCCCGTCGCTTAACTCAATCGTTATATTTCTTGGAGGTAAAACATGAGCTATGATACTGATATGATATGTTTAAGTTGCAATCACAAAGGACAAAATTGGGAATTTATGTTGTTTGGACAATGCCCTAATTGTGGAAGTAAAAAATATCGAAAAATTGAAGAACAGAAACATAATCCATCAATCAACCCAATGCAAGGTAAACAAAATCGACCTGAAAACTAATTTCGTTCTGCCTTGCACGGGGTAGCCACAGGAAAAGGCTCGGGATAGAAGACAGCGATTATGACCACAGGGCTTATAAGTGATTCGAAAACAAGACAGGGTAAAAAGCAACAACCTAACTATGGCATTAAGCGGAAAATTCAGGAGAGTGTCAAAAAAGGAGGCCTATGATGTTACCAATTTTATTATCGTTATTACCAGCAGCAGTTAAACATGCTCCAGACATCATTGAAGGAGTGGGGAAAATCTTTGGGGGCAAGGCAGAGGAGATTGCGAAAGACGCTGCAGGGTTTGCGAATACCGTGATCAAAGGAGTGCAGACCGGTGTTATCCCTCCTGAAAAACAGGTCGAGCTACAAAGGTTTCTTGAGGAGAACGAGATTAGGCTGAAAGAGGCGAGATTAAAAGAACTTGAATTACAGGTTAGGGATGCAGAGGGAGGAAGAGACGTAATAAAGACTGCTTTGCTTAGCAATGACCCTCTCGTTCGGCAAGCTCGACCAAGAATGATGATTAAGGTAGGTAATGCCTGCATATTGTTTTCCTTCTACGCCCCCCTATGTATAGTTGCTATGGGAGTATGGAAAGTAGCTCCATCAATAATCGTTGACACTATGAGCATGATAAAGTGGATAGGCGGTTTTTTATTTAGTTCGTTTATGACTTCATTTACAGGTTATACAGTAGCTCGGTATGGGGACAAGAAGATAGTGGCAGGAGAATCAGGTTCAAAAGCTTTGAATATGGTTACTAAATTAGGCAGGTGGGTGAGTTAGTGCAGGCAGACTGGCAAAAGGGATGGAGGCCGCTTTTTCTATGATAATCACCTTAGACGATCTGAAAAATGGGGTTGACCCGATAAATAAGATAATCTGTGGGGATTGCCTTGAGGTTATGCCGTCTACAAGATGAGAGTGTGGATTTGGTTTTTGCGGATACGCCGTTTAATGTAGGCAAGAAGTATGGTGGTTACAACAATGATAACCGCAAAGATTATTATGACTGGTGTTCCAAATGGATAACCAAGGGGTTTAGGCTACTTAAACCCACGGGAACTTTTTATCTAATGACACTTGATCGCCATCAATTTAAAATTGGTGTGATGATGGAAAAACATGGCTTTTTTATAAACAACATAAAATGGAAAAATGTTTCGAATGGACATGAAACAAAACATTTTTGGCCTGCATGTCAACCTATTTTGATGTTTGGCAAATCCTCTGATTATAAATTTAACACTTATGCTCAATATCGTAAAACAACATTGCCTTGGAATAATAAACGGCAAATAAATATGAAGGGGCAACTGCTAGACTATTGGGATGATATTCCTTTTGTTTATGCTGGTTCTATTAAACATCCTGAAGCAATATTGCTCCCCGGCACAAATAAAAAAGTGCATCCTTGTCAAATGCCAATTAATCTCATTGTTCGGTGTGTTGTGTTTTCAACAGATGAAGCAGATATTGTGCTTGATCCTTTTCTTGGCTCTGGCACTACCGCCGTAGCTGCTGAAAAACTAGACAGAAAATGGATAGGAATCGAAATCAATTCTGAATACTGCAAAATAGCAGAGAAACGAATCTTAGATGAACGAAGGCAATTGAGGTTAGATTTTGAAACCGATGCAGATCAGGAACAACCAGTGGTAGAACAACTGGAAATGAGTTTGTAGAAAGGAAAATTCTCAATGAATATCAATTCACTAGAGCTAAAAGTTTTTACCAAAGAAGATTGTCCTATTTGTCAGCTAGACGAGTTTGGCAATCTATTACGGAAGTTGTCGGAACATGGAACACCTATTAAATATTACAATGTTGATACAACAGAGGGATTGGCAGAAGCTGCATATGAAAGCATTGGCAATGGGAAATTGCCTGTCATTCTTGCATTTAGGGATGGAGAAAGAGTTGGGCAGTGGGAAGGAAAGATACCGTTATTAGAGGAGGTTTTGGGTGATGACTAAAAAAACTGTGAGAACAGGAAAGTGGCCATGCAGCAGTGAATATCCCAAAGAGGTTTTAGAAAGAATACAACGCTTATTGGAGGGAGATGCTGATTGGCGTTTGGAGAAGAAGTGGTTTAGTTTCAAGACTTATGATGAGGGGGAATTGTCCTCAGTTATTGTGTTAAAAATTGAAAACCGGTGGGAGAAACTTGTTAGCGAATTTAGCAAGGACAAGAAATCATTTTGGAAAAATTAATTCAAGAAAAAGGAGGTTTGCATGGAAGTCAGGATTGAGAAGAGAGAATTGGAAAAGAGTTTATCAAAAATTAAGGGAGTAAGTGGGAGGCAATCCAATATTGCACCTATCTTAGAACATGCCCTTTTTTTGGCAAAAGACAGTTTAGAACTGGTAGCTACCGACCTGGAAGTTGGGGTTAAGATTAATTGTTCTGCCGAAGTTGTAGAACAAGGTAGGACTGCCTTGCTGACTCGCAAAGTACATGAAATTGTGAAGGGCCTTGAAGATGGAGAAGTTCGGATAAAAAGCAAAGAGGACAATAAGGTTAGCATTAGATCTGGCAGTTCTAAGTTTACTGTTTTTTCCGCTGATCCCGAAGAGTACCCTTCTGTTTCATTTTGGGAAGGCACAGAACTAATGCCCGTTGATTCAGCCATGCTAAAAAGCATGATTAAAAAGACTATCTTTGCAGTAGCAAAAATGGCCATGAACTCTTCCCTTATGGGGGTTCTTTTTGAGAGTGATGGACAAAACATAAGGATGGTAGCAACAGATGGCCATAGGCTGGCCAAAATAGAAAAACCGTTTGAGGCGGACATCCCCGATGGGACAATTTTGCCACGAAAAGGCTTGAATGAGCTTTTAAGGCTGTTAGACGACAAAGATAAGGTGCTCATAGGGTTTAAGGGCAACAATATGGTTGCCCAGGTTGGTGACTCATCTATAACGATAAGGATGCTGGAAGGAACGTTCCCAGATTATAAGAAGATAATCCCGGAAGATTACTCCAACGAGATTATTATTAACAAAAAGGGATTTATGGGGGCGTTAAAAAGGATGGCCTTAATATCTCAATTTGTCAAATTTGATATTTCTACTGATAAAATGATTTTATCTGCTGTAAACACGGAGTATGGGGAGGGGACTGAAGTAGTCCCCATGAACTATAATGGGGCCTCCATTACAATAAGGCTTAACCAGGATTATTTAATGGATGTTCTGAATGTAATAGACAGCGATGATGTTCGTTTTTCTTTGAAAGATGGAGCCTCACCAGCCGTATTAGAACCGTTGGATGGTGAAAACTTGGTAAATATTGTGATGCCAGTTAGGCTGGAATAATACAAGGAGCTTACTTAAACTCCCTTCTCTGTGGACACATTCATATTTTGTCAGTACAGCAGGGAATATCAGTAATGAAACAATTAAAAAGTATAGCTAAAAAATATAAGTTTAAAAAAAGGGGAGTAAGATAGATATATGACAGAAGAACAAGCAAAAAAGATGGGACTAGTTCAACTCTATAAATATTCGCCCAAAAACGAAAAACTTGACACTCAATATGGCAGGATAACTATTGAGAGATGGCTAATGAAGGAAAAGAGTCGGATTGGAAGAAATATAAGTAGGATAGTAAGGATTGTCGAAAATGATAATGGGATGCTGGCACTATTTGTAAATCCTGTGAAGGAATTGTCCGAGTCAACTACTGTCAGCTAAGGCAGACAGCTTGTCCTTCCAGGTTTCGTGTCAAGCCACGCAGGAGAACGGAGGACGATAGGTTGATTGACTGCAACCCTTCTTAAATAGCATATAGCATTTAAGAAACAAACAACCGACAGCTTGATAGGTTGTTTGTTAAAACCATATTAACTATATGAAACGCAAATGTTAAGAGAAAATCTTAAAAAAGAAAGGAGGAAGGCTGATTCCTCTGCCACCTGAAGGAGGCAGTCTCCTCGGCCCAATCCGAGATGAAGTTTGTTATTTATGGTGAGCCTAAAGCCAAAAAGAGACACAAAACCTTTCGCAGGGGCAATTACGTGGGACAATACAATCCTTCGGTTGAGGATGAAAACAACATTAGAAGCCAGTTAATCCCCCACAAACCTAATACTCCTTTAGTTGGTTCTTTAAAGCTAAGACTAAACATTTACAAAAAGATACCCAAAAGCTTTTCAAAGAAGAAAAGAATAATGGCCGAAAAGGGAGAGATTCGGCCTGATGGCAGGCCAGACCTGGACAATTATATTAAGCTTTTTAAAGATGCTGCAAATTCTATTCTTTGGAAGGATGATTCCCAAATTGTAGAGTATTTACCAGGGACAGGGAAGTATTATTCTGAAACACCAAGATGGGAAGTTGAATTAGTAAGCATTGAAGAACAAAAAAGGAGATGAAAAAATGACCATTAATGAACTTTCTATTGGGACAAACTTAAACGGGACAAGGTTAATTTGTCCTGTTTGCGGGCAAGATTGTGGGATAGAAGGTAGCCTAGAAGAATTGAGCATTAGAGTATCTTTTGACATAAAAGATTTAGATGGGAAATATTGTCTATACTGTTTTGCTAAGTGGATTAAAGACAATATCCCATTATTAAAAAGAGTGGAAGAAGAAGGAAACAAGGAGAAAACAAATAATGCCTACTAAACCCAAGACTAGCGACAGACTTGTGGCATGCAGAATATGCCATCACCCTCCCTATGAGGCTGTTGATCTTACGGAGCACATACGAGACTATCATGCTATCACCGTAGAAGAATATAAAAAAGACTTTCCAGATGCCCCTATTAGCTGGAAGGATAAGGATATTGAAGAGGATGAAAAGAAGTATATAGATAGGATGAAGGAGCAAATGGATGAAAGATTTAGAGGGGGGGCAGGAATATTAAGGGCAAAGATAGACCCCCAAACTCGTGAGAAAATTCTTTCGGAGATTGAAAAATTTGAAAAAGAACGAGAGACCAGTTTACACAATATAGAAGAGGCATTGAGAAAATATCCTGAAACTGAGGCAAAGGAAAGGGCAAGATCATTGATTGGGCAATGCAGAACTCTTGAGATTAAATATTTTGCCCTACAGAAAATGGCATTGGATAGAGATGAACTTGTTAGCGAAGCCGAAATGAATATCTCTAAGATGGTTTTGCAAACTGTAGGTACGCTGAAAGATATGCTCAAGGTTCTTGAACAAGAATACCAGACAGAACTAGCCCACGAAGATACCGTAAAAATCTACCAGGAGGAGCAAAGGAAGATCAAGGAGTTTGTTCAGCAAAATATTGGTGAGTTTTCTTTCAGATGTAATAACTGTCATCATATCTTAGAGGCTGGTGGTTTAGATAAATGGTATTACGAATATGAAAACGAAGATAAGGACACCAAGTACCATGTTTGGTCAAGGGAACTCTGGTTTTTATGGGAGAAGGGCATTATACCTTACTGGATAATACCTTTTGTGTTAAGGACCGGGGTGTTGGGGGTTTTGTATACCTATAGAAAGAGGAATAATATTGACAATATGGATAGTGCTTTGAAGAAGCTAGGAATATCTTGGGAAGACCTTGAAAAACAGGAAGAACAGTATAAGGAGATATTGCAAGAGTGGGAAGAGAAGGAATTGAAGGAGTATAAGGAGACGTTTGGGGATGAGTGAGAAAAAGGGAATGGTAATCACCTTGGACGACCTGAAAGATGGGGTTGACCCGATAAATAAGATAATCTGTGGGGATTGCATAGAAGCGATGCGAGAAATACCAGATAACTATGTTGATACTGTTATTACTGATCCTCCCTACGAGTTAGGCTTTATGGGAAAGAAATGGGACTCCTCTGGTATTGCTTTTCAGGTTGAAGTATGGAAAGAGGTTTTAAGGATTTCTAAACCAGGGGCAATGCTTCTAGCTTTTGGTGGTACTCGTACTTATCATCGCCTGACCTGTGCTATTGAAGATGCAGGATGGGAGATAAGGGATTGCATCCTTTGGGTTTATGGTAGTGGCTTCCCCAAGAGCTACGACATCAGTAAGGGGATTGACAAGATGCTTGGATGTTACTTAGAGGGTGCTATATTGCCATCTTCAAGAAAACCAGGAGTAAATCCTTCTGAAATAGCCGTTACTTTTCGCAAAAAGACAGCTACGAACCCCCAGTCTGAAGAAGCCAAGCTCTGGAATGGTTGGGATACAGGTCTTAAGCCTGCTGTTGAAATGATAACCGTCGCCATGAAGCCCCTTGAAGGCACATTCGCTCAAAATGCCTTGGAATGGGGAGTTGCAGGATTTTGGATTGATGGGGGGCGAGTATTATTAAATGGCGAGAGGCCACCAAGTGGTAGTGCAAAACGAGTTTATAAAAACAATAAATATACAGATGAGAAAATATATGGAGACAATAAACAAACGCCATCCAAAGGTCGCTACCCTGCAAATCTAATATTGGACGAGGAAGCAGCAAGGATGCTGGATGAGCAGGTTGGAACTCTAATAAGCAAATGGAGTAAAAGTAAAGCAAAGCTGGGTGAAGGCATGTTTTTTGGTGATAGATATGCTGAAGAGAGACGTGACCAATGCAATCAATTTGTAGGTGATTCAGGAGGTCCTTCCCGCTTCTTTTATGTTGCCAAAGCATCACGTTCTGAACGTGAGAAAGGTCTTATAGGCTATATACCGTGTGTAAAGTGTGGCGGATTGGATACTTTATATCATATAGACAAGAATGGCAATAAAGTTAAATGTATACGCAATGACCATCCTACTGTTAAGCCCCTTGAACTCATCGAATATCTTTGTAAGCTAACTATGACACCAACTAAAGGAATTGCCTTTGACCTCTTCCTCGGCTCTGGTACAACCGCCGTAGCTGCTGAAAAACTAGACAGAAAATGGATAGGAATCGAAATCAATTCTGAATACTGCAAAATAGCAGAGAAACGAATCTTAGATGAACGAAAGCAATTGAGGTTAGATTTTAACCAAGAGGAGAAGACAGTATCGACAGAACAGTTGACGTTTAATTTTGCTTAAGAGGGAGTAAGCACCCCTATTATTTCCATCTGATTGCAAATAAATAACATTAGCTTTTCAGGCTGAAGAAGACTTTAAATAGGATTTACATTGAAGGGAAGACTAGAATACATAAAGCGGAATTGGAAAATGATAATCCACTTACTGATTGGAACATATAGATTCGGCGTAAATAATCAATGGTGGAGTCCATTTGATTCAATGTTTGGTATTGCTGGCCCGGTGAGTTCAACTATCAACAAAACAATTGATGTTTAATTTTGCTTAAGAGGTTAGCTTTTCAAGCTGAAGAATGTTAGTAACAAAGGAGGAATTATGTCAAGCAACTACTCTTTAATAATCTTATGTCTAGGGATTGCCTTAGTTGTTGTGCCCTGGTCGTTATATGCGATTAAGCTATATTTCGGTAAAAAGAATAAGGACATCACAAAACAACCAGAAGGTATCATCAAGCAGAAGCAGTTAGAACTAATGGTATCTGATTACAAGGAGCGTTTAGGATTAGCACCAAAACGTGGTAGCAGGCATGCCCAATTGACTCATGCCGAGTTGAAAGCTGAGACGTTATTTTTTGTCGATAAATTGAGAGATTTTCAAAACGAGTATGACGAAGAGGCGAAGAAGATTGATGAAAACTCACGGACATGGATAGTTAATGGGCAGACAGAAGAGGAAAGAGACAGGATAAGGGCAGGGGAGAGAGACAAAGAAGTAGCCAAACTGTTTGCAAAGTGTATTGCCGAGTATAAGAAACGATTTAAGGATGATGCCATTCTTCTCCGAGATGAGCTATCTTCACGATTGTCAGAAGATGCCAGGGCCAACAGAAAATGCAACGATGCTATGTATGATTCCCCAAGTATCGTTTTTGTTGGATGGATTGCGGATGAATTGGCAATGTGGGCAAAGATGCTGAAATAAAAGGCAAAACGCATGACAAGCCAACCCTAACCAAAAGATGCACCGGACGAGCCGGTGATCTTTGTGTTAGGTACTATCGACTACAATAATAAGGTGCTTCAGAATAAAATGTTAGAGCATCCAGTTTTTGCTATTGCCAAGCGCGATTTCTGTAAGTTTTAGGGAACGGAAGAACATATTGAACACATTGCGAACTTGCTTCAAAAAATACAAATCTCCCAAAAGACGAACCAAAGAACAGGACTTAAAACTATCGTTCTATTTCCTGACAAAAGCTAATCGTCCAATATTTGCGGACTATTGGATGCAAAAATTGGAAAGCGTATATTGTTTTAAGCTCTATTACTTCCAGATACCTGTCATTCTATGTGAGTCTTGTGTGATGGCAGCAGCAAGAAGAACAGGCAAATCTTCTGTTTTAGAATCCTGCATGTTGCAAGATGCTATCAATTCATTTAATGCAGAGATTATGCTTGTTGCACACAGAGAATCGCAGATTGACCAGAGAGAGCGGAGTCTACAAAAGGCTTTTCTCCACATAAGATTTTTAACCCAGTTTTTATTAACAGGAAAGAAAACGGGGTCAATTGTTCTTGGAAAATCCCTTTATGAGTATAAATTGAAACATAAAGGGGCAGCCTTTATGGGGAAGGCAGGAGAAAAAGATTTAGGTGAAACCATCGTAGGCCAAAACCCTATCCATAAGTATGTTGAAGAGGCTGGTTTCTTCCTCAAGAAAGCATGGGATAAATTCTCCAAAACAAAGTCTGTCAGAGGAGCAACGGAGAGATTCTTTGGTACTTGCGACATTGTAACCGCAGATAGTCCTCTGTATTTAGCTGATACAAAATGGGATGAAACTTTTGCCCATGCTCGTTTTCATATAGCCCAATTACTTGAAAGGCATTATTCAATTGCAGACTTCAGGAATGACATCGACATGTATGGTTCTGAAAAAGATCCTCGATGTAGAAATCTAGTTTTTGGGGAATTTGCTGCATTTTACAAATTGCCGTGGGATATTGATTCGATACGAGCCTGTTGCGAAGATATTAAAGAAGTCTCTTTCTATAAGACGATTATTACTGGCAAAATGTATGAAAATAGCACTCCTGATCAATTTTTGTCAGATCTACCCAAACTAGACCCTAATATATTTGATAAAGTTGGTATTGGAATGGATGTCGGCTTAATTCATACGTCAGTTATTTTGTTTTTTGCCCATCATATAAAAAGAGATAAGTGGTTTCTGGTTGGGGTTGTGTCTCTTATCCAGGAGGTTATTTCGGATTATCAGGCAGAGATTTTAGATTATGTTATGGATTTCTATAGAGAATCATGGGCTGGAGTGGACATAACAAACAATCCAGCTATAGTTACTACATTGAGAAATGAGAAACACAGGGGATATGCTGGCAAGAACTATGCTGATAGACTTATAGAGGTATCTTTTAATAAAAAGGCTGATCTTGGTTGGGAGGTAGACCCAAAAACAAAAAACCTTCCACCGAGTAAGAGGAAGTATATAAAAAAAGAAGCGGAGATGAAGGTTTTCACAATTGATAAATTAAACAATATCTTTAAGAAGAAAGGGTTTGTTTTACCAAAGGAATTTGAGGATGATTTGATAGAGGACTTTCAGAGTGAAAGAGAATCTATAAGCATGACAACAGGGAAAACTACGATAAGGACACCAGAGAATGTGCATATTCCAGAGGCGTTTAGGTGTTTTGTATTGGCCTTACATGAGAAGGGGAACTCAAAAGAAATGCCACAGAGACCTCAGAGTGAGTTTTGTGCTCCAGAGGTAGGGCGAAGTGTATGGGAGTGATAGGTGGAACCAACAGTAAGGTAAGGGAAGCCAATTGCACTGACATCCTCGAACCCCTAGAGGGTCAATGGATAGCACTAATGTCAGGTGGGGTGAGTGCTCTTTGTGAGCGGATTGGCAATAGTGGGGGTTGGTTCCACCAAATAGACAGAAAGAAGGTGAATATTATTAAACGTAAACCAGGTTTTGAATGGGTTGTATATGCTTGTGGGGGAATGTAATTCAATGTCCTTACTGCGGGCGTGCCAATTTTTATGATTATGATCCAGAGAATAAATTGCAATATCGTATTGATGCAATCTAAAAAGCTGCCGTAGGTCGGCTAAACGTTAGTTACAGGAGGGATTAATATGTCAGTGCAAGATAAAATTAGCATTAAAGAGACCGTAGATTATCTAAATGATCTGCTTAAAGTAGACCCTGATGCAATCAATGCTCTATTTTCCATACGTGTTGGTTGTAAT
>Ga0180301_10000145_pt1 | contig 51947 bp, 53 predicted proteins | sample GuaBasSediGuay16_FD_121797 | JGI IMG/M metagenome (GOLD analysis project Ga0180301, IMG submission 121797) | Subseafloor sediment microbial communities from Guaymas Basin, Gulf of California, Mexico - Guay16, Core 4569-2, 12-15 cm | ecosystem: Environmental > Aquatic > Marine > Hydrothermal... | reverse complement strand
TAAGATTATAGTCTTAAATAAAATTGATTTAGCTAAAGAAGACCAGATTATGAAAGCCAAAGAAATTTTCGGCGAAGATGTTTTACAAACATCGCTTCTTAAGAAAGTTGGTGTTAAAGAAGTTGTTGATAGGCTACTTTCTCTTAGTAAAACCTACACCATAAACTGAAATAGTTGATGTTTTCTCAAGCTCTCCATCTACTTTAAAGCTCACATCTAAGAACTTCTCGACAACAGCTATTGCTGTCTGAGCATGTAATGTAAGTTTCGAAACCTTAATTTTCGAAAAACCAGATGCTAAAGCAATGTAGGGTATTAACATGTCTCCCATGTGGCTATCAACTGCAGCTCCAGAGGATATCTCTTCAATAAGCTTTGTAGCAGCTTCCTCGCCTACCTTTTCAGCTGGTTTTCCTGGAGAACCTAAAGCATCTGCTCCTATGATCGTATTAGCTGATGTATGAGCCCATAAAACAATGCCACTTCCTGGCCCAAGATGAGGATCTTTTTCTGGTGGGTAATATTCTTCTAGCAGTTCAACATCCTTGAAGCCCTTCGCTTGAAGAACTTGCTTAGCAGCCATCGCTTGCCTTGACGCAACATGCTTCGGCAACCTAACACAATGGGAAATACCGCTAATTTTGATAACACTTCCTTGCTCAATGAGCTCCACTGGCTTAAGACGCTCTACAGGCTCAGCCCTCACAACTACTTTTCCTCCTCCTTTAGGGTAATGCCCTCTACGTAATGTCTTCATATCAATACGATACCCCATCTTCCCCACCATTGGAATGAAGACATTTCTCATATAGTCTATCGGTGGGCTCCAAGATACGTCTGTACCGCCAGTTATTTCCAATTCAACTGGTGCTGGGGCAAACGCGAGAGCAGGAAGCAGAGATTGAAGCACTAATGAAATACTTCCGGCAGTACCCACATCAAAGGTGTACTTACCTGGCTGTATAACTTTGGGGTGAAAAACCACCTCCATGCTGCCAATTTGCAAGCCTTTGACATCGGCTTTAGTTATCATAGCTACCGCCTTTACACCTGTCAGATGTTGTGCTTGAAGCCCTGGTTTTGGACGCTTCGCCCTTATGTTATAGACTTTGACAGGTTTTCCAGTTACAGCCGAGAGAGCTATCGCTGTTCTGAGGATTTGCCCTCCTCCCTCACCATATGATCCGTCTATTTCAATGAGCAAAGCTAAAACACCTAGAAGTGCAATTAGCTCTTAGGGGTTTAAGGATTTTGAAAAATGCCTTTATCTGCATTGAAAAGGGGTTAAGCGAGCCTATATGGTTTGGAGCAGCTTTGAGATCAGATGGCGTCGTAGTGGCGACTATATTGCCTAAGGGCTCTCGTGAACAGGCTTTAGCGAGCCTGTTTGTCAGACTTAAGAATCTAAACTTACGCGTTACTAAGCATGTGAGCTGCCATGAGGTTATCGAAAAGCTCGAAAAGCTTTTTAAGGGGAGCGAGGCAAGCCTGCCGTTCTCACTGGAGAATGTTAGCGGTTTTGAACGTGATGTCTTAAATGTGGTAAGGCATGTACCTAGAGGGTTTGTGACAAGTTATGGTGAAGTAGCTAAGGCTATTGGTAAGCCAAATGCCTCAAGAGCTGTTGGAAGAGCTCTGTCGAAAAATCCTTTACCACTTATAATCCCATGTCACCGAGTAGTTAGGAACGACTTAAGTTTAGGAGGTTTTGAGAGCGGTATTCAATTGAAGAAGATGCTTCTAGAAAGAGAGGGCGTTAAGTTTAAGGGTCATAAGGTTATGGAGGAACACTTCCTGGCTCTAAGTAGCTTAGCTTATCGCTTTTAGAAACATCCTTTAACCTTTCAACACCTTTAACCATGTCAATGACTTCGGCTACCTTTGGGGGCACTAATTCACGCCAACTCTCATCTCTTAACATCTTTGCTCTTATCTCGGTCCCGGAAAAACGTGTTCTATTAATCAGTGGTAATGGTTTAACTTCAAAGCCTTTTTCTCTAAAAAGCCTTTGAGCTAGTGGATTATTCGTGTAGACCCTTTGAAAAGGAGGTGTTAATGACTTCACATGATCGACCCAAATAGCGTTATTCCATACATCGGGTATTGGGATTATGTAGTATCTGTCACCAGGTATCCCTTCTGCCTGCAGGGTCTTAGCGATCATTAAGATTCGCTCGCCAGCTGTAAATGGATTGTCAAGTGTATGGCTCGCTTGCGCGCTGCCGATCCCTATTATGAGCTCATCCACTTCACTTAAAATTCTCTTAACAATTTCCAAATGCCCGTAATGGAAGGGCTGAAAACGGCCAATTAATAAAGCTCTAAGCATTAAAGGTTCCTCGCCTTGTAACTAATGAAGCTCAAGTATAATCTTTTCTCCTCTTTTAACTTTAAGGGTTGATGCCGCATTACCTTGATTTATCGAGATTTCTAAGAAGCCTGCACTACCATGTATTGCCATTAAGGAGCCTATGGGAGCTGCGGCGTAGAAGTCTACTAACGGCATGTGGTATATCCTACCATCACTTAAGAAAAGCTTGATGCTCCTTACATCTTCCCCTACAAAGGAACTTGGAATGTTCGTTATCACATTGCCAAACTTGTCTATGTGCAGTATAGAGCCCTGGCATATGTTACCGTCCTTACTAGGCCTTTGAAGAGGTAACTTAACATACTCATTAACGACTGGGCCTACTTCTTTTACTGACAACCCACAAGCTATGTGAGCGGCCACAGGAGCAAATACGTCTCTTCCATGGAAGGTCCTTGATATCTTGTGGAGCATAAGTTTCTCGTTGACTATCTCCCTTACTTCGATAACGTTGTCCATTTCAGCAGCTAACGATAAGACTCCGTTATCAGGACCTACGAAATAGTAATTTCTAGTCTTAAAGACCAGAGCTTTTCTAGAGGAGCCTACTCCTGGATCTACAACAACTACGTGTACAGTCCCGTGCGGGAAATAATGGTATGATGCGCATAAAGTAAACGCTGCCTCTAAAATATCAAAGTTTGAAATATCATGTGATATATCGACTATTGTGGCTGATGGACAGATAGACAGTATAACCGCTTTCATAGAGGCAACATAGTAGTCCTTTAGCCCGAAATCTGTTAGTAGCGTTATCACCGGCATTATCGCTAAAAGGGGTGGTAAAAGGTTATATAATCGTTACTATGTAACAGCTAGAGGCTCTTTGGGGGTTTACCTTGCGAGACCAGCAGTTAATAATGCTCCCTGGACCAACAAATGTGCCACCTAGAGTTATGCAAGCCATGTTAAAGCCTATTATAAACCATAGAGGACCAGAGTTCCACGAGTTTTATCCAAGGCTTTTAGAAAAGGTGAAATACGTATTTCAAACTCAGAATGATGTACTAGTCTTAACCTCGTCTGGTACAGGAAGTGTCGACGCCGGAGTAAGCAACGTGATAAAACCAGGTGATAAAGCTATTGTACCAGTAATGGGGACTTTTAGCGAGAGAGTCGCAGACTTAGTAAAAGCGTACGGCGGCGTACCTATTACGTTAAGCGTAGACTATGGGAAAGCGCCTAAAGCGTCTGACGTAGAGGAGTTGTTTGAGAAAAATAAAGACGCTAAGGCATTAATCGTTGTTCACAATGAAACATCTACAGGCGTCACCGTCAGAGATCTCGCTAAAATGGGCGAGATCGCAAAGAAATATGGTGCGCTATTTTTAGTAGACGCTATTTCAATACTTGGCGGAGATGAATTACCAGTAGATAAGTGGAATATCGATATTTGCATGGGAGCCAGTCAGAAATGCTTAGCCGCGCCGCCAGGTCTTGCCTTAATATCGATAAGCCAAGATGCTTGGAAGGTTATAGAGAGGCAAAATGACCTTGCTCCAAGGTACTTTAACTTATTGAGATATAAGAGATACTTAATTGAAGATCGTGAGACGCCATATACACCAGCACTATCTCTTATGTTTGCACTTGATGAGGCGATTAACATGATAATGGAAGAGGGGCTTGATAGGTGGATTTGGCGTCAAAAGCTTACGGCAAGAGCATTTTACAAGGCTTTTGAGGAGGACGGGCTTTCACTTTTCGCTGAGGAAAATTCCAGATCTAACACTGTAATAGCCGTTAAGGTCCCTCAAGGAGTTAGCAGTAAAACCCTTAGAGAGATCATGAGAACCAAATATTCTGTTGTCGTAGCTGGAGGTTTTGGAAAGCTTAGAGATGCGATATTTAGGGTGGGCAACATGGGCATCGTTTCAGCGAGGGAGGTCGTGACTACAATAGCTGCAGTTGAGGGAGCTCTGAAGGAGTTAGGTATTCAAAATGAAGGAAGAGGACTTGTTGCCGCTTTAGAGCTTTTAAAAGAGCTCAAGTAAAAGCCTAAGCGTATGCAAGTTCTGGCTTTAAGTGACATACACGGTGAAGAAAGGAAGTTTAAAGAAGTCTTAAAGAGGGAAATAAGTTTTGTCGACTTAGTCTTAATCGCAGGAGATATAACGGATTTTGGTAGCATTGATGAAATTAAATCGTTGCTGAAGGATATTGAAAAACCCTTTTTCTACGTCTTAGGTAATTGCGATCCAGTAGAGGGAATAGACGGTATAAAAGGTTTGGAAAGACATTATATTCATGGGCGTCTGATAGAATTTCAAGGCTTTTACATAGCTGGTTTAAGTGGTTCGGGAATTACACCATTTAATACCAACATAGAGCTTAGTGAAGATGATTTCGCTAAATTGATTAAGCACATCTATGAAAAGGCTAAGAGTTTCTTTGGAAAGATGATTCTTGTGACGCACGAACCTCCAGCAAACAGTAAAGTTGGATTAACTAGAAGAGGGGTTTTTGTTGGAAGCTATGTGCTTAGGAGGTTCATTGAGGAACAAAAGCCGCTGTTAGTAGTTTGCGGACACATCCATGAAGGGAGAGGTGTTGAAGTTATTGGAGAGACGAAGGTAGTAAATCCAGGGCCTGTTAGAGCAGGTTTTTACGCTTTAATTAAAGTTGAAGAAGGTAGAAGAGTAGATGTCGAACTTAAAAGACTTTAGCCAAATCATTGAAAAGTTAGAACAAATTTGCCTAAATATATATCCGAAAAGTGGATCGCATGATTGGAACCACATTCAAAGGGTTAGGAAACTTTGTCTACAAATTGGAAAGCAACTAAACGCAGACTTGCTTGTCTTAGAAGCTGCAGCCTTGCTTCACGACATCTCTCATCAGTTAGGAGAAAAACATGCTGAGAGAAGCAGCGTTGAAGCTGAAAAGATTTTAAGAGAAGTGGGTTTTCCTGAGGAGAAAATACCTAAAGTTGTCGACGCAATTAGGGAACATAGCTTTAGCTCGGGTTTAAAGCCTCAAAGTCTTGAAAGCAAGATTTTATCCGATGCTGATAAGCTAGACGCTCTAGGCGCTATAGGAATCTATAGGGCAATAGCTTATTCAATTGAACACGGCAGATCTATCAATGGCTTCGTGGAACACGTCTTTGAAAAGCTGTTGAAATTACCCGAGTACATGGAGACAGAGATAGGAAGAAAGCTAGCTGCGCAAAGAGCGAGGTTTTTAAGGGATTTCGTCGACCGGCTGCTTAAGGAAATTTAAGGCATCTCTTTTTCAAGCAAAAGCTCAAGGTAAGATTTACGTTCGATTTTATGCGGAAGCGATAGGCTCTCGATAATAGCTAGTAAGGAACATTCTACACCTGTAAAGCTTCCCTCACATATCTCCTTTTCAAGTTCTATGAAGATACCCAATTTGTATACTTCATCGACGTATATGTCTATATCCCTTAATCTGAATTGATGACGTTTTTTACGTATTGTGAAAAAACGGTTGAAGCCTAGCTTTTCTAAGAGAAGGGTTGCTTGCTGAGCATCCTCAACGAAAGTCTCTACCTCGAACCTCGTTTTTGAAATGGGGCTTATTCTTGGTCCTTTATAAGTAAGCTTAGCTTTACCTTCCTCAATCCGCAACCTCAAAGCTTCATCGCTATTCTTAAAGTTTCTACAAGGATGCGTGAAGTACGTGTCTTCTTGCTCTACTGATTTAACGAATTTAGCACCTATCCCCCTTATTTTGTCCAAGATCTTTGGCAAGTCAGCATACACCTGTGCCTTAACTTCGACTTCTATCAAGACGCAAGCCACCTTTACGTAACTCGCTTAGAAAGCTTTAATTCTTAGCGCGTTTACACCTTGCGGTGTTAAGAGGGGTTTCGATGTGCCCGCCGCAAAAGGCGATTTCCTGTTAGTAGACTATGTGCTAAAGGTGAAAGATACTGGAGAAATCATCGACACGACCATGGAAGAAAAAGCCAAAGAAGCAGGAGTTTATAAACCAGAGCAAATCTATGAGCCTAAGCTCGTGATCTTAGGAGAAGGATGGCTTATTAAGGGCATGGAAGAAGCTTTAGAGGGTATGGAAGAGGGACAGGAAAAAGAAATCGAGATCCCCCCTGAAAAGGCGTATGGTGAGAGAGACCCAAGTAAAGTGAAGGTGGTACCAGCTAAGGAATTGAGTAGGAGAGGTGTTACGCCAAGGGTTGGCATTAAAGTTGAATACGGCGGGCAGGTAGCTGTTGTGAAGGGCGTAGGTAGCGGTAGAGTTACGCTCGATTTCAATCACCCATTATCAGGTAAGACTCTGCAAGCCTACGTTAAGCTTAATAAGATAATCTCGGGGGTCGCTGATAAAGTCAAGGAACTAGTACATAGAAGAGTTCCAGCTGCTTCAAGGGATAAAATTATGGTCTCACTCATTGGGAACATGGCAGTCATAGAGATCCCAGAAGAGGTCTTTACCCTTGAAGATATACAATTCGCTAAAAAAGGCGTGGCAAGAGATGTTGAACGTTATATACCCGACATAGCATCAATCCAATTCATCGAGACATATAACATAAGGCGTGTTAAAAAGGAGACTGAAGCTAAACCCTCTGAAGAAAAACGCGAATCAGAGGTAGGCCGCACGGAGGGTCCTTAATTTTTTCGCTTACCCTTAACACTTTGCACCTATCTCCTTGTCGCAACCCAATGGGCATACATAAGGAAATGTACGGGCAGCGCGTATTGTTACACCTTATTGGATTAAAAGTTATAGTCTCCCCTTCAATTGCTATCTGGGATTTAATAGCTGCTTCGATTTCAGCTTCTTGAACTTCAACCACTCTAACTCCTCCCTCATGTATTGGACAGCTATGAACCGTTGACCTAACACCTACTACAACGTATGTTCTACCAGGTTCGATATTCTCCATGCACACGTGATATAGGTCGCATTGCTTACATTCAGGCAACGGCTTTTCAAATACGAATTTATAACCTACTCTAGCTTGTTTAACACCTACAAACGTTAAGAGTCTCTTAGCCATAGCCCTCACTTAACACTTGCACATCAGTCTATAACTCCAGTTGCGATAGCTAGTTCTTCAGCAGCTTTAGGGGTTATCCCCTTGTCTCCTAGAATTGTATACCTCTCTGGTCTAATTGTGTGAGCTAACGTTAAAGCTTGAATGACCTCTTCAGCGGTAACGCCTAGCTCTTTTGCTGTAGTAGGCGCACCTAATGCCTTTAGAGCATTTCTTAGCCCCTTCCAATCCCCGCCGTGTAGGTACATCATCATTATAGCCCCTACTCCAACCTTCTCCCCATGCAAGGCATTTGTCTTAGAAACTCTGCTTAAGGCATGGCTAAAGAGGTGTTCTGAACCACTACATGGTCGACTGCTGCCAGCTATCGACATAGCATAACCACAGCTTATCAACGCTTCAATTACCGTTCTCACGCTTTCCTTCCTATGCTTACCTATCATTTCAGCATCTTTTTTAACCATCTTAGCCGCGAGCAAAGCTAGCGAAGCCGAATATTCACCGTAATATTCTCCCCTTAGCTTATGAGCAAGTTGCCAATCACGTACAGCAGTGAACTTGCCGAGAATATCCCCACAACCGCTTACAAGCAACCTCTTAGGAGCGCTGTAGATGACATCTACGTCTGCTATTATCGCTATTGGGGGATGAGCTTGCTCTGATAAAGCACCTCTCTCATTCATTAATGAGGCCCTAGGAGAAGCTATGCCGTCATGAGAAGCCGACGTCGGAACACTTATGAATTGTAAACCAAGCTTAAAGGATGATAGCTTCGCGATATCTATTGCCTTACCTCCTCCAACACCAATTATTAAACTTGGCTTAACTTCCTGAGCCGCGCTAAGTACTTTTTCGAAGAAGAAACTTGAAGATTCCTCTATAGTACTTAAAGAGGCGTTAAAGCCTGAGTCCATGAGCGAGTTTAGCACTATCTCTCCGTAGCGCTTTGTAGCAGTGTTACCTGACAGTACAAGGATCGAAAAACCCTTGTTAAAGCCTAGGTCTAAACACACTTTGCCCACGCTCTCAATAACTCCTTCGCCAACTAAAACAAAGCGTGGTAAGTGTATTGCATGAAACCTCATTTTCTAAGCGCCTCGTTAATACTGAGATAACGCGTTATTTAAAGGAAACCTTTAAATAAGCCGGGAAATGAGCTAAATCTCGGCTTAGCCCCGTTTTTCTTAGCTTTTAGCTAAGCTTGGGGGCGTTTTAGTGAAATTAAGTGGGGATATAGAGGAAGTGTATAGGAAAGCGTTTAAGGGAACTACAACTGTAGGCGTGGTTTGCAGAGATGGCGTTATCTTAGCAACTGATAGGAGGGTGACTTCTGGCATATATGTAGCTCATAAGAGGGGGAGAAAGATCTACCAAATTGATGAGAAGAAAGCTGCTACGATAGCTGGCTTAGTTGCTGATGCTCAAATGATCATGGACTACATAAAGGCACATATTAACTGGGTTAGGGCAACGAGGAGAATCACTTTAACAACTAAAGCCGTAGCTACGTTAGCTTCAAATATCCTATTTAGTGCCAGATGGTTCCCCTACATAGTCCAATTTATCGTAGCAGGCAAAGATGAAGATGGCCCTAAACTATACCAACTGGATTGGTTTGGCGCATTAACTGAGGAGAAGTTTATTGCCACTGGCTCAGGGACGCCATACGCTATAGGTGTCTTAGAGGCAGCCTATGACGAGAATAAGACGGTTAAAGAGATGTTGCCCTTCGTAATTAAAGCAGTTAAAGCCGCATTGAGCAGGGACCCTGGAAGTGGCGAGGGCATAAATGTAGTTACAATTACTGATGAGGGGGTTAAGGAGCTTAGCGACGAAGAAATCAAGCAGGTTGAGCAAGAGGCTATGGTGAAATGACGGTACAGAGCGAAACAGTGGACATAGCGGCCCTAGTTAGAAACTCTATTGCACAAAACATACCGCCAGAAGCGAAAGTCACCAAAGTGGAATTTGAAGGACCTATCATAACAATCTACGCCGAAAACCCACACGTACTCCTAGAGAATAACGAGATCGTTAAGAGAATTGCGCGAGAAATTAAGAAGCGTATTGTTGTTCGAGCAGACCCTAAAGCTAGAAAACCAATAGAAGAAGCTAAGAAAATTATCATGGAGATCGTACCTCCCGAAGCTGAAATAACTGACATATTCTTTGATTCAAGTATTGGAGAGGTCATAATACAAGCTAAAAAGCCTGGATTGGTTATTGGTAAAGGAGGTCAAACATTAAAGAGGATAGCGTATGAAACAGGGTGGAGAGCGCAAGTTGAGAGAACACCACCATTAAAGTCACTACTGCTACCACAATTGCTCTCATTTCAAGGAAGAGAAAGCAACTATAGGGTCAGGTTTCTAAGGAGTATTGGAAGACGAATACATCGGCCAATACTGTACAAAAACCAATACGTAACCATAACTGCACTTGGAGGCTTTAGGGAAGTAGGCAGAAGCGCCATATTGGTGAGGACACCTGAAAGCAATATACTACTCGACTGCGGCGTAAAGCCAGGAGCTCAAGGCATCGTTGACGAATTCCCAATGCTCGACTTAGAAGTAGACATTGAGAAATTAGACGCTGTTGTCGTGACACACGCACACTTAGATCACTGCGGCTTAGTCCCGCTGCTTTTTAAATATGGTTATAACGGACCAGTTTACACAACAAAGCCTACCAAAACGCTGATGACCCTACTTCAGCTAGACTATTTAGATGTTGCTAAGAGGGAAGGAAAGCCGATACCGTATGGTACGCGGGAAGTGAAGAAACAAGTTCTTCACACTATACCCTTGGATTATGGAGAAGTCACTGATATAGCTCCAGATGTCAGGTTGACACTACATAACGCTGGACACATTTTAGGCTCAGCGATCGTTCACTTACACATAGGGGATGGTCTATACAACATAGTCTATACAGGCGACTTTAAATACGCCAGAACTAAGCTCTTAGAACCAGCAGCTTGTAGTTTTCCAAGAGTCGAAGCTTTAATTATCGAAAGCACATATGGCGGCTCAGGAGACATAATGCCTTCACGCGAAGAAACGGAGCAGTACTTTGTAGACATAGTCAAGAAAACCTTAGAGAAAGGTGGCAAAGTCTTAATCCCCGTATTAGCTGTTGGTAGAGCACAAGAGATAATGCTGGTACTAGATGAGGCTATCAAGAGCGGAAAGTTGCCTAAAATACCCATATATGTTGAAGGACTATTACAAGAGGTAACAGCGATACACACAGCTTATCCTGAAGAACTTGCAAAAGAGCTTAGAAACAAAATCTTTCACGCAAATGAAAATCCATTCCTTTCAGATCACTTTAAGCAAGTTGACAGCAAAAGCGCTAGACCAGACATTGTTGAAGGAGAACCTTGCATCATAATGAGCACATCAGGTATGCTTACGGGAGGCCCAGCCCTCGAATACTTTAAGTTAATGGCTTCAAACCCAGCTAATAGCCTCATATTCGTATCATATCAAATAGAGGGCACGCTAGGGCGATCATTATTAAAGGGAGTCAGGCAAATCCCAATGGAAGATGCTAGAGGAAAAATAGAAGTTATCGATGTAAAAATGCAAATTTACAGTGTTGATGGTTTTTCAGGCCATAGTGATCGTAGGCAGTTGTTGAGGTTTGTTGGTAATATGAGCCCGAAGCCGCAGGTGGTTATTGTAAATCATGGCGAGGAAAGCAAGTCATTGAGTTTAGCAAATGCAATTGAAAGGCACTTCCACATAGAAACCTACGTACCAAAAGTGGGAGACAGGCTAAGATTAAAGTAAACTGTGATAAAAATGTGGTTGTAAGGCACGTTGCGGAGTTTATTGGTAATTTTAAGCTTTATGGTTTAGCCGTTGTTGATGGCAATTGAAGAAATCTAAGGCTTGTGATTAAGGTCTTGTTGATCTTCACGTGATTTTATGTTGAGTGAAGCTAAGGTGGAATTGAGAGCGATAAAGGAGTAAGCTTATGTCGTAGCGCTTAGGTGTTGCATAGCTTTCCAAACTTTATCTCCTACATAGTGTAAGTTTTCGAAGGCTTTACCTCTCTTTTCTCCTTGCATTACTTCAACACTGCTTTTTAAAGCACGAGCTACTGCTATCTCCTTATAATGTTTTTCATCAACAATAACAACTATATCGTTGATTTGACAAGCTCCGCGAATTTCTCTTATACCTGGAACCATAATATCTGCTCCGTTAGTTATGTGTGGAACAGCCCCCATATCGACTACTACCTTGACAATGTTCGATAGTAAATCTTTAGCTTGTAAAGTGGGAATGAGTGCCCCATCGCTAAGCTCTACTAACGTGGGACTTCCATCAAATAAGTATAGCTTCTCACCTGATTGAAGTTCAGCTAACTCAATTTTCACGTTTTTAGACAGGCTCCTGGTAAACCAGGGAAGCGATTGAACTTTTGCTATAAGCTGCTTAGCGTCCTTGGTCGATAATGGATGCCTCCTTTTAAACATCACGCTTATAACCCCGATAGTTTTAAATAAAGTGCTTTTTCTAGCCTTGAATAACTAAGGGATGGGCTACTAAAGCCTTTGCGAGGACGGCGGCAATGGGCGAGGCCGAGGCAACTTCGATGCTTAACGAATCCCTAGGTTGTATGGTTTTAGTTAAGTTAAAGGGAGGTAAGGAGGTTAGAGGGGTTTTAAAGGGCTTTGACCAACACCTCAACATCGTGCTTGAAAACGCCGAAGAGCTTATACCTGACAAAGATCCTAGAAAACTTGGCACTATAATAGTGCGCGGGGACAACGTGGTTATAGTCTCACCATCTAGGTGATATACATGGTTAAGGGCACAACATCCTTTGGAAGGCATAGTAGAGGCAGAACACATATTAGATGCCGTAGGTGTGGCAGGCAATCCTACAACATTAGGAAGAAGTACTGTGCAGCATGTGGTTTTGGCAGAAGCTCTAGGTTTAGACACCACGTTTAATCGGGTATGGTGAATAAAGAATTTAAGCGGCTTTAAGAACATCATACTATTTGAGAGTTTAACATGGGCCGGTAGCTCAACCTGGCAGAGCGCCCGCTTGGCGTGCGGGAGGTTTGCGGGTTCAAATCCCGCCCGGTCCACTAACTCTTTTTCTCGTTGCCTCCCAACGATGTGGACACATTAGGGTCGCATGAAAATTACTGCTGTTAATATTCCACTTGGGAAAAAGTTTAAAAGTTTTATATCTCTACTTTAATGTGCCTTTGGTGACTCTATGGGAGCTGCTAAGGCACTTAGGTGCAGGGAGTGTGGTGCAGAATATCCTTTAGGTAGGCTATATGTCTGTAGCGAGTGTTTTAGCGCACTTGAGGTTGTCTATGACTATGATCTGATCAGCTTAAAGCCTTATGAGCTTGAAAAACGCCCTAAGAGCTTATGGAGGTATTTTGAGCTACTACCAGTACTTGATAAGCGCAATGCTATAGACCTTGGTACCGGCTTTACGCCTCTTCAAGAGGCGAACAATTTAGCTAAGGCATTAGGCGTTAGGAGAGTTTACATTAAGAATGATACGCTTACACCTACGGGCTCTTTTAAAGATAGGCCTGCTTCGGTTGCTGTTTCAAAAGCCTTAGAGCTTGGTTTTAGGGCTGTTGGGTGCGCGTCTACAGGTAATTTAGCTGCAGCCACAGCTGCTCATGCAGCTAAGGCTGGCCTTCCATGCTATGTCTTTGCACCAAGGTATATTGAGTTTGGTAAGGTTTTACAAGCAGCTGCTTATGGTGCTAAGATAATAGCTGTTGAAAACACGTTTGACGATGCTAATAGATTAGCTGTTCAAGCAGCTGAAAAGCTTGATTTGGGAATTGTTAATGTCAACGTGAGACCATATTATGTTGAAGGCTCTAAGACCTTGGCGTATGAAGTGGCTGAGCAATTGTGTTGGCGTGTACCAGATAGGGTTATTGCCCCGATAGCTAGTGGAGCCCTGTTAACTTCGCTCTATAAAGGCTTCCTCGAACTTAGGATTTTAGGCTTAACTGACAACATCCCAATGATAACAGGAGCGCAGCCTTTAGGCTGTGCGCCTGTAGCTAACGCGTTTAAACATGGGCTTAATAAGATAATCCCTGTTAAGAAACCAGATACTATTGCAAAAGGGCTCGCAATAGGTGACCCATCATATGGTGTTTATGCCTTAAGGGCTGCTGAAAAAACTGGCGGTGTGATAGATGCTGTAAATGATGCTGAGATCATAGAAGGTATTAAGCTGTTAGCTAAAACTGAAGGTATTTTCTCTGAACCTGCTGGCGGAGTTGTTATCGGAGTTTTAAAGAAGTTGATAAGTGAAGGTGTTGTCGGAAAAGATGAGGAAGTTGTATGCTATATAACGGGTAATGGCTTAAAGACATTAGACATTATGCCTGAGAGTGAAGTCAAGGTCCTGAATGTTAAACCGAGGTTAGATGACCTTATCTTAGTATTAGGTGCTTAAATCTTCGTGAAAGCGCTTTTAATCTTGTTAATTAAGTATTGAATGTTTTCGTATTAGAGGTCTGAGATATGAAGTCGCATGTAATGCTTTCTGATAGAGAGCTTAAGAGATATGATAGGCAAATTAAGATCTCCAATGTGGGGGAAGAGGGGCAAAAGAAGCTTAAGCTAGCTAAAGTTCTTGTCGCGGGAGCTGGAGGATTGGGATCAGTAGCTTCAATCTACTTGGCAGCTGCTGGGATAGGGCACATAGTTATTGTTGATAAGGACAAAGTGGACATTACCAATTTAAATAGGCAAGTAGTGCACTGGGAAGAGGACATTGGCAAGTTTAAGGCTTTATCGGCGGCTGAAAAACTCAGAAAGTTAAACAGTGACGTGGAAATTGAAGGTATCGTTGAGGAAATTAGAGAAGATAATGTGGACGAACTTTTAAACGGAGTTAATGTAGTGGTTGATGCGCTTGATAACTACGAAACTAGGCTCTTGTTAAATAGGGCAGTTGTTAACAAGGGGATTGCCATGGTTCATGGTGCCGTACACGGCTTTGAAGGGCAAGTCATGACTATCATTCCTGGGAAAACTGCGTGTTTAAACTGCTTATATAGAGGTGTTAAGCCCCGAGGTTTTGTGCCCACTATAGGGATTGCTCCGGCAGTTATCGGGGCACTTGAAGTCACTGAGGTGATAAAGTACCTTTTAGGTATTGGGGAACTTTTATTGAATCGTATGTTGATTTTTGATGGTGAGCAAATGCGCTTTTACGAAGTTCAAGTGCAGAAAGATCCTATGTGTCCGACGTGTTCTAGGAAATAGGCGAGTTTATAAGCTTGGTAGATTAGTAGCTTGTTGGATAACGACATGCTCAACGATGAAATCTACTCAGCATTGAGAAGACAGGGATATCACATAGTAGGCAGGCATAGCGCTGTTAAGACGTGTCACTGGCTTAAAAAGTCGTTAACTAAGGGAGAGTACTGTTATAAGCAGCAGTTTTACGGCATTCAGAGCCATCGATGTCTTCAGATGACGCCATCTGTAGTGTATTGCACGAATAAGTGTATTTACTGTTGGAGACTTGTACCAGAAGCAATTGGTGTTTCATGGAATGAAATAGAGCTTTTAGATGTAGACGATCCTGAAGTCATAATTGATGGAGCAATAGCTGAGCAACGTAGGCTCTTGACCGGTTTTTATGGAAACCCCCAAGTCGACAGGAAAAAGCTTGAAGAAGCGATGAACCCTAAACATGCTGCCATAAGCTTAAGCGGAGAACCCACGCTATACCCTAAGATCGGTGAGCTCATTGAGGCATTTCACGCAAGAGGCATGACAACCTTTTTAGTGACAAACGGTACACGCCCAGACGTGCTTTCTAAAATAACCGAGCCAACGCAACTATACATTTCTGTAAGCGCGCCAAACGAGGATAAGTATAGGAATATTTGTCGCCCCCTCATAAGGGACAACTGGGTTAAGCTTAATAAATCGCTGGAGCTTATGAAAAGCTTCTCTTGCCCAACAGTGATTAGGCTGACTTTAGTTAAAGGGCTTAACATGGAGGGGGGAGATTTACAAGGGTATAGTGAGCTTATCTTGAAAGCTGAGCCTACGTACGTTGAATTAAAAGCTTACATGCACTTAGGGTATTCAACAGCTAGACTTAAGTTTGAAAACATGCCTAGCCATCAAGAGGTGCGTGATTTTGCTGAGAGGTTAGCAAGCATGATAGGTTACAACTTATTAGATGAAAACTCGAAGAGCAGAGTGGTGCTTTTAAGTAGGCTAACGAAGCCTATCAAAGTAAGTCGAGAATGAGGGGCTAAGGAGAAGTGGGGATTTAATTGAGTAATTTAGCTGAGATTGTCAGTGAAATAATCAAGGAACTTGATGAAAAAGACGCTGTTAGAGAAAGGCTAATTCAAGTATCTAGAGCTATTGTGAGAGCATCTAGTAGCGCTGTTGTGGCCTTACATGCAGGTGATGTGGAGAAAGCAGATCGGCTGTTATCTGAAGCCTCTGATTTACTGAAATCTATAGCTACAGATTTAGAGAGATATCCTGAGTATCAATACACAGGACCTATGCCACAAGCATATCAAGAGTTTTCTGAAGCTAATATCTTGAGAGCTATCATCATGCAGCAGAAAATGCCTACCCCCAGAGAGCTAAGCGTGCCTTCGCCATTTTATCTTTCTGGATTAGCTGACGCGATAGGTGAGGTTAGGAGGTTTTGTTTAGATCTTTTGAGGAGAGGTAATGTAAGAAAAGCTGTTGAGCTGCTTAAACTTATGGAAAACGCTTACTTAGTCTTAAGACCTCTTAATGAACCTAGTTCGCTGATTCCAGGGCTTAAGAGAAGACGTGATGTGCTAAGAAGACTTGTTGAAGAGACTAGAAGGGATATCACGTTGTCTCTGATTAACGAAAGGCTTAGGAAATCCATAGATAGGTTGTTAAGGGAGATTGAGAGGAATGGTAAGGATTAATGTGAAGGAGATTGAAGAAAAAGCGCGAGAAAGCTTTGAAAGGGCATGGCTTGAGACTGCAGAGCTATTGAAAGGTAAAGGCGTTCTAGGAAGTGAACGCGATATTTGCAAGGGTAGAAGCCATGTGGTAATGGACGTAGTTGAAAGGTTTAGACAGGTTTTCCTGGAGCTTGGTTTCATCGAGGTGATAAACCCGCTTGTTGTTGAAGAAATCGACGTATACAAACAATACGGTTTAGAAGCTCCAGCAATACTTGATAGATGCTATTACCTAGCTTCTCTGCCAAGACCAGATGTGGGCTTAAGCACAGATAAAATTGAGCAGATGAAGGCTTTAGGCGTTGCCCTAGACGACGAGCGTGTAAGAAGGTTGCAAACTGTTCTTCACGACTACAAGAAAGGCAGGGTTTCAGGTGATGACCTCGTGGAGAAGGTCGCGGAGGCCCTCTTAGTTGAAGACACGCTATCAATGAAGATTTTAGATGAGGTATTTCCTGAATTTAAAGAGCTTAAACCACAAGCATCTAACTTGATTTTACGATCTCACATGACAAGTGCATGGTTTCAAACGTTGTCTGTTCTTCAACATAAATTAAGACATCCTATCAAGTTGTTTTCGGTCGGCATTAGAGTTAGAAGAGAACAACAAGAAGATTCAACTCATTTAAGAGTTCACTTTGGAGCGTCATCAGTAATTCTTGATGAGGAGGTCTCAGTTGAAGATGGTAAATTACTAGCTACGAAGATCTTGTCAAGCTTCGGTTTTTCTGAACTCAAGTTTAAGCAAAAAGAGGTTACAGCAAAGTACTATGCACCTAAGACAGAGTATGAGGTTTTCGGTTATAATGAAAAGCTAGGCTGGGTTGAGCTAGCGAACTTTGGGTTATATAGTCCAGTTGCTTTAGCAAGATATGGTATAGAGTACCCTGTCCTTAATTTAGGCATTGGCGTCGAACGTGTTGTCGCAGCGCTTTACGGCTTCTCCGATATAAGGGAAGTGGAGTATCCACAATTTTATGGCGAGTGGAAGCTCAGCGATGGGGAACTAGCGTCAATGATTTATGTCGATAAAAAGCCTTTTGAAAGGCTTGGGTTCAAGATAGCTGATTCAATAGTTAAGTGTATTGAAGATAATAAGGATGCCCCAAGTCCGTGCGAGATCGTAGCATTTGACGGCGAAGCATATGGCAAAAAGGTTAGAGTTATGGTATATGAACATGATCCCGGAGTAAAGCTTGTTGGGCCAGCCGCATTTAATGTAGTTTACGTAGTCGACGGTAACGTAGTTGGGATACCTCCGAAGGGAATGGATGATGTAGAGATTGTTAGAATGGCTAGGGAACGCGGCATATCTACGGGTATTCGGTACCTAGATGCTATAGCTTCGCTATGTGCTTATGAAATTATTAAAGCGTTAAAGCAAGGCGATAAGGAAGTTAACGTTAGGATAAGGATCGCAAAGCAGTTAAGCGATGTTAACTTAGGGATTGAGGATGTCGCCTTAAATTACATATCGAGTAAAAGAAAGCGCATAGACATACGGGGACCAGTTTTCATAGGGGTTAAGGCGGCGATTCAAGATGAATAAACCCTGGGCTGTATTCTCAGTTAAGAAAGCTAGAGAGGCTCAGAAAAGAATTTCTAGTAAGGTTATCGAAGAAGACTTTGTAGATGTAGGCTCAATTAATAGTGTCTGCGGACTAGATGTAGCATATTCTGGAAATAAGGCTGTAGGAGCATGTGTTTGCTTAAGGTTTTCTGACTTAAATGTGATAGATAGAAGCTATGCCACAATTGATGTCAGATTTCCATACATACCTACTTTATTAAGCTTTAGAGAAGCCCCGGCAATGTATTTAGCGGTTAAAAAGCTTAAACTCAAGCCTGATTTGATAATGGTCAACGGGCATGGTTTATTGCATCCGTATAAATGCGGTATTGCTACACACTTAGGTGTAGTGCTAAATACGCCATCTATTGGTGTTGCTAAAAGAAGGCTTTATGGAAGCTTAAATGGCATTTTATTCGATGGTGTTAAGCTCATAATAGATGAAAACGGCAAGTCTATTGGAGCAGAAGTTAGAAGAGAAGGCTTTGAACCAATATACGTAAGCGTCGGCAATAAGATAAGGCTTGAAAGCGCTGTGAGAATAGCGTTAAAGTTGCTGCGAAAACATAGGTTACCTGAACCTTTAAGGCTAGCGCATGAATATGCAACAAAGCTTACGAGGGAATTTAAACGTGAAAAGTAGGTTTTGGCAAGCCTTAATAGTCTTATTGAGGCTAGGAGCACATAAAAAGCCCGTCGAGATAAACACTGTTAAATTTGGCAAACTCCTCGGTGTATCACAACAGACAGCATCTCGAAGAATAAGAGAACTCCTTAACGCAGGCTTGATAACAAGGGAAGTTACTCGCAAGGGGCAAGCAGTATCATTGACTAACGAAGGCGTTGAAGCCTTAAGAGAGCTTTATCTTGAGCTTAAAAACGTTTTTGAAGAAGTGCCCAAGTTCCTGACCTTAAGAGGAGAAGTTTTTACAGGAATCGGCGAAGGGTCTTACTATGTAGATCTCCCTGGATACAAAAAGCAGTTCATTAGCAGGTTGGGCTTTATACCGTACTCAGGCACTTTGAATTTAAGGCTAAAGAGTAGTATTGATGTTTTAAATAGAAAACTTCTTGAGAAGATGCCTGGAATTTTGATAAAAGGCTTCTTCGATGAAAAGCGCACATACGGCGATGTGAAGTGTTTTAAGGCTTTAATTAATGACTCTATTGAAGGTGCTCTATTATTAATTAAGAGGACACATTACGGCGAGGACGTTGTTGAGGTAATATCTAAGGAAAACTTAAGGCAGAAACTTGGCCTTAAAGACGGGGACATCGTTGAGGTTAAGGTGTTTTTAGAATAGAGGTAACGATTATCGAGCTCCTCCGTTAACTATAAGGATCATTTTCCATGTGATGTTATTAAGAAATGTCTTAATCTCTCAAGAATTTGAGAAGAACTAAAGTCACAATACTTATCTAACTTTACAATCTTTGTGTCTAGCTGCTCTTTTTCAATGACTTCCATCACCTTTTCGGCTAAGTTATCTTGATCGTAACCTATGACGACGATGTCAGGTTTGTACTCCTTTAATATAGCTGATATGTTAACATCCTCGTATCCTAGGATGGCTTTATCAACAGGTTTTAGCGCTTCAATTAATGCCCTTCTCTGTTCTTCAGGTATTATCGGAGGACGTCCTTTAAATTTCCGAATTGTAGAATCCCGTGCAACAACCACTATCAGTTCAGCTTTGTCCCCTCCAAGTTTTTTAGCCTCTTCTAAGTATCGTAAATGTCCATAATGTAAAGGGTCAAAGCAGCCTGAAGCTAGGATCCTTACTTTCTTAGTCATTTTTCAAATCTCCACCTAAAGTCCACTAGCCCTAAAAATCTAAGCGCGTCTAAGAGCCCTTCGCTATATACAATACACGTCAAGCTTGTGAGATAATCTCTTTTACTTTCGAGGTAATGCACCGAATCTTCGTAATAGCGCTTTGCTAAATCTAAGACTTGAACAACAGCAGAATACTTGACAGAAGCCTCTCCAGGACTTATCTTGAGCTTTAACTCCTTTAGAACGTCCTCGACACCTTCAATATACTTTTTAACAAGGTTTTCAGCTGCGACTGACAAGGTTCTCAACCAGCTTTTTTGGAGCGTCAGCAAGTGTTATAAGTGCTTCCGCTTCCATGAAGTGGAGTCTTCCAGGAATGATTATTGCGTGAGGCGGTGAACCGAAGTCTAGCTTCATGAGATTTAAGATTACATCGCACTTTAAACATGAAGTGGAAGAACCAACTCTGGATAAAACTAGAGCTAAAGTTGATGGCGAAATAACGTTCTCTTTCCTTTTGTTTTCTATTTCAAGTAGAGAGTTCAAAGCTTCAGATACTGACATGAAGTAGCCACGCTCCACATCCATGTCTAATAAGAAAAGTGTGTGCAGACCTCGTCGCATATTATCCCGTAGTACATCATAAGGCGTTTCTGAACCAGAAGTTATAGTCACTATTCTACCGAACTTATAGCAATGAAGCCCTGATGCGCTTATGGCAGCTGAAATTATTGAAGATGAGTGAATGACCTTAGTTGTTACACCTGCTTTTTCAGCAAGAAGCCTCAGTGATATATGAGTAGTGGCGATTAACGGATCACCAGGAGTTAGTAATGCAACCCTCTTACCCTTTTTAGCTTCGTCTAGAACGGCTTTTCCAGATAGGTCTTCAAGATCCCTTCTAGATAACACCTTAACCTCCTTACCCACAACGCTCTTAAGCTCTTTAAGAGAGAAATCAGGCATGATGCTAGTGTAAAGCTCTATGAAAACCTCATCAGCGGATTTAATGATCTCTAAGCCTTCTAGACTAATGCTTTTAATGCCATTTAGCCCTAAGCCTATGAAAATAAGTTCTCCCAAGCGATTAGCCTCCCATAGCGCTATTAAACGTGGAAAATAACAGCAAAAATATAAAGTGCTTTCAAGTGTATCCGTAGAGGGGGCCCGTAGCTCAGTAAGGCAGAGCGGCGGGCTCTTAACCCGTTGGTCGCGGGTTCAAATCCCGCCGGGCCCGCCACAATTCTTAAAGAGTTAGTAAGCTTGCTACTTTATCGATTTCAGGCACGTTTAGTTCTGCTAAAGTCTGTTTTATCTGTTCAATGTTTTTGAAAGGTCGGCGCATCACAATCTTAGCTGCTCTTTTCTCACCTATTCCAGGTATTGCTGTTAATACCCTCATATCTACTTTATTGATGCTTAAAGGCGTAGGCAAAGCGGTTACAGATCTGTAGCCGTGGTCGACTACTACTAAGTCGTAAAACTTGTTCAGAGTAATTTTAGCAGGAACAGCGCATAGGATAGGGTAAGAGCCAACTTGTCTAGCCCAAGTCATGTTCTCTTCAAAAACTTCAGCGTAAACATCCCTTAACACCGTGAACGTTGGAACCACCTTTCTCAACATCGGTAAGTCGACTTCCTTCCTCATAGCCTCCTTATGTCTCTTAAAGAGTTGCTTATGCTTCTTCACGTACTTGATACCTATGTGTCCCATCTTGGTATTCGGGAAAACCATCACCTGCCTCATGTTTATCCTACGTACTAGAAGGCCTCTGCTTAACACCTCCTTCATAAAAGCGAGGTTTACTTCAAAGGTTTCATGAGATTCTCCCGCTAAACCATATACGAAGTTAACTCCAGGCAAAAGATGCGGAAGACCGTTATCGCCGCGAATATTACCTACTAAGTTAACTATCTCTATCGCCTTGAGCGCGTCTTCATATTCAACCTTAAGGTTATTGAGCTTAACAACACGCGAATCTACAGACTCTATCCCCATGGCAGCTACGTCTCCAGACGTGTGGTTTTCCACAATGACCTTTAATGCTTCCTTAGCTGTTTCCTCGTTGTAGGCTATGGTGCCAGGGTTTACGTTGTCAATGTGTAAAACCTTTAGGCTCGGGGCTGCACATCTAATTCCTACAAAAAGCTTTTTGATTGCTTCGATGTTGGGTTCGGGAAACTCTACATCGCCAATGCCCTTAGCTTCATAAGCTAGAATATCAGGTTGTCTACCAATTCTAAAGTTTACGACACCTAATGAATGAAGAGCTTCAATTTCCTTAATGACGCCCTCAACTTTTCTGAAACAAGGCTGTCCATAAAGAGGTTCTATACAAAACGAACATCCACCTATAAACCACCTTGGGCAACCTCTAAACGTCTCAATTTCACATATCAAGTTACCTTGGTAGTTCGGATGATCTAAGACTATTTTAGCCCCCTTAACAGCAAAGCGATCTACATGATCATAGTCTTCCCTTATGACGTTTGGATCAGCTTTCGATATCTCAAAGTTTGACAAAGCTAGATCATAGATAACCTCTTCGGGATCCCCTTTTATCACAAGGTCATAAAGGTTAGCTACATTCTTAGGCAAGGGCTTAGCAATGGCTCCTCCTTGTTTTGCGAAGCCAAACTTAGCTACTGGTCCACATAAGGCTTTAATAGGTCCTTCAATGGCCTCGCCAACTTTACGTATGTCGATTAGTGTAGCAGGCCTACCTCCTAGATACTTACCTGGCACAACAACTCCTGAGATGAAGACTAAGAGCTTGGATCGGCTAGCTATTTCTAAGAAGTTGTTGAAGTTTGATCTGACTTCATCTATTGTGAAGTAAAGTACTTGACAATCCTTACAAGCTTCGAACAAAGCCCCAGCGATATACCTCGCATAAACATCTAAGTAAGGAGGTACTCCTAATCCAGCAGGCTCATCTGTATAGCCATCAACGATCAGAACTTTAAAGGACATCGTAAGACGCCCAGCTTACTTAAAGTGTTCCCATCCCCTACATGGAATTTCCACGAGCTCGCCATCTCTCTCATAGACAACCTTTTTATCCCTTGTCACAACACCGATCTTTATCAACCTTCCACCAGCTTTTTTCACAGCAGATTTCGCAATATCCCACATGCCGCGCTTTATCGTGACTACTAGCTCATACTCTTCTCCTGAGTATAGCGCAAGATCTTCTGAGCTTATATTGTGGAAACGCGCAAAAGCTTCTACTTCACGGTGCACTGGTATCTTACTTAACTTGAAGCCGACATTGCTAAGCCTTGAAAGTTCATAAAGCGAATACGCTAGGCCATCACTTGAATCTATGCTAGCCGATACGGATTTGCTCATCGCTAAGGATAAGCCTTCCTTAAGCTTAGCAATAGGTCTGAAAACTGCTTTAAGGAAAAGCTTTTTAGCTTTCTCACTATGAGGCTTAAGATCTTCAAGGAGCATTTTAAGGCCGGCGCCTGTTAAACCGAATTCTCCAGTCACAGCTAAGTAGTCACCAGGCTTAGCTCCTGAACGTTTAACCAGCAGATCTCTCTTAGCTAAGCCAATAGCCATGCCAGCAACTATTAAGTCACAAGCCTCTCCTGTATCTCCTCCTAAGACTTTAAAGCCGTAGAATCTAGCGGCATCACCAATGCCCTTAGCTAATTTGGCTAAGCTTGAAGCATCATAGTTTTTTGGAGCACCGAGTGAGAATAGAAAACCTATTGGCTTAGCTCCCTTAGCAGCTAAGTCGCTTACATTCATTGTAACAGCTTTCCACCCCATGTCGAAGAAACGCATTTTTTTAGGAGCATCTGTCTTCCTTACGAACATATCAGTTTTCAGCACCAGAACGTTTTCATTTCCTAAGTCTATGGCGGCAGCGTCATCCCAAAAGGGAAGAGCAGCATCCCATTCAATTGGCATGTAGTTAACTAGCATTTCAATTATCTTACGCTCGCCAAGGACTGAAAGCTTCAAAGCAAACACCTTTAGACGTGACGTGAAAAATATAAGAGTCGAACATTAAAGCTTTTTATCGCGGAACAAGCCCCGGTAGCTTAGCCCGGCAGAGCGACAGCCTCGTAAGCTGTTGGTCGCGGGTTCAAATCCCGCCCGGGGCTCTAAAACTACATAATCTTATGACCTCGAAAAACACTATGCGCTATTCATGTGTCTTAATACTAAAAATAGAGTATAAGGATTATACCGTCATATCTTTGGATACTTTGGTAGGTCTTTAAACCATATTTTTTGGTATTTTTCAAAGTTTGGTATGGTTTCTTTTAAGATTGGTATGTAGCTTTCGATTTCCTCGAGCGTCATGTATTGGAATTGGTATTCTCCTTCATAAGGGGAAGGTTCTCCTATTCTGGTTATGAACTCTATGTGCATGAATGGGTCTCCTTTCCTTATGGTTATTGGCTTCCTATCGTTGCTTAAGTTCACAACCTCTAGTGCTAATCTACCTACGAAGCCGCTGTGTACTTTTGCTGCGTTTAAGAAGGATAAGCCCATTCTGCCGTACCTGCTTTTTGCAGTTAAGTAAGCTATGTAGCCAGGTGGTGTGAAGACTATTTCGTTTGATATGACGTTTTGATGCTCTAGGTATTGTAGGGTTATGTCTTCTTTAACTGTTAGGATGTAGCTGTCTCCATCAAGCTGATTTGGATTAAATGGGTGAATGACCCTATATTTTTCTATTAACTCAAGTAGCTTGTCTTTACCTAATACGCACATGGTTAGACACCTCTTTTCAGCTTGGTCTTAATTTTTGCTGCCTCTTATTAACTTTGGAGGAGTGCAGATACTAAGATAGGTAATGCTATGGTGACATCGCAATATACGACTATGGCTTTGGCTTTTTCACCAATTTTTCTCCAGCTTTTTGCCTCTTCTGGAGTTGCACCTGATAAGCCTCCATACTCTGGGACATCTGTGGTAATTTGAACTACGTAGTCTAGGGGTTTCTCGGCGATCAGCGTTGATTGGTATATGAAGTTTTTTGGCACCCCACCGCCTAATATGATGGCAGCTGTTTTCATGGATTTTTCTTTTGCAATAAATTGTGCATCTAGGATTCTCTGTAGGTCTTTGACTTGATCTAGCTTTACGCCTTTCTTAACCGATGTTAAGCTCATGAACTGTAACCCCAGTATTGAATCTATGAAAGCTGGAACGATTACGTCTATGTGCCTTTCATAAGCCGTGCGTATGAACGATTTTTCATCAGCTATCATAGTTCCTAACGCTTTAACAATTTCATAGGAAGCATACGACCCTGCTGGTAATTCCTCAACGACCTTTTTGAGTAAGGACTCCACCTCAACATATGCGTCAGCTGACGTCACAATGTCATGTATCCTCATTAAGCCTCTTCTTGAGAGGGAGATGTCATCTTCAAGCGTTTCCACATGAAAAGCTGGTTTTCCTAGAGAAGCTGCAATGTCATGTAATACGTTAGCTCCTGTTGAAACTACTAAGCTATTTGGAAGTTTGTTAAGTAGTTGAGCTATTAAATACCGCATACCGCTCGGTGTTAAGGCACCAGCTAAACCTATGAAAAAGAAGCTTTGTTCTTGAAGAGCTTCTTCCAGAATTTCAAAGGCTTTACCTAATCTCCTAGCATTAAAGGCGGCATATTTCAATTGTTTAACCAAGTCTTTGATGCTTGAGCACGGTGTTAAGTCCAGTACGTTCAATAACAGCACCTCAAACCTTAAGCTAGTTTATAGCTTTTAAAGCTAAGTAGTTCTCCTTAGAGGGGGTTAAGCTTGGAAGCTGAGGAAATAGAGCTTTACGTTAAGGCTGGTAAAATAGCTAAAGCGGTAGTCGACATAGCTAGGAGTTATGTTAAGAAGGGTGCTAGGCTACTTGACATATGCGAAAACTTGGAAAGTGAAATAGCTAGACTCGGAGGAAAACCAGCTTTTCCAGTTAACATTGCAATTAACCATATAGCAGCACATTACACTCCATTTATTGGTGATGATACGCGTGTCCCAGATGGGAGCTTGGTTAAAGTTGATGTCGGCGCTCATGTTAATGGTAGGATAGCTGATGTCGCTGTAACTGTTGATGTAGGGTCTGAATATGGAGAGCTTATAGTAGCTGCTGAAGAAGCACTTGACAAGGCGTTAGAGAAAATTGCACCTAAAGTTAGGATAGTTGACATAAGTACAGTAATTGAAAAAACGATAAAGTATTATGGTTTTAAGCCTATTGTAAACTTGACAGGACATGAGCTATCACCGTACGTTATTCACGCGGGAACAACGATTCCTAACGTTTGGTCTCCTGACTTAGCGATTTCTTCAGCTAGGTTTGAACCTGGGCATGTCTACGCCATAGAGCCGTTTGTCACGGTTAAGAATGCTTTAGGTGAAGTGGAAAATGGGCCTGGTAGCACTATTTACCGGTTGATTAAAGCTAAGTCGTCAAAAGGCTTTGAAGCTATCTTTAACTTTATACACGAAAACTACAGAACCTTGCCCTTTGCGCAGAGGTGGATTGAGAGAAGCTTTGGGAAACGTGGCGTAGAACTGCTCAATAGGATGGTTTATGAGAGGATGGTTATGGAGTATCCTGTGCTTATCGAGAAAAGCCGTGGACCCGTTGCTCAAGCTGAACATACGGTCTTAATTACCGACAAAGAGGTTTTAGTTACTACTTTAAATTAGATCCCCCATTGTCTTTGGCAGTTTCTCTTTAAGCTTTTGCTCAGCTATGGCTTCGGCTTCTTGAAGTATTTTCTCGACCTCTTCGCTATGAGGCTGATATATTCTAAAACTATCTAGGTTTATGCCCAATCCTATTAAAGCTGAGTTGAATGTCTCAAATACGTCTCTAAGAGCATCTTCAGCTTCAGGTATTAAACCGCCAATCGCTGTTCTCAAGTTTTTCATAACGCCTATGGTAGGGACCAACGCTCTAGCTAGCTCGTCAAGGCTTTTAGCCGCTTCAAGCCTTAACAAAGTTCTTTCAAGGGCGAGCTTGCTATATAAAGTGGCTTTTTCGGCTTTTCTCAACTCCGCCAATTCGCTACTTAACGCCTTCATAGATAAGTGGTCTTGTTTTTCATAAGCTTCGGTTATCCTATTGAATAACGTTTTGTCGCGTTCCTCTAAATTTCGCTGAATGAGCTCTAACTTAGCTATTTGCGCTTTAAGACCATATTTAGCTCTTTCAAGCTGTTCTCTAGCAGGTTTCCTTGACAAGGCTTCTTTGATGCGGTCTACGATTTCAGACAATTAATATCACCGAGTTTGCTGAAAGTAGAGTGTCTTTTAGTGAATTTAAGCTTTGTAGTTGCAAAAAACCTTATAATGTGGAGCTTATTCCAGCAATACTTTCGTGGTGCTATAGATGTGCGAATTTAAAGTTTATGTAAATGGCATGGAGATGTTCAAGGATATTGTTGAAGTGAGCTACTTTGGAGATAAGCTAATCTTAACCGACATATTAGGTGAAAGAAGGGAATTAGATAGCTCTATGGTGGTTAAAGTTAGTGTCCAAAATGAGACATTAGAGATCTCCAAGAACCCACTGATAGGAGCTGTCCTTAGGTTTTTGGGGAGGTGTGAGGAGGTGCGAAGAAGAGGAGTGTACAATGTCGATGTTGAGAAAGCGCTAGAGGACATTAAGGCGATAGGAGATAATATGGTTAGAGATCTCTGGAAAACATACTTTAAAAAGCATTGAGTAAAACTGACCTATCTTAGCGCTTTTTGCTCTCTACCAGGTATCTCCTTTAAAGCGGTAAGCCTTTAGTGATGTATTTGGCAGCAGCATGACATTACCTAATGTGCAGCTTGACAAATTTGTGGGTTAATTAAAAGAACGCGGATACTTTAGCAGATCTGAGACGTTTAGAGACCGATTAAGAGCTTATGAGCTAAGGCTGAAGATGCCGAGCTAAAAGAGAAGAACGCTACTGCCACAATAATAGCTATTTTGTGATTATGAGAGGAGAGGTCTAGGCATTAAAATTGACCAGGTGGAGCGCGAATACGATAGTACGACGATATCATTATAGAATTACATCGCCATGTTCTCAGAACAAATAATGTCTAGAGATGCTGATTGCCGAAGGGGAGAGAAAGCAGGTTGTGGACTTAGCTTAACAGGGTTAGAGGTTTAAGAGGCATCCAGCAGGTTAAGGTTATGTTCATAAAGCTTTAGCTTGGTGCGGGGGGTGGGATTTGAACCCACGCAGGGCTACCCCACAAGGTCCTAAGCCTTGCGCCTTTGACCAGACTCGGCAACCCCCGCTCAATTACCCTTAATTAGCTGGGGTTTTTAATTCTTAACCACGATTCGCTAGGAGAGGGGATCGTGATAGGGCTAGACTTACTTATTGAAACGGCTCTTTATGTCAAGAAGCGTGTTTGTAGGGCGTTAAAGACTCCCGAAGCTAAGCGTATTGAGGGTATTGGTGCTAGCGGGGATGTCACAAAAAAGATTGATGTTGTCGCCGAAAAAGCTGCTATAAAAGCTTTGAAGGAGGGAGGGTTTAACGGAATCGTTGTGAGTGAAGAATCGGGCTTTGTGAGGATGGGGGATGGTAATTACCTAGTACTATTAGATCCCTTAGATGGGACAACAAATGCTATTAAGGGCATAAGGTTTTATTCGATATCCATAGCGTTTGCTAGAGAACGAAGGCTCTCATCTGTTGAAAGTGCTGTTGTATTAGACCTTTGTAGCAACGATATCTACACTGCGGAGAAAGGAGGGGGGGCCTACCTTAACTTTAAGCCCATCGAGACTTCTAAGCAAACTAGGCTTGATGACGCTGTAGTAGGCATAGACTTAAGTGGCAAAGTTAGCTCTTCAAGAATACCTGATATTTTAAAGCTTTGCTCGTTAACTAACCATATTAGGCATTTCGGGTCAATAGCTTTGGAGCTTTGTCTAATAGCATCAGGTGCGTTAGACGCCTTTGTGGATTTAAGGAATATGATTAGACCCATCGATATAGCAGCCGGTAAGCTCATATTAGAAGAGGCAGGTGGCTTAATGCTTGACCTGGATGGTAAGCCTTTAGACTGCGATGTTGACGTTAAAAATAGGGTTTCATTTCTAGCTTGTTGTACTAAAGAGCTGGGATTTGAGATCCTCAAGGTCGTTAGAGGCTAGTAAAGCTTTATATGCTGAGTTAGCTACGTCTAAGGCTTTTTCATATATTGTCGAAGAAAGCTTACCTTCAACATGTGCTCTTTCTATAACATCAACATCAATGATCTCAGGAGTTGAATTTGCCCTCTTGACCACGTCTATGCCTAAATCAACGTACCTTATTTTAGACTTATACACTTCTATTGGCGTATTTACATTAACGTATATGCCCTTAAGTTCGCCATTAATCGAGTAATATGCATTTAACGTCATCCAGTCACCTGGCTTAAATATCATTATGCTGTAGTCTCCTTTACTCTTCGGAATTTCCAATCCATCAAACTTGCCCTCGCCTCTAAATTCTCGCTTAACTTCTACAATTCCACAATTAATTTCTCGTATAACCCCTGGAGTTAGAGAGTATACGTCGCCATTCAACGTGGAGTGCTCAATTTTGAGAATAGAGCCTTTGTACAACAAGTTTTCATCCCACATTAACGATAGAGCTTTTTGAATGGTGCTCTCTGATACGCCTAAGCTTAAAAGCGCTTCAGCAAAATCCACAATAGTCGACATTGTTTTTCCGCAGGATCTTAAGTAGTGATGACCTGTTATTGTCGGTTTAACATATCCTCTTAGCCTGTCAAGCCTATTTTTAGCAGGCTGCGGAAACTCTATATCTACTAAGGGCTCACCTTTTAACAGAAGCGCCGGTGGCTTGATATTTTTTGCTTTTTCTAAAAGCTTATCTCCCATTTCTATCAAAGACTTGACCTCAGATATTAAGTCGGTAGCTGAAGCATTTTCGGCAGAGCTTCTCCACTTGACCCCCCATCTTGGGCTTTTAACCATTTTACCTAAAGTGAAAAGCTCTTCTTGCTTAGCTCTATTTCTAATAAATTTGCTTACTGAAACCCAACCTCCTAAGATTATGTGAGCATAACGGCCTGAAATTTTCAATTTGCGAGTTAAAATTGGCCTTTCATCTCTAAATACTGGTCTAGCGACAGCAACCAAAACTTCTTCATTTAACTTAATAGATCCGTTAAATAGTGTACCTAAACCAAAGCCCAGATCAACTAAACAACGGTCTCCTTCCTTTTTAACAACGACACCTTTGAATATAGAATGTGGGTTTATCTTTGAAACTCTAACTATTGACTCTGGTATTTTGCTTTTAATCACATCAACTACCTTTTTAACTACTTGCTCTTCCCCTTTGACTATGATACCTTGTTTATCCCTTCTATCAATTATCGTGGCTTGAGAAGGCTCGTTAGTTATGCAGGAGTTGTCAAACCTAGATAACACTGCTTTAGAGGGCTGAGAGACCTTAAATCCATGGTCTTTAAGCAACAGTACTAATGCGGTAGTGTATATGCCTCTTATCTTTATGACAACCAAGACCCAGCACCGTATTTCAACGGCTTAGTCTCTTATCTGCTCTAGGATACTCACAGCTTGCCATATTGCTGTTCGAGCAAAAAGCGGCATGTTTGGATCTTGACTACATTCTTCAAGTATGCTTATGGCATTCGAAGCTCTTACAGCATGCGTGTAAGTTTTTCCGTGTAAGACCTTTATCGCTTCGTTAGCAGCTCTTCTTATATTTCTAGGTATACCCGTATCTTCAGCTATTCTCTGAAGTATCATTACAGCTCTTTGAATTTTCTCTTCAGCATCGGACGACAAACATATCACCTCTCTCTTAACCTTTACCCAGCAATTAACTCAGTGTAAAGAGTCTATAAGCTGTTTCCAGAGAGATATATTTACAAAGGATTAGCTGTTATTTTGTTTTCGGTGATAGAAATGGCGACACGCGATGAAGAGATTAAGCAAATGGCCGAGCTGCTTAAGTCTGGAGCTATCATGCTTTCTCAAGCATGTCCAGTGTGTAAAACACCATTATTTAAACTGCCAAGCGGAGATATCATGTGCCCTAGATGTAAGAAGCGCGTTATCATAACTTCAAGGGAAGAAGAGGCAACCGTAGCCGTGCGATCTGAAACGGTGTTATCTAACTTGGAGAGCTTAGCTTTAAGTAAGATAGAGGAGCTTACGTTAGCTGCAAAATCTGAGAAAAACCTTGATCAGCTCTTTACAATAGAGAAGCATCTTTCCCTTTGGCTTGACTTACTTGAGAAGTTGAAGAAGTTGAGGAAGTAGGCTCATATTTAGCTGTCAAGACCTTTCTAATGAGCTGCGCTTTCTTAGGGCCAATGCCTGATACTCTCTGCAAAGCTTGCTCAGAAGCTGTGAAAACATTTTCTACGGTGCCGAATACGCCTAGTAGGCGCTTTGCTAGCGTCACGTCGACGTTTGGCAAGCTTGCTACGATATACTCTTGTTGCTCAGATAGCGTCTTTGGCATCTTCCTATCTTTCAAGGTAGCGCGCTTTTTAAACTCAAGTTGTTCACGTCTTGCAGCTAAAGCAATCACGTGAGCTGACTCTTCAGGATCCCTAGACCATATTATAGGTATACCATAGTCTACAGCTATGCTCACTAAAGCGCCTCTCAAGGCTTCAGGAGGCATCATTCTCTTAACGGTCAGCCCTTCGCCTTCTATTAGGAGGATTGGTGAACTATAGACTTCCTTTAAGCTTTTAAGTTGAGCGAAGAGACGCTTATCTATTATTGAACTTGCAAAATCCTCTACAGTCTTTCTCTCAATAGCCACGTTCTCAGATACTACGTAATCAGCTACATGTAAGGCTCGAGGCCTAATATTTACGTTAAGTTTTGATAGGAATTCGACAACTTTAGAATTCATTTCTCTATGATCGACGAAAACCGTAGGTTTGCCGTATTCAACTTGAGGAGCCGTAGGTGTAATGAATTTCACTAATTCCAATTGCTCACCAGGCTCACTTTCCTTATTCACTTCAGATGATTCTCGCATGAGCTCCTTAATCTCCCTCTTCATTTCCTTTCTCTTGTATATAGCTGACCAGTAAAAAGCTTCATCGCGTGTACCCTTCGTAATTAAGAAGATAGCACGTCCAGCTCTTATACGGCCAGTTCTACCCATTCTTTGAATGAAACGGATTGCGCTTGGCACATTGTCGTAGAAGATCACTAAGTCGCAGCTTACTACGTCTATCCCTTCTTCAGCAACTTGTGTTGATACTAAAACGTTGAAAAAGCCGCTCTTAAAAGAGGATAAAACTTCAACTTGTTGAGCTTGCGATAACCCTTGATCCCCTTTTTTCTCTGTTTTTCCAACAAGCTTAGCTATCTTTACACCATCTACGCTTCTCAACTCTCTTTCAAGCACTTTTGCTGTAGATCTTAAGTTCGTAAAGACTATTACCCTGGAGTTAGGGTTTTTCTCGAGCTGTTTTCTAACTTCTTCCTTTAAGACCGCTAATTTAGGATGCACCACTCCTTGCTGAAGACCTTGAAGACATAAACTCTCAGCTTCGGTCCAGCGCGGGTCATTAGCTAAAGCTTTCATAGATAGCTTACTTGAATTCTTAAACTTGTCGAAATAATCCATAAGCGATGGTAGTCCTTGAGTTTCTAAAAGCTCCATAGCGTGGGTCACTCTAAGAGCCATGACAGCTGCTAATGAAAGCTCTCTTTTCTCAACATCGCTTAGAGGCATATCTTGAATCTTAGCTTGAGCTTCAAGCAGGGTTTTCTTTCTTAGCTTAATTGTACTTACGCTTTCAATGACTCCATGCTCTTTTAAGAGCTTTAGAAGATCTTTCAGTAAATTCATGAGCGACGATCTAATCCCCTTAAACAGAGGAGGTAAGTCTATGTGACGCCATTCAAGAGATATTGGGCTTATGTAGGGCTTCACATCAGGGCTCATTTCATCTCTTGCTTCAACTTGGGAGATGCGAAGAGATGAGCATACATCTCTTATATGCTGCTTTGTTGAACCAGGAGATGCTGTTAAAGCTAAGATTAAAGGGTTTAAAGCTTCAGACATGTATCGCTCTGCAATAAACACATACGGATAGTTACCTACTGCTCTATGAGCTTCATCAAACACCATTAACACAACATCTCTTAGTGGGACGAAGCCATATACTATGTCATTTCTGACAGCTTGCGGCGTCGCAAAAATGACTCTAGCCATCTTCCACAGCTTAGCACGCTTCTCAGCAGGCTGCTCCCCAGTTAAGACAGCAAGTTCGGTATGGGGAAGATTTAAGGTCTTTTTAAATGACTCGTAGTGTTGGTTAGCTAGTGGCTTCGTAGGAGCTAAGATAGCGCACTTTCCTTGCGGATAGCGCTCAAGTCTATAAGCTGCAACGATTATCGCTATGGCAGTTTTACCTAAACCCGTAGGCAGCACGACAAGCGTATTTCCCTTTAAAGCTTTGCTTGCTATGGAGACTTGATAACTTCTTTTTTCTAAGGTATTGGGCTTAATTAGAGGGTGTGAGATAAAGCCTTCTGATAACGGTTTCATAGCTGGAGACCTATTTCAGCACATCTTAGCGTTTTCTTCTATTACGCCAATAACTTTTAGTTTTCGCTTAAGAAAGAACGTAGCGGTGAATGAGGTGAAGAAGGGGGTTTTTATAGTCATAGAGGGCATTGACGGTGCGGGAAGTACCACTCAAACTAAGCTTTTAGTGGATTGGTTGAAAAGAAAGGGTATAGACGCCATAGCTACAAAAGAACCAACCAATGGGGCTATAGGCCAGCTTATTAGAAAGTATTTGAATAACCCCCTTTCTTCAGCTGTCATAGATGCTTTGTTATTTGCAGCTGATAGGGTAGAGCATGTCGATAATTTAATTAAGCCTTTGATAGAGCAAGGAAAAGTTGTGGTCTCAGATAGATATGTTGAATCCTCCATAGCTTACCAATCGTGTAGTGGAGTTGATGAAAGCTGGTTAATGACTATTAATAAGTTTGCTATACAACCTGATTTAACAGTGATTTTGGACGTAGACCCCTTTACTGCTTTGAAACGTAAAGGGGTTTTAAGGGAGAAGTTTGAAGTTGAAGAATTTTTAAGCAAGGTTAGGGAGAAGTTCCTACATAGAGCTAAATTGATGGGATACGTTGTGATCGATGCTGGGCAAACAATAGAGGAAGTTCAAGCAGAGATTAGAACACACGTTGCTAAGCTCTTAGGCATAAGCTGATTCTTAAAGATATGTTAAAAGAAGGGTTTAGAAGCTCAATATGATACACGGGTAGATTCTGGTGGTGCCCCTAAGACTTTTTCAGCAGCCTCTTTCACCTTATCCCTACTCTTAGCTGACGTGTATACCCTTATTATGTTCATAAACCCTCTTAGTACATCTATGACCCTCGATATTTCCGTAGCCTTTAGTAAGACCCTTCTTGATGGGGCTTTGCTGTCGATCAGCGGAATATCCATTAAGTCAAACCTCATGGAGTGGTAGTATGGAATCGATGGTAGTGATGGGACATCGATTGCTACCTCATCAATAGATATCTTAGCTTCTTCAGCTATCTCCTCCTCAACCTTCCTCCTCACAGCATCATTTGTTAATATACTGCTTATGACCTTATCTTCAACGTGAAAGATCTTCTCATAGGCGCATTTAAGAAGATCGCGCCTTTCAAGAGCTAATATGTATTTTCTGGCCTCTCCATGTTCTTTAAGTTTAGACCAGACGTAATAATCGTCTAGGTCTAGAAATTCTTCAACGTTCTTAAAACTTGTTAGCTTAAGATCTTCATCGGCTAATTCCATAGCTTTAATTAGGCTTATTTGACCCGCCCTCGCCGTCTTATGGTAGTATATGGTTCTAAACGATTCTATTCTGGCTAATACAAAAGCCTCAAGAGTAGGTAAAGCTGTTATGTTTACTGCTAAGTTACCGTCCACAACGTCCATCGTGTATATCAACCTATAGACATCGACTTTACCATATTCAGCTCCCGTATGGTAGCTATCCCTTTGAATAAAGTCCATCTTATCTACGTCCACGGCACTTCTGATAATTTGATCTAAAAAAGGCTTATCCTTATCTAAAAGCTTGCCGACAGCTAGCTTAGCAATTCTCTCAACGTTAAGACCTCCCTCGCTTAGTACATCTTTAAGCTCAGAGCTTCTAATTACCCACTGCGTTAAGTCCTCGTGGGTTTTTCCGAGTTTTTTAACGAGAAGGTGTTCATATGTATGTGAAAAGGGACCATGCCCAACATCATGAAGCAATGCGGCTATTCTAACTTCTTGGACTTCTTCCTGGCTAAGCTGTTCAGGTAAACTACTTGCTAATAGTCCCGCTAAGTGCATGACACCTATTGAATGTTCAAACCTCGTGTGTGTAGCCCCTGGATACACGTAGTCTGCGAAGACTAGCTGTTTTATCCTGTGAAGTCTTTGGAATGGTCGTGTATCAATAACCTTTTTCTCTAACTCCGTTATGTGCACATATCCGTATAGCGGGTCTTTGATAAAGCCCCAGTATTTCAAGCTAACCTCCCTTTAAAACGAGAAAACGCAAAGATAGCCTTTAAACTTTAAGCTTTTTTGCTTAATACTCTTAGCTCACCTTTAAAACAATTTACTTCAACGAGGTATCCGCTTCTCAAAACTTCTAAAGGGTTAACTTCAAGCCTATCCATTAGAGGAATCTTAGCTAAAACACAGCCAGCAACTATGATAGGCTCAGATTGAACATTTACAATAGCAGATGGCGCTGCCCCTTTCTTACTTAGTCTATAGATAATGTATGAACCAACAGTGCTTCCTATACCATATGGGAAGACGAAGATCTTGCCAGATAACGATAAACCACGAAGTTCATGACCTTTCTTGACTATAACTCCTGAATCTGGATCTACGTCACCGAAGAAAGATATTGGCTCCTTACTTATTAGAACTTCTCCAGCCGCAAAACCCTTGACGAGGGCTCTGCCTCGATAAACATCAGCCAATAATTTTCACCCCGATTCGACTACTGCAGCAATTAGGGTCTTTAAGTCAGCAAAATAGGCTTTAATGTTTGGAAAACTGTTCTTGATATAGTGGTAAGCCTTTGCGGAGTTTACGACAACGTTTCTGATACCCATCTCATCTAATGGTGAAACAACCATACACGTATCCTTAAATACTTTAGCTCCAGATTTTTCAATGACTTGAACGATTCCCTTTCTTACAGCTTTCCTATAAGTATGACGTGATGTGAAAATCCATAACGCGACATCGTCTTTCACTTTTCTATCCTTAAGCAAAATAGCCACTTCTTCAAGTTCTGTAATGGAAGTATGCGGGCATCCAATGAAAGCGTAGTCGATGTCTTCTTCTCTTAGCCAAATTTGCTCCTTTAAACGTTTAAAGTCTTGATAATCTATCGATATTTTTTCACGTGCCCGCTGATCACTCCTAAACATAGCAACTCTGCCAGCTGTTGCTAAACCAGCTGAAAAAGCTTTTAAATAATCAGTGGGGACCTTTACAACTTCTGCATCTACGGATATCACCTCATCAGCTTTCATACCGACCATGTAACCAAGTAAACTGTACTCACTAGCGTTCGTTGGTTTAAAGTTAAGCTTAACATGCAGTGTAGGCTCGCGCAGGGAATCTATGTGTAAGCCATAGAATGGCGTTTTACCTGTTAAAGCTGATGCCAACGCTGAAAAACCACTTTCACGGTTAGTTCTAGCTCCTAATACTGAGTTAGCAAAAACTACCGCTGAAGATTCAGCCCATGCGACGTGATCGCCAGCTAAAGGCTTGTTGCTCGCCAAGTAAGGTGTGCAAGTGAAGGTGTTTTCAACGCCCATTTTGCTAAAACATCTCACTACCATAAGCTGCTTTTTAGCAAAAGGCTTTGATATCCTCATATCGCGCCATCTTCTTAGATCCATGCCAGCAGGGTTTACCGTAGCTTTAACCTTAACCTTGGCTCCTAAGTTAACTAAGTCTTCTAGAAACTCTAGCCCAGCATCGCCTATGTTTCTATAGGACACCCCCGAAATGTGCACACTTTTAACTTCTATTAGGCGGTCAGCCCCCAAAACTTCTCCTAGTGCTACCAGAAGCTCCATAGCTTTTTTGACCGCCTCGCCAAACTCGCCGTTAAGTGCTTTTTCTTCATCCCTCGTCAGATACATAGTAGACTACATCTCCGGATTTGGCATCGTACTTGCAGGGGATCAATGCACGCTTAAACTTTTCAGCGGGTTTATTTAATGGCTTAGTAGCATCAAACCCCACTTTGGACGTGAGAAGCCTCTCTTGGTCAGCTGAAGGATCTAAACTTGAGCCTCGACAACCCTTAACGATGACCAAATCTTCTTCTCCTTGAAATCTCGTGGCTATAGCCCATTCAACTTCTTCAATATTATCAACATCTATGTCTTCATCAACTACAACTACGTGTTTTAAACTTGGATGGGCTGCAAAAGCAGCTAAAATCGCGTTCTTGCCATCACCTTCAGATTGCTTAGCTATTGATATTGCTGCATGAAGCCATCCGCAGCCACCGGGTGTTAAACGCACTTTGACTACTTTTGACACAACTTTTGATACGTGGTCCCAGATTCTAGCTTCTTTAGGCAAACCCATTAATAGCTGATGCTCTGACCCTGCTGGAAGCAAAGCTTGATATATGAAATCTTTCCTCCTCATAACGTTAATTAGCTCTATGACAGGCTGTTTCCTAATAACATCGTATGTACCCGTTATATCTACGAAGGGTCCTTCATCTACCTCTACGTCATGTAACATGTATCCTTCAAACACAACTTCTGCTTCCGCGGGGACATACACGCCGATGTTTTCGCAAGAAGTCACCTTAAGAGCTCCGTTTAAAAGAGCATTTGCCACTGTTAGCTCATCTACGCCAAACCTTGGACCGCTACTAGCTGCTAGTAAGATTAAGGGGTGGAGACCGATGGCTATGGCTACTGGCAAAGGTTTTCTAAGTTTTTTTGCTTCATTGTAAAGTGCATATAGGTGGCGTGGAACAACCCTTATTGCTAAGCGGTCTTTGCCTATAACTAGGAGACGGTGAATTGAGGCATTTTGAAAACCTTTGGTTAAACTTCTTGATATTACGACAGCTGAGGTGATATATGGACCGGCATCCCTTTCGTAGTGTGTCAATATGGGGAATTTCGTTAAATCAGGTTTTTCAAAAACTTCTTTTACTGGCGCATCGTCTTGCTTGTCAGTTTTAAGCGGATTGTTTACTGCAGCATTTATTTTTACATAGAGTTCTTCATCGCTTTGACATGACAAAAACCTCTTGAAGAATTCCCTCTTACCACAAATTCCTGCAATTATTGGCGTGTTATGTTCCTTGGAATTCTTAAATAATATGGGGTTTTTGCCATCATATTCCTTCATTACGCTAGGTATTTCATATTTCTCCGACAGGGGTTTATGGAACTCTATTAGCTCGTCTTTAAGGACGTTAAGTGCAGCTCTAAGCGAGGACAATATTGAGCCCTCCAACTGTAAGAGCTGTAAACACTTAAATTCTAGATTGTCTAGCTTTTTAACACCAGTGTTGTGAGTATAGGGATTAGCTTTGGTTAGCAGCTCTAAGCTAATGGAAAGGGTGCTCGAGTATTTTCCATATCCGAGTTTTAGGCTAAACCAAGATAAGCTAGCAGAATCTACAGCCTTAATTGTTGAGCAAGGTGGGCATTTAGTCGTCGACGGTGCAAGTGGTTTAGGTAAGACCATCGCAGTTCTGGCAGGGACCTTGCCTGGCGTTATTGCTAAGGGCTTGAAGCTAGTTTACTTGGCGAGAACGCATAAACAGCTTGATAGAGTAGTAGAGGAACTTAAGGAAGTAAGCTCTAAGAAGTCTGTGTCGGGCTTTTCTCTACGCAGCAAGTTGGACATGTGTATTAATGAGAATTTAACCAAGGAGAAGATGGATCACAGAACATTGTCAGAAATTTGTGAAGAGTTGAAGAGGAGCGGTAGATGTATTTACTATGAGAACATTTTTCTTAAACGTGACCAATTCACTTCGCTACTTGAGCAGCTAACTAAGGAGCCTAAGACCGCATTAGAGATCGTGGAGATTGGCAAGAAATTCGAAATATGCCCATATGAACTAGCTAGATCCGCTTTAAGAGCTGTTCAAGTTGTTGCAGCAAGCTATCTTCACGTTTTTGACCGATCTATTAGGGAGAGTTTCTTATCTGGTTTAGGAGTTGGGCTTAGCTCGCTGGTATTAATACTAGATGAAGCGCATAACCTACCTGAAGTTTGCATTGAGGTAGAAAGTGATAGTGTTTCGGAGAGGTTAATTGAGGAGGCGACTGAAGAGGCTGATAGATATGGTAAAGCAGACTTCATTAGATTTTATGAAGAGCTTCAGTGTTTTTTAAGAAAAATTAGCCTCTCAGATGGGGAGGTCGTCCTTGAAAATCCACTAGCTACGCTTGCTGAACTCTTGAAAAAAGCTAAGCTTGACATAAGCGATGTTTTCCTGTTTGTTGAAGAAATGAGAACTTTTGGAGAAATGGTTAAAAAGCATAAGCTAGCACGTGGTAAACTTCCACGCTCCTATATATTGAAATTGGCTGAATTTTTGAGTAAGTATGTAGAAGCATGCGGAAAAGACGCCATGTTACATATTGTATCTGAAAAAGAGGTTGAAGAGAACGAGCTTGTGAGGGAGCTTGAGGTTATAGCTTTAGATCCAAGGCTCTCTTGCGAGGAAGTGCTTAAAGGGGTTTACGCTTCAGTGAGCCTCTCTGGTACATTAAAGCCTACTGAAGCTTATGTGAGCGTTATGGGGTTACCTGAAAACGCTATTCAACTTAGCTTGCCTTCTCCATTTCCTAGACATAACATCTTGGCATTAGCTACGGCTGGTTTATCTACTGTTTACCGGCGTAGAGGCACACATATGTACGCTAAGCTGATTGAAGCCATAGCTGAGGTCGCTGAATACACGCCCGCTAATGTTGGGGTTTTCTGCCCATCATATGAGGTGTTGGAAAATTTAGTTAAATCTGGGCTTAAGGAAGCTTTGAAGAAGCCCCTTTTCATTGAAAAACGCTTTGCAGAGCCTTTCGAAAACGATAGGATTCTTGCCGAGTTTAAAAGTTGTTCAGAAACCGGAGGAGCGGTGTTGCTAGGCGTGGTTGGAGGGAGATTTAGTGAAGGAGAGGATTATCCCGGGAACGAGATGAATAGTGTAGTTATAGTTGGCGTTCCATATGCTAAGCCTAGCCCAAGGATCAAAGCTCAGATAAGGTATTATGAAGAGCGTTTTCCAGGATTTGGTAGGGAGCTCGCTTACATAATTCCAGCTATGAGGAAAGCCTCTCAGGCGGCTGGAAGACCTTTTAGGTCTCCTGAAGACCGCGGTGCCATAATAATGTTAGATTACCGCTTCGCAACGAGATATTGCAGGCGTTTCTTGCCTAACTGGATTAAGAGGAGATTGAGGGTTATTAGATACTCTAAGGGCAGAATAGCTCAAGAACTTATGATGTTCTTCGGACTTTCTAATTGATTTTGCTTAAATAGGTACATGGACATATTGTTTTACTTCTTTAAATTCGTCATTTAATCTTAGACAGCCGAATTCTATTGCTGTAACCTCCCCTTCATACGGGGTGATGATCTCTATTTTACGGTTTACATAGTCTATCTTCCGTAAAACTCCTACACCTTGAAGCTTACCACGACTTAATAACCCTATTAACAAGCCTCTTTCATCACCTTCCTTCACCACTTTAACCGTACTCTTTCCAAAGGCATTCCTCACGTTTGAAATCGCATCTTTGTTCAACTTGCTATCTTTACCTATCACTATGAGAAGGGAATCGTAGTTTTCTTCCGCGTAAACAACGTTGGAGTTTAAGAGCATGGAGATTGTAGCTAGGTCCTTTTCATCTAATCTTTGTCCAGAACCTAGCATTCCATAGGATATGTCTAAGTCATCAAGGTTTAGAATTCGCTTTTTTGCTTCAGAGAAGTATTTATTATAGCTGCTTTCTCTTAGGAAACGCCTCTCCTCTCTTGATCGTATCTTAGCTCCTTCTAAGGCTTTGATCGTATACACTTTCCTGTCATCATGATAGCTTTTTTGTAAGCCCCTTAAGATATGGTTTAATTCAGAATCTTTCTTCAGAAACACTATGCGGTCAGCTTCCAATACTGCTACCGTGGCTAGCTTAAGCTCTTTAGCTTTTTCTCCTTTAATCCAGCCACTTGTATTAACGACTATTAAATCGGCTTCGTCAATAACTTCGCTTCTCAACTTAGCCAAACCTAATATAACTCTGTCAGCTACGCCAGTAGGCGTCGTTTTGCCTATGAAAAAGCTTGCTATCGGTTTCAGTTGAGAAAGGTAGATTGTGGGAGATTCTAATATTGTTGCACCTATCGTGGTCGGTATTAAGATATCAGCTTGGCCAGGGTCTTCATTTATAAAAGCCGCCCTTAAGCCCTTCCTTAAAGCGCTATTTAGCAACATAGTGCAAAAGGTGGTTTTTCCAGAGTCCACATCTCCTATTACTACTACCGTGCCCTTCTGACGTGAAAGCTCGTCAATTACTTGATCCCACTGTTCTGGAAAGGCTTTTTCCCGCTCCTCTACCTTACCTCCTTCTCCAATGTTTACTGTAATTAGGCAGTCTTCAATAGCTTTTAAGGCTAAGACCCTTCCCTTAGGCACGAGAAAGCCCTTTGACGATTGATGTATGAGCGCTTTTAAGATTTCAACGACTCCCTTTTGTATGGTGAAAGATGCTGGTCCATGTATTAGCAGATGCTTCCCTTGTGTTAACGTGACTAGCATTGCGCTCCTCTAAACAGTTACGTGAAAGCTTATTTATTTAACCTCCACCATTCTCATAGGGAAGCACTTTAATTTCTTTGGTGTTTGAAATGAAAGAGTTAGTCACAGGTATAGAGCGTTTCGACGAGGCTATAAAGATACCTATAGGAGAAATCACTACAGTTTTTGGGGAGAGCGGATCAGGTAAGACAAACTTCGTATTACAGGTTTTAATTCAAAGCGTATTAAATGGGTTTAAACCAATAGTTGTTTACTGCGATGGTGTTTTCCCAGCTACAAGGCTGCTTCAGATGGTAATGGAAAGAGGGATTTTCAGAGGAATATTAGAACATCTTACAGTTGTCGAACCTAAAAGCTTTGAAGAGCAAGATAGCTTAGTGGACTTGTTGAAGGAGATGGTAAGTAGTGAAAATGGCTTGGTGGTTTTTGATAGCATAACTAAGCTTTACCGAGCGGAGCTCAAGGAAGATGAGAAGAAGAATGCTAAGCTAAATCAAATGCTTAATCGACAGTTAGCTACGCTGTTAAGTTTGGCTAAGGAAAAAAGCGTAGCCGTCGTTGTGACAAGCCAGGTTAGGGCAATTTTAGACAAAAAGGGCGAGATTGAGCCTGTTGCTAATAAGCTATTAACATATTGGTCTAAGCTTGTAATTAAGCTTGAAAAGCTTCCATCAGGTATTAGGAAAATGGTTTTCATTAAGCCAAGTGACTTACCAAGCATCTTGTTCAAAATTGAGATGGCTGGTATAACAGTAGGTGTCTAGTTAAGTGCTGCTAGGAGTCGTTTTGTCCGCCCTATTGTTTATACTTCCAGCTTACGTAGCTAATGCCACTCCCGTTATTGTTAGGGGTAAGCATCCAATAGACTTGGGCAAGAATTTTATTGATGGAAAGAGGATCTTCGGGGACGGGAAGACCTTTGAAGGCTTCATATCTGGAGTTTTGGCTGGTGTAGCCTCTGGAGTTATCGTTGGACATGTTATTCAGCTTAGTCTCACGCTCTCGCTTGGAGCTTTACTTGGAGATTTGCTAGGAGCTTTTATTAAGCGGCGTTTAGGTCTACGAAGAGGAGCTCCAGCTCCTGGTCTTGACCAGCTTGACTTTATAATAGGGGCTTTGGCTTTATCAAGCATTATATACATTCCTGGCGTAGACATAGTTGCTACTGTTCTGCTGGTTACACCGCCTTTGCATGTACTCACTAATAGGCTTGCCTACATGCTTAAGTTAAAGGACACGCCTTGGTAGCTACTTTTCTCATCCCCCTAGCTTAAGCTTAATTAAGTACTCTAAGAGGACGAAGGATATTATTATGAATGTCAAGGCAACGATAAGCCTCATAGAGCTTATCTTATCAGCTTTCCTCTCTTCAATTAATATGTATACGCCAACTAAGCCTATTGATATTAGGAAGAAAGCTGCGAAAAATTCAGTTGTTGTTTGAACAGTAAGGCCAATCCATATGAAGGAGGATTCTCTTTCAGAAATTGGCACAGCCGCTGGTGGATGTTCAACTACTACGTATACGCCTCCGCTTATTAGGAAGATCATCAATAGGACAAGCAATGCCGTTATGAAGCGTTTATCAAAAATTTTTGTGAAAAAAGCCTCTATGTCCACGTTTAAACACCGTCTACTAAGCTGCTTCCCTTAGCTTTAAACCTCTCTCTTTTAGAAAAAGCTTCAAGTCTAAAGCTGTTTTTCTTAGCGGAAAAGTATATCTTAATGAGGGGACATTAGTATTAAGCGCTCTTTAAACTTAAAGGTGGTCATCACGTTTAAGCAAGGGGGAGGCTCGTGACTAATACCGCATCAACCCCCTCTATGATTCAGATGTTTGAAAACGTCGTTAATAGGTGGTCGACTAAGAAGATAATTAAGAAGCTTAGTGAGTACTGTGAAAAAGATGGTGCAAGTAGGCTTGAAGTAGCTCTTGAGCTCTATGTAGGTGTTAGGAAAGATGCTTGTTTAAAGTGTAAATTAGCTAAGCGCTTTATATCAAGCTTAATTAGGCTTGGTGGAGGAAGTTTTGGCGCTTCTGAAGAGCAGATTAAGGAGAAGTTTAGGGATAAGTATTGGAGGAAAGGTTTAGCTAACGTAATTAAGGGGTTGGGGGTCTTTGGCGTACATAAGCCGTTTATTCCCGGGGCTCCGTTTCAAGTTGTCTGGGACATAACATATGCATGCAACTTGAAATGTAAGCATTGCTATGCAAATGCAGGTGAAAAACTTAGAGACGAACTAACGACGAGTGAAGCTAAGCAGGTTATAGATAAGTTAGCTAAGATGGGGGTGGTCATACTAGCCTTCTCTGGTGGAGAGCCTTTAGTTAGACACGATTTCTATGAAGTAGCGAAGTATGCTTCTGATAAAGGACTTTACGTAGCAGTGGCTACTAACGGCACTTTGATTAACAAAGAAACCTCTAAAAAGCTTAAGGAAGCGGGCGTTCAATATTTGCAGATAAGCTTGGATGGAGCAAGCGCTAAAACTCATGATTCTTTTAGAGGTGTTAACGGGGCTTTTGAAAGAACTATACAGGGTATTAAGAATGCTGTTGAGGAAGGATTCTTTGTTAGCGTTGCTACAACAGCTACTAAGTTAAACTATCATGAGATACCGAAGATCATTGAGCTATGTGAAGAACTTAATGTCAACTGGTTTATGATGTATAACTTTGTGCCAACGGGTAGAGGTAGGTTTATTCTTGAAAATGATCTAACTCCAGATGAAAGAGAGGAATTGCTTGAACAGCTTTGGGAGAAGCTTAAGACAAGTAATGTAAGCGTGTTATCAACGGCGCCACAATTTGCACGCGTTGCATTAGAAGCTGAAGATGCTACGGTAATCCCAACACATTTCTATAACCCGAACTTACCTAACCAACTCAGATCGTTATCAGACTTTATAGGCGGTTGTGGGGCAGGAAGGTTTTACATGGCAATAAAGCCAAACGGTGACGTGATACCGTGTGTCTTCTTCCCACTTGTTGTAGGCAACGTTAGAAAGGATGACTTAGAGGACTTGTGGTTAAACTCTCCCGTCTTTAGGACGTTGCGAGAGAGGGATATTTTACAAGGAAGCTGTGGCACATGTCCGTATAGGTATGTATGTGGGGGCTGTAGGGCTAGAGCTTTTGGGTATTTTAACGAAATTACTGCACCAGATCCAGGGTGTGTTAGGAACCTAGCGTTTTACAACAGGCTAAAAGCTGAATTATTAACTGAAACTTTTCAACCTATTAAAGAGGGAAAGGCTCCTGAGCCTATCCATACCACGCGGTTATAGTGAAAAAAAGAAAGGTGTCTAGCTAAATGAAAAAGGTGGTATTAGCATACTCTGGAGGGCTTGATACATCAGTTGCCATTAGATGGCTTATGGAGAAGTATGGAGTTGACGTAGTTACCGTAACTGTTGATGTTGGACAACAGGAGGATTTTAAAGCTATTGAAGAGAGAGCATATAAAATTGGTGTTAAGAAGCATTATACTATTGACGCTAAAAAGGAGTTTGCTGAAAAATTTGTATTTCAAGCAGTTAAGGCAAATGCCCTCTATGAAGAGAAATACCCTTTATCAACAGCTCTCTCGAGACCTCTAATCGCTTTAAAGCTTGTTGAGATAGCTGAACTGGAGGATGCCGACGCGGTTGCACATGGATGTACAGGTAAGGGCAACGACCAGCTCAGGTTTGAGATAACGATTAAGGCTTTAAACCCGAGACTAAAGGTCTTAGCTCCTATAAGAGATTGGAAAATGAGCAGGGCAGAAGAAATTGAGTATGCAGTTAAACATGGCATACCCATACCTATTAAAAGCCGCAAGTATAGCATAGATCAAAACCTTTGGGGTAGATCTATTGAAGGGGGAGAACTTGAAGACCCATCGATCCCGCCCCCTGAAGATGCCTTTGAGTGGACGGTTTTGCCTGAGAAAGCTCCTGACGAAGCTAAGCTTATTGATATAGAGTTTGAGGAAGGCATTCCCGTATCTGTCAATGGAGAGAGGCTGGATGCTGTAGAGTTAATTACTAGGCTTAATAAGGTGGTAGGAGCACACGGCGTGGGAAGGATAGACCATATGGAAGATAGGGTTGTGGGTTTTAAGTCAAGGGAAGTCTATGAGTGCCCTGCGGCTATTGCGCTGATTGAGGCACATAAGGATCTTGAAAAGCTCGTTTTAAATAGACGTGAGCTTGAATTTAAGAAACTCGTTGATTCAGCATGGTCATATCTCATATATGCTGGTCTTTGGGCTGACCCATTGAGAGAAGAACTTGATGCATTCATTAACAAAGCTAATGAGAAGGTAACAGGGGTCGTTAAGCTTAAGCTGTATAAGGGCTCTATCATGCCAGTTGCCAGGAGTTCTCCATACTCAAGTTATAGCATTGAGCTAGCAACTTATGGGCAGACTTCAGCATTTGACCAAAGCTTATCAAAAGGCTTTATCGAGCTTTGGGGGCTTCCGACGATATTGTCTAGCATAGCTCGTAAGAAAGAGGGATTTGAATGGAGATAGTTAGAGGAGGTAGGCTTGAAAAAGGGCACCCCGAAGAAGTTGCTAGGTACACTTCATCCATAAAGTTTGATAGTTACATCGTCAACGAGGTTATTCAGATAAATCAAGCTCACGTCATAGCTTTAGCTAAGGCAGGTATATTGGCGAAGGAGGAAGCTGCTAAGCTGCTTGAGACTTTGGATAAGGCTAGGGAGGAAATAAGGCTTTCACCAGAATTGGAAGATGTGCATATGGCGCTTGAAAACTTAGTCATTGAAAAGCTGGGGATTAAGCTTGGAGGGAAGATTCACGTCGCTAAAAGTAGGAACGATCAGGTAGCTGCTGCAATAAGAATGAGGCTGAGGAGCTGGTTGTTGCAGATTTTGAGTAAAATTCTTAGTCTTGAAGAAAAGCTACTTGAGAAAGCTGAACGCCACGTAGGAGACATCATGCCTGGATATACACATCTTCAGAGGGCTCAGCCCATAACTATAGCACACTACTTGCTGGCGTATTATGACGCTTTTGCGAGGGATTTTGATAGAATAATACAGTGTTATAGGCGTGTTAACTTATCTCCTCTTGGGGCAGCAGCGCTAGCAGGGACAAGCTTCAATATCAGTAGAGAGTACGTAGCACAGCTCCTTGGCTTTGACGGCTTAGTTGAAAACAGTGTTGATGCCGTTAGCTCAAGAGATTTTGCATTAGAGGCTTTATCAAGCTTAGCTATTTTGATGGTAAACGTATCGAGATTTGCTGAAGAAGTGGTTTTATGGAGTACATCAGAATTTAACTTTGTTGATGTACCTGAAGAACATGCATCAACTAGTAGCATTATGCCACAAAAGAAAAATCCTGTGACAGCTGAGGTTATGAGGGCTAGAGCTGGACAAGTTTTAGGCGATTTAGTCTCATCGATTAGTATCATGAAAGCTTTACCGCTTAGCTATAATCTTGATATGCAGGAACTTACGCCTCACTTATGGAGTGCATGCGAAAAAGTAGAAGAAACGTTGATGGTCTTAGCCGATTTAGTTGAGAAGATAATGTTTAATGTTGAAAGATTAAGAGATTCAATGAAAGGAGATTTTCTGACCGCGACAGAGTTAGCTAATATGCTCTTTAGGAAATATGGAGTCTCGTTTAGAGAAGCACATATAGCTGTTGGAAGAGTTATTAAGGAGCTTTTAAGCGTAGATAGGGCTTTCAAGGCCTCTTCAAGTGAGATCGCTAATCTCTTGAGCAAGGAGCTAGGTATAAGGGTAGAACCTAAAGATGTTAGAGAGGCACTTAACGTGAAACGGTTTATTACAACGCTAAAGACTGGTGGTAGCTCTTCAATAAAAAGTGTCAAGAATATGCTAAGACGTAGAAGAAGAGCCTTGATGGAGCTGAGTAAGGCGGTCAAGCTTGAGCTTGAAAAACTAAGAGCTTCAGATGACGCTTTGAAAAAGGCTATTGCCGAGTTTCTAAGAACTTCTTAGCTTGCTCTAAGTCAATATTATTGGCTAACAGGTAACGCGCTACTTGCTTAACCCACTCGCCCGCTTCTTCGCTTTTCACAAGACGCTCAAGGTAGTTAGGCCAGCTTATCTCTAAGGCTTTCTTCCATTTCGCATACTTCAATATTAGCTTCTTACACGCTAAGGAATGCCTAGCACATAGAGCTTTTTTAGAGGTTCTTCCGCAGACTAAACACTTCACTTTTAAGTGACCTCTTGTTTAGCGCTTCTTTGAAGGACAGTTAGGGTTTACGCATAGATACCATGGCTTTGAGCTAAGCCCCTTAACCTTGATGATCGGGTAACCACATATCTTACACGTTGCCCCAGTAGCTTCTATGAAGCCTTTTTGCGGCAAGGGTAGTCCTAGTTGACAGCCTTGAGAATGCCTTGAACATCCGATAAAGCGTTTACCGCTTTTCTTGGAGAACATTATTATTAAGTCGCCAACTCCACATAGAGGGCATTTCCCAATAACCCTTCTCACGTGTTTAGCATCTTCGATAGACTTTAAGAGCTGAAAACCCAGCCCTTCAGATGCTATAATGGCTTTCTCAAATATTTGCCGTAAGTCATCTAATACGCTTAACATTACCTCCTTAGGAGAGAGAACGCCAGCTTCGACGCCATTCATCTGCTCTTCAAGTCTTCGGGTAAGTTCTATTGAAAGCATTTCGGGGAAGAACTTCTTTAAGATATTAACTACGGTGAAGCCTAGTTCTGTCACGGCTATTCTATCTCCTTGTATATATCCCCTTTGGTATAACGTATCGATGATTTCAGCTCGCGTAGACTTCGTACCTAAGTTGTTTCTTTCCATAAACTTTAGTAAGCTACTGGGGTTGAAACGAGGTTTTGCTTGTGTTAGCTTTTCATGTATGATAAGCTTCTCTATGTGGACGACACCCCCTTCTTTAACGCTAGGTAATTCACCTACCATAACTGAAGAATATGGATAAAATCTAAGCCACCCCTCATTTACAATCGTGCTTCCCACGACAACGAATTTATCTTGGTCATTAACGTTGATTATTAGCCTACGATGCTCTTTAACTAAATCGTCAGAGAAACAAGCTAGGAAACGCCTCACGATGAGATCATATATTCTTTCTTCATCTTTTTCAAGTGGTCTACTCGGAAGGTTACCAGTTGGATATATTGCTGGGTGTGCAGGATCGTCGCGTTTTCCTTGTGCTGGCCTTATGATGCCCCTCTTGAGTATTTCAGATGCTAACTTTTCATATGCGGGATTCAATTTAAGAGAGTTTATGATCTCTTCGTAGCCTATTGAGGGAGGAAGTTTTTGGCTTGAGGTCCTCGGATATGATATCAGAGCTTCAAGATAGAGCTTTTCAGCTATGGCTTGGGTTTTTGACGGTGTATATCCAAAGAGCTTATAGGCTTCAGCTTGTAATGAGCTTAGATTAAATGGGGGAGGTCTACGTCGGCGAGAGGTTTTCTTCTCAATAGATTCTATAAAACCTTCTTTTCCTTCACACCGGCTTTTTATCTCATTAACTTCTCTTAAGGAACTGATCTTAGGCTTATGGTATGATGCTTTGAAAAGCCTTTCGGCCTTAACTTCAGCTTCTATAACCCAATATGGTATTGGCACGTGAGTATTAATCTCGACTTCACGCTTAACCAGTGCATATAGCGTTGGGCTTTGAACTCTCCCAGCGCTTAATATCTCAAACTTTCCCGTCTCCTCTTTTAAGAAAGTCATTAATGCGCGGCTAACGTTTACTCCAAAGAGCCAATCGACCATGTGTCTTATCAGTCCGGCATTTATAAGAGGGTAGTCCAGCTCTTTCATCATGTTCTCATAGGCGTTGATTATCTCTTTCTTCGTTAAAGCAGAGAACTTCATTCTACGAGCACGTTTCAAGCTATTTCTACAAGCGTATCGTAAGATCGTATAAGCTACTACGCTTCCTTCAATATCGTAGTCGCATGCACTTACAAAGCTGCTAGCTCTTTTACTAAGCTTTGAGATCGTCTTAAGCCAATTTTTAAGCTTATGTGAAAGCTCGTGGTCTCCTATTGTCATGTACATAGGAGTCCATCTGAGGTTTAGAACCGGAAAAAGCCAAGGACCTCCATCTTGAGCTAATGCATAAAGGTGACCAAGTGCAGGTACAACTACTATGCGCGTTTTACCACGTATTGTCCTATAGATGGGCACGCCGTTAAGTACATAAGATTCGTAGTGACCATCCCCTAAAGCTGATGCTATCTTCTCAGCCGCAGCAGGCTTTTCGCATATTATTAAGCGGTATTTGCGCCAATCTTCCATGAGCTAAAAACCTAAGTTGAGGATTATCTACTTAAGTGCAATATATCGTTATCTACAGCAGCCTTGTAAGAAAGAAAGCGTAATGTATATTCGCCTCTCTAAGCTTATTCTTTTACTACGACTTATTTCAGGATGTGGTAAGCGTGCCTGAAATTGTAATCTGTGGATACTGTGGATGTGTACTATATGAAGATGATGAACTTTTATCGCCGATGGAAATCCTAAAGAAATACGATGGTAGGTGCCCTAAGTGCTCAGCAATACTAAAGTTTAATCCAGCAAACGTCGAAGTGAAAACTCGGAGCGAATCTGATAAGTCGGGAATTTTCAAGGTCTTAAGGAAGTAGCCACATGAACTTAAGCAAGTGGCGATCTCTGTACTTTGAAATAGCGTCTAAAATGGGGCTAAGCGAGTTTAAAGATCGATACGCTGCTTTAATACTGTCCAAGCTTCTTGATAACCGCAGATGTGAATTAAACCTTCTTAAATTTAAGTTGTTGAAGAAGACCGCAATAGTTTACGGGGCTGGTCCATCACTTGAAGACAACTTAGCGGAGATCACTAAGCATCAACTATATGAAAAATGCGTTAACATATCTGCAGATGGCGCTACTGAAGCCTTGCTTAACTTCGGGCTAATACCTGATGTTGTAACAACAGATTTAGATGGAAATTTCGAAGCACTAAACCGAGCTAATAAACAAGGTTCCTTACTTGTTGTACATGCACATGGAGATAACATCGACAAGCTCAAAATATATGTCCCCCTACTTAAGGGAATCGTCATAGGCTCGAATCAAGTCGGCGAAAACTTCCCACACGTATACTGCTTCGGAGGCTTTACGGATGGTGATCGAGGAGTTTTCTTAGCTAAGAGCATGGGAGCTAGCGTGATCATTTTGGCGGGAATGGATTTTGGCGCTGAAATTGGCAAATACTCGAAGAAGATTGAGGAAGATTTAAAAGAGCGAAAGCTATTGAAGTTGGAGATTGGTAAGTGGCTTGTAGAAGAAGTTGCTAAAGAGGAAAATGTACTTCTCTTTAACCTAAGCTTTAAAGGAGAAGATATCCGAGGTGTTAAGAGAGTGAATATCAGCGATGTTAAGAGATGCATCTCCCAGAGCTTAAGATAGCTTCTGCAACTCTAACTGCTTGCAGTGTCGGCTTAACGTCGTGCGTTCTAATGAAGTTAGCACCTCTAGCAACGGCTATTATTGTAGCTCCGATGGAGCCATATAACCTATCCTCTACGGAAACGCCTAAAATTTCTCCTATGAACCTTTTCCTTGAAACACCTATTAGAATCGGCTTCTTTAATGAACGCTTTAAGTAATCTAAGTTGTTTATTAGAGATAAGTCTGCGCTTATCGGTTTGCCAAAGCCTATTCCTGGGTCTACTATTATGTCTTGCTCCTTCACCCCATAACGCTTAGCTATCTCAATGCTCTTGCTTAAGTAGTGTAAGGCTTGGCTAATTGTATAGGCATCACCAGGCTTTTTATTACACGCCATCACAACCAGCGTCGCACCATATTGTGAAACTACATCAGCTATTCTTTCATCGCTCTTAAGCCCGCTAACATCATTCACTACGTCAAATTCGGCAGCTAATGCCATTTCAGCCACAGCAGATCTTTGAGTATCTATTGATAGTGGGACATCAACTGCTTTGCGTAGAGGTTTTAAAACGTCTTTTAGCCTTCTAACTTCTTCCTTAAGCGGTATGTACGGAGTCCCGGGAGCTGTTGAAGCAGCACCTATGTCTATGATGTCGGCTCCTTCACTTACTAACTCCTTAGCTTTTTTTATGATAGAGTTCTCGCTATGGAATATTGACCCCTTATAGAAGGACTCTTCGCTTAAGTTGATAACCCCGGCTATAGCTACGCGATTTAAGTTAACTAAGCTTTTCATCCGCGTCATAGCAGTTTCTCATACAGGGAAGGTAGTGTTTATAGGCTTTTAGGGCTGAAATTCCCGTTTAATTGAGGTGAAGCGCATGGCTACACCTACTCATCTACTTAAACTTTATAAAGCGATGGGTGCTCACGTGGCTGAATATGCTGGTTGGCTAACACCTTTATGGTTTGAAGGGGTGGTGTCCGAGCATTTAGCAGT
>Ga0180301_10000143_pt1 | contig 52168 bp, 67 predicted proteins | sample GuaBasSediGuay16_FD_121797 | JGI IMG/M metagenome (GOLD analysis project Ga0180301, IMG submission 121797) | Subseafloor sediment microbial communities from Guaymas Basin, Gulf of California, Mexico - Guay16, Core 4569-2, 12-15 cm | ecosystem: Environmental > Aquatic > Marine > Hydrothermal... | reverse complement strand
TTATGTCAGAAAATGTTGCTATTATAGGCGTAGGACATTCTAAGTTTGGAACAAGAAAGGACGTTAATTTGCCAGAACTTGCTTGGGAAGCAATAAAACCCGCCTTGGAATCTGCCAATGTTGAGCAGAAAGACATAGACTTCTATGTTGTTGGCAACGCAGGAATGTGGAGCAGTGAGGCTGCTGTTCCGTCATTAATGGCTGAATATGCTGATTTAGCCCCTAAGGGTTCGATGAGAGTTGAGGCTGCTTGTGCTACTGGTAATGCAGCAATCAGGGTTGGATATACAGCCATCAAAAGTGGCGAGGCTGATGTTGTATTGGTTTTGGGAATTGAAAAGATGCAGGAATCACCAAATCCGACTATCATCGAGCTAATCGGCAGGTTTGGCAGTTACTTCTGGGAGTTTGAAAATTTTGGCTTAACGTTCCCGGGCTACTATGCGTTGTACGGCACAGCTTACATGGCGAAGTATGGCGCTACTGAAGAAGATTATGCGAAGGTTGCCGTTAAGAACCACTATTATGGTGCTAAGAATCCATATGCACAATTCCAAAAGGAGATTAGCATTGAAACTGTTTTGAAAAGCCCATACATTGCTTGGCCCTTCAAGCTTTTCGATTGCTCTCCAATAACAGATGGTTCTGCTGCTGTTGTATTGGCAAGTGAAAAGTTTGCAAAGGATGTTGAAGACAAAATTTGGATTTTAAGCCAAGGAGTTGGGACTGGCACAGCTAACCTGAGCAAGAGAGATGATTTTACAACCTTACCATCAGCAAGGTATGCTGCTGAGCAAGCGTACAAGAAAGCGGGAATCGATTTGGATGAGCCTTGGAAGTATTTAGATGGGGCTAACGTCCATGACTGCTTTACCGCTCCAGAGATAATAGCATACGAAGATTGCAGATTTTGTAAGAGGGGTGAGGGCTTTAAGCTGATAAGGGAGGAGCAAACTTACATTGGTGGTAGAATACCGGTAAACACCGATGGTGGGTTAAAGGCTAAGGGTCATCCTATTGGAGCTACAGGTGTAAGTCAAGCTGTTGAAGCTTACAAACAGCTTTTGAGCCAAGCAGAAAAGGGAAGGCAGGCTGACATAAAGAATGGAAGGTGGCTTGCGCACAACGTTGGAGGGACTGGACACTTTACATACGTCACGATTTATGGGCTTGATAAGGCTTGAGAAGAGGTGATTTTGATGGATGATTTGAGAAAGGCAATTGAAAAAAATATGGAAGAATTTGGATTTCCTGTAACGATTGACGAGAGGCTTGGAACTTTGCAATGGGTTGACATGAGAGAGCTAAAACTCAGATACATCGTGTGTATTGAGAACATATTGCCATTCTTTGAAGGAATGAGAGAAGGAAAGTTAGTCACAACAAAATGCAAGAAGTGTGGAAGGTTGTTCTTCCCACCTCAAAAGGATTGTCCAACTTGTAAGGATAGTGAAATGGAGTGGGTTGAGCTTAAAAAGGAGGGGGTTTTGGAGACTTTGACAGTTATCTTTGTAAGACCTCCAAGCTTTTCAGAACATGACCCCTACACGGTTGCCATCGCAAGGCTGGATGATGGTGTTAAAATTACCGCATGGCTTAAAGGGGACCCGCAAAAGGTTAAGGTTGGGCAGAGGGTTAAAGTTGAGATATCGAGGAGGAAGGAAGGTTATTTGATGTATGAGCTTGTTCCTGTAGAGGAGTAATCGTGGAGGATAAGTAAAAGGGGTGATGTTATGGAGATAAAGAAGGTTGCAGTCCTTGGGGCTGGAACGATGGGTGCTGGTATTGCCCAAGTTTGCGCCCAAGCTGGCTACGAGGTTTGGGTTAGGGACATAAAAGATGAGTTTATTGAGAGGGGTAAATCAACAATTGAGAAGAATTTGAGAAAGGCGGTAAACAAGGGCAAAATTAGTTTGCTGAAACTCAAAGAGATTCAATCGAAACTGCATTACACAACTGATTTGAGAGAGGCTGTAAGTGATGCGGACTTGGTTATTGAGGCTGTGCCTGAAGTAATGGATTTGAAAAAGGAGGTTTTCAAGGAAGTTTGTGGGTACAACAAGAAGGCAGTTCTTGCAACGAACACGTCTGGTTTGAGCATAACCGAATTGGCTAAGGCAACTGACAGGCCAGATAAATTTGTTGGAATGCACTTCTTCAATCCTGTTCCAGTAATGGCGCTTGTTGAAGTAATTAAAGGCGAGCAAACGAGCGATGAAACGGTAAACGTTGCTGTTGAGTTTGTAAAGAGCATTGGTAAAACGCCTGTTGTTGTTAAGAAGGACATTGCTGGTTTCATCGTCAACAGATGCCTTGTCCCATATCTACTGCTTGCCATTCAGGACTACGAAAATGGAGTTGCAAGTAAGGAGGAAATAGATGCCACAATGCTATACAACTACTCATTCCCGATGGGTCCGATTGAGTTGTCAGATTTCGTTGGCTTAGATGTCTTATACTTTGCAACACAGCAGTGGGATATTGCACCGAAGTCAAAGGCTTTGGAGGAGAAGTTCAATGCTAAGGAATTGGGAATGAAGACTGCTGTGGGCTTTTATGACTGGAGAACGGGAAGACCAAAGATAGACAGAGAGTTGGCTGGAAAGTACGACGGATTGAGATTGATTGCCCCGATGGTGAACATAGCCGCTGATTTAATACAGCAAGGTGTCGCGTTAGCAGAAGAAATTGATACGGCAATGAAATTGGGTACGAACATGCCTAAGGGCCCATGTGAGATGGCTGATGAAATTGGCTTGGATAAGATTCTTGCAAAGGTTGAGGAGATTTACAAAGAAAAAGGTTACGAAATACTAAAGCCGTCAGAATATTTGAAAAAGCTTGTTGAGGAAGGGAAGACTGGAAAGGATGCAGGAGAGGGATTCTACAAGTACACTGGCGAAGTAGGATACAGAACGATAGTTATCGAGAAGGATGAAGAAGCAAAGATTGCAAAGTTAATCTTGAACAGACCCCACAGACTGAACGCCATATCGTTTGAATTGCTGGATGAGCTTGCAGATGCTTTGAGGAAGCTTGAGAAAGATGATGACGTAAGGGTTCTGATAATCACAGGCTCAGGAGACAAAGCGTTCTCAGCAGGTTTTGACTTACAAGAGGCTTTGCAGGGCGACGTTTTATCACCAGCATCTTCAATGATGATTGCAACAAAGGGACAAACGATTTTCACAATCATTGAGAGATTTCCAAAACCCGTTATAGCAGCAATCAACGGCTACGCATTTGGTGGTGGATGTGAGCTTTCGTTGGCATGCGACTTCAGAATAATGTCAAAAGGTGGAAAAATCGGATTGACAGAACTTACACTTGGATTAATTCCAGGATGGGGTGGAACTCAGAGGATGGCTAAGCTAATTGGAATTGCAAAGGCTAAGGAACTAATTTTCTTAGGTAAAAGACTAAGTGCTGAGGAAGCGGAGCAGGTTGGATTGGTTAATAAGGCAGTCGATGCAGATAAGTTCTGGGATGAGGTTATGGCTCTGGCTAAGCAGCTTGCCGAGGGTTCACCAATAGCATTGAGAGTTGCAAAGTATGCTATTAATTTTGGCTATGAATTGCCAGTTGAGGTTGGACAGGCTTTGGAGGCAGCTTATTTCGGAATCGTAACGTCAACACAGGACGTCATGGAGGGAATAAAGGCGTTCTTTGAGAGGAGAGAGCCAGAGTTCAAAGGAAAGTAAACTTTCATTATTTTTTATTTAAATTAAAATGGTAATGATTTTAAACTGTTGAATTCAGAATGCTGGAGGTGATTGAATGAACATTATAGTTTTGGCTAAACACGCGCCGGATCCGGAATCAGAAATAAACGTTGCATCAGATGGAAAGAGCGTTGATGAGAGGGGCTTAGTTTTCGACATCAATGACTGGGATAGATATGCAATTGAGGAGGCTATTAGGATTAAGGAAGAAAAAGGTGGAGAAGTTGTGGTTGTTGGCGTAGGGAGTAAATGTGAAGATACTTTAAGAAAATGCCTTGCGATGGGGGCAGATAGGGCAATAAAGATTCCCGTTGACACGTCGTTAGATGCATACCAGACTGCTGAGGCTATCAAGGAAGCGATAAAGGATGAAAAGTTTGATTTGATACTGGCAGGGATGATGAGCCAAGATTTGAACAACGCACAGGTTGGTGTGCTACTTGCAGCAATGCTTGACTTGCCTTTCGCCACTGCTGTCAGTGTCATTTCAAGCATTGAAGACAATTCACTTACAGTTGCAAGGGAGCTTGAAGGTGGCTACAATGAGGAGGTAACACTGCCAACTCCATGCCTCATAACAGTCCAGAGTGGTATAAACGAGCCGAGGTACGTTTCAATCATGGGAATTAAGAGGGCTAAAACAAAGGAAATGAAGGAGGTAAGCGTTTCTCCAACAACCTCAACGTTGGAAGTGGAAAAGATGTACCTACCACCAGTTAAGAAGGCTGAGATGATTGAAGGAGATCCATCAGAAATTGCCAATAAACTTATTGAAATACTTAAGGACAGGGGGTTGATATGATGAGGGTTTTCGTGATTGCTGAACACAGAATGGGAGAGCTAAATCCAATAAGCATTGAAATGCTGAATTTGGCTAATGCACTAAAAGGAGATGGAACAAGTGAGGCTGTAGTGATAGGCAAAGATATTAACGCTTATGCTGAAGAACTTGCCAAATACGCAGATGTGGTTTGGAAAATTGAGGATAATAGTCTTGAAAATTACAATCCAGAGTTGTACATCGACGTTTTGATGCAACTCTTTGCAAACAATAAACCAGACGTTGTGCTGATTGGTAACACGTCGTGTGGTTCAGAGTATGCACCATACTTGGCAGTAAAACTTAACGCTCCAATTGCCACGGACGTTGTGGCTGTTAATGCGACGGATGGCATGAAGGTTTCAAGGTATCTGTTCCAAGGTAAATTGATGACAGATTTGAAGCTTAAAGATGCAGAAACCTACGTACTGACAATTAGACAGGGTGTGTTTAAAGAAGGTGTAGAGGTTAATGGTGAAATAAAGGATGCTGGAATAAAGCCGTCGAAGGAGCCGGCAAGGAAGTTTGTGCAGTACATAGAGCCAGAGGTTGGTGAAGTAGACATCTCACAAGCTGAAGTGATAGTAGCTGTTGGCAGGGGTATTGATGACGAATCCAACATCGAACTTGCTGAAGAGCTCGCAGAATTGCTTGGAGGTGTAGTTGCTGGCAGTAGACCAGTCATAGACAACGGATGGTTGCCAAAGGATAGGCAGGTTGGTATTTCAGGAAAGATTGTCAAGCCAAAGCTTTATTTAGCTTTAGGTATTAGTGGAGCCTTCCAACACGTAATGGGTATGAAGGATAGTGAATTGATAATTGCCGTAAACAAAGACCCAGAGGCGCCAATATTCGGTGTTGCACACTATGGAATCGTTGGAGACATATTCGAAGTGTTTCCTGAGTTGGTAGAGAAATTGAACGAAATGAAGGGATAATTTATTTTTACTTTATTTCTTTTCCTGTTTTTTTTGTTTTTTATTCGTATTCGTGCTTGTTTTTTGTCATCGTTTTGCGAGTAAAAAATTCAACCAAGGGTCTTAATGAACTTATTGTAAAAAGAGCAATAGACTAAAACAAATAATTAATCATTAAATTTCGAAAATTATAAATCTGAAAATTGTCAATGAAAATTGGTGATGAAATGGACGTTGTTATCATTGGTGGTGGAGCAGCGGGAATGACCGCTGCTTCGAGGATTAAGGCATTAAAAAAGGATTGGAATGTGAGGGTTTTTGAGGAAACTTCCTTTGTAAGCCACGCACCTTGCGGTATTCCCTACGTTGTTGAAGACTTGATTGGTGATGCAAGCCATTTAATGTACTACAAGCCTGAGGTTTTCATTAAAGAAAGGGGTATAGATTTACACATAAACTCAAAAGTTGTTGAGGTGGGTGACGGTTTTGTTAGAGTATCGGAGAATGGGAAAGAGACGAAGTACAACTGGGATAAACTGCTTTTTGGTACTGGAGCTTCTCCAAGAATCCCAGATGTAGATGGTATTGACTTGGAAAACGTCTTCACCGCTGATTTGCCACCTGATGCAGATGAGATAAAAAAGGCTGCCATGAATGCAAGGAATGTTGTAGTAGTGGGAGCAGGATACATAGGCTTGGAAATGGCTGAGGCTTTTGCCGCAATCGGTAAAACAGTTACGCTAATTGGCAAATATGACTACCCCCTACCAAGATTTGATAAAGAGATTGGAGAGATAATCAAGAATGAAGTGCTAAAAAAGGTGGATTACCGAGCTGCTGAAATGTTAAAAGCTATAGAGGGAAAGGAGAAAGTTGAGAAAGTTGTTACTGATAGAGGGGAATATAAGGCGGATTTGGTTGTAATCGCAACTGGTGTCAAGCCAAATGTGGAATTAGCAGAGCAATTGGGGGTAAAGCTTGGAAAATCGGGAGCAATAGCGACAAACACGAGAATGGAGACAAATGTGGAGAACGTGTACGCTGCTGGAGATTGCGCTGAATGTAAACACATGTTAACAAAAAAGGATGTGTGGATCCCGTTGGCTCCTGGAGGAAACAAAATGGGTTACGTTGCCGGTGTGAACATGGCTGGAGGCTATATAGAGTTTCCAGGGGTTTTAGGAACACAAATAACAAAATTTTTCGATTTAGAGATCGCAAAGACAGGCTTGGATGAAAGAGAGGCAAGAGAATCTGGTTTTAATCCAAAATCAGTGTTTATCAAGGCCAAAACGAAAGTTCACTACTATCCTGGAGCTAAGGATACATTTTTGAAGGTTTTTGCCGATAAGGAGACAAACAGACTGTTGGGAGCACAAATTGTTGGATACGAGATGGTCACGATGAGGGTCAATGTGTTTGCTACGGCAATTCAAGCAGAATTTACAACTAAAGATTTGTTCTTTAGCGACTTAGCATACGCCCCTCCGTTTACACCAGTTTGGGATCCAATAATTGTATCTGCAAGGGTTTTGAAGTTCTAATAATTTTTGAAATTAAGACAACTTTTTAATTAAACCCTTATTTACTCGAAAATTTTTTATTATTGGTTTATTAAACAAACTGTATGAGGCACAGGATAGTTTCTAGGCCGAGTTACAGTTTGCTTGAACTTCAGTTGGAAAATGAAGAGGTTATTGCTGAGACAGGTGCAATGGTTTACATGAAAAATGTTGAATTGAAAACAGAAATGAAGGGTGGTCTGTTTGGCGGATTAAAGAGGGCGTTCCTAGGTGGCGAATCATTTTTTATCAACAGGTTCTATTCAAAAGGTAAAGGTTTGTTAGGCTTAGCCCCAGCATACTCCGGAGATATAATACATATACCACTCTCAGGTAGGATTTATGCCCAAAGTGGTGCGTTTTTAGCTTCGAATCCAGAAATAGAAATAGATACAAAGTGGGGTGGAGCGAAGACTTTCTTTGCCGGTGAAGGTTTGTTTCTGTTGAAGCTGGAAGGAGCAGGAGATCTATTTCTTTCATCCTTCGGAGGTGTTGAAAAGATTGAACTAAACGACGAATCTTTAGTTGTTGACACTGGACACATAGTTGCTTTTGACGAGGGATTGAAATTTAAGGTAAAACGAGTTGGAGGGTTAAAATCAACAATATTGAGTGGTGAAGGGTTAGTTGCTGAATTTGAGGGCGTCGGCAACGTATGGATACAAACAAGGTCAATTGCTTCATATGTTGGATGGTTGGCATCGCTGATGCCGAAAAGAGATTAAAATTTTAAAATTTGTAAAACTAATCTAACCAAACAAAGGAAACCTTATATATTTTTTCGAGTATTATCTCATGAATGGTTGATAAGATAGTTCTTGCTATAGATAGAGATAACGATTTGGGAAGGAAAGCAGGAATTAACTCACCGGTTGTAGGCAAGCAAAATAACATTGATGCAGCGATAAAACTTGGTGTAGCAGATCCAGAAGATTCAGATGTGAATACAATATTCGCTGCAATAAAGCTTCATGATGAATTAAAGGCAAAAGGTGAGAATGTGGAAGTTGTAACAATCTGCGGAGACGAGAACGTTGGGGTTGTGTCGGATTCGAAGATAGCTGAACAGTTAGATAGCATTGCAAGAGAGCTAAAAGCTAAGTCGGTTATCGTTGTGACGGATGGTTCTGAAGATGAATTTGTTTTACCAATAATTTCATCAAGATTCAAAATTGATGTCGTATCAAGGGTTATCGTTAAGCAGAGTAAAACCATTGAAAGCACGTATTTCCTAATTAGAAGGATGCTAAACGATCCAAAAATTGCTAAGATGACTCTAGCACCTTTGGGAATAATATTTACCGTTTACTCAATCTTCCTGCTCGCAAGGTACCCTGAATGGGGTATGGGGGCTATAATACTCGTTTTGGGCTTTTATTTCTTAGTAAAGGCCTACGGATTTGAAGAGGTTGTTGAAAGCTACTTTTCAAGTATTAAAAAATCACTGCTCGAGGGTAGGTTTTCATTCGTTATGTACGTTGTATCAACAATTCTGTTCATTGTTGGAATTATTCAAGGATTTTACGCATTTTACGTGTTGTATTCTCAACCCATAACACCTGGTTTCATCAAGCTCATTACATCCTTCATTTACGGTAGTGTTTGGTGGATAGTGTTTGCTGGAATATCTGCATCCGTTGGCAAATTGTTTGATTTATTGCTGGAAGGTAAACCGTTCAAGAGGTACTTCACTGTTTCATGTCTTTTGATTTCGATGGGGTTCGTATTATGGGGTGCGAGCATTTTCATTTTAGCTGGAGAAGAGGGCTTGAACATAACAGTAAATGCTGCATTTCAATATTTTGCCCTCTCAATTGTCGCTGCTTTCATCATTGGAACCATTGGTGTGTTGCCAGTCACAAAAAGGGTTAGATTGAAAAGTTAGAACTTGTATAAAAGAGGAGATAAAACGAGAAAAAATTCGACAAGATTACCGTTCCTTTTAATTGGGTTGGCAGTTATAGGAATTTTAAAAAGTGGGTCAACTTCTTAGCGAGAGCGGGTGTAAAGGTGCTAAGCTGGAGGGGGAAACCAGTTTTGCAGCATAAGGAGATATCGTGGAAAGGAGAATCTGATAAGCTGTGCAGATTGCAGCAAAATGCCATGCAAGAAGCTTGAATGGATTAATAAAAAACCCAAAATTTTTATCTTAATGCCAAATGTTTTGCATGGTCAAGATGATTAAGCCCCTATCAGACAACGAAATGCGTGAAGATGTGTTCAATTTTTTGAATGGCAGATTTGAAGAAATACCGAGAGCTTACAGAATACTTGCCAGAAGACCTGAAGTTATGTTCAAATTCGTTGATTTTAGGGACGAGATAATGAGAAAAGGAATTCTTAACCCAAAATTGAAAGAACTCATTGCCGTTAAAGTTTCAGAAGTTAATAAATGCGATGCTTGCTATGCAATTCACAAGAAAAAACTTGGGGATGTTGAGTTTGAATTTGATGAAAAAACAGAGGTTGTATTAGATTTTGCTGAGAAAGTAGCAATAAATAAAGGAATGATGATGTGATCTTTTGCAACTCTTCTTTTCAGTGGTTCGATCCACACGAATCCCTCAAAAGGTGTTATAAAGCATTAAAACATGGTGGTAGAATTGGCATACAAGCTCCAGCAAAGAAAGATTACTGTCCGAACTTCATAACTGCAATCGAAGAAGTCAGGAAATCTGAGATTGGTGAGATTTTTGCACACTTCAAAAATCCATGGTTCATGCTTGAGAACGAAAAAGAATACATTGAACTGTTTGAAAGACACGGATTTAAAGTCACATTTTGCAAAATCGAGCTTGTAAAAAGCAAACACTCGCCCAATGAAGTTTACAAGATATTCAATTCAGGGGCAATAGTGGGTTACCTCAATCCGATGTATTATGATGTTGAAATCGATGAAAAATACGTTGTAAAATTCAGAGAAATTGTAAAAAGGAGCTTTAAAGAACAAGCTGAAGATGGATTTGTTGAGTTAATATTTAACAGAGTTTATTTAGTGGCAGTCAAATAATTAATCGAGTATTAGGAAGGTGTATGGATGAGAGAGGTCTTCACCAAAACAATACTAAACAAACACAAGAAGAGAGACAGTTGGTTTTTAGACGATTACTCCCTAAACCCTTATCAACTTTGTGAGTTCAACTGCATTTACTGCTACATCAAAGGTAGCAGGTATGGGGAAAAGAAGGATAAATTGGCTGTTAAAATCAATGCTCCAACGTTGCTTGAGAAGGAGTTGTATAGACGGGCTAAGAAAAAGGAATATGGCTTTATCGCCTTAAGCTCTGCTACTGAACCTTGGATGGAGGCTGAGAGAAGGTACCGAGTAACAAGAAAGTGTCTTGAAATTATTGCTAGGTACAAATTCCCTGTTCATTGCTTAACAAAATCTCCACTGATTTTAAGGGATTTGGATTTGCTTTGTGAAATTAATGAAAATGCGGTTTTGCCAAGCGATCTGGGTGAATTGGGTTGTGGAAGCTTAATAACGTTCTCTTTTTCAACCTTAGATGAAAAAATTGCAAAAATCTTTGAACCGAACGCTCCCAGACCAATAGATAGGTTGAAAACCATAGAAAAGATTAAAGATTACGGTTTTTACTGTGGTATTGCATACATTCCAGTTTTACCTTTTATTTCCGACCACAATGAGCAGTTGGATGAAATGATTAGGGTTGCTGGAGAATTGGCAGATTACGTATTCGTCGGTGCTTTAACCTTACACGGCGTTGGTAAGCAGTTGTATTTCAGAGTTTTAGAGAAACACTTTCCAGAACTAATACCAAAATACGAGAGGTTGTACAAATTCAATCAATCAAGTAGAGAATATCAGAAAAAACTTGAAAAATTGGCAATTGAGCTTTGTAAAAAACATGGAGTGAAATATATGATTCGTTAAGAATAAAAATAACAGAACTGATTTTACAACGTAATTCAGATTTAAACCTGTTAAACCAAAAATTGGGTAAAGAATTTATAATGTGTAGTTGATTTTACTCAGATGTCAAAAGTCGCGATAATTGCAGTGATGTTGTTTGCACTGATTTTGCTTACACCCACAAACGCAGCAACAATTCATGGAACAGTATACTCATGGGATACACTAGAGCCAGTCAAAAAAGTTATAGTAACGATAAACACCACTCCAGAACAAAAAATGGTATCGAATGGCACGTATTCTTTCAAAGTTCCCAATGGTAGTTACGTAATCAAGGCTTTTTTCAAGCAAGATGGCACAGAGTTGTATGCCGAAGAGAATATTACAATCGTTGAAGATGGAAGTTACGTCGTCGATTTAATCCTTTTTCCAAAACTTGGGATTGAAGATGTTGAGGAGATAGAGTTTCCAAAAGTTGATGAGGGCGATAACAATTACTACTTGATTTCAATACCAATACTCGCTTCAATTTTGGGTTTCTTATACTATTTAAAGAGAAAAGAGAGGCCTGAGATTAAAGTTGAGCTCGACGAGCTTCCAGAAGATTTGATTGAAGTTGTAGAAATAATAAAGAAGAAGGGAGGTAGGATAACTCAAAAAGAGCTAAGGAAAAAGCTTGGTTATTCTGAGGCTAAGATGAGTTTGATAATTGCAGATTTGGAGAGAAGAGGTATTGTGGAGAAGGTTAAGAAGGGAAGGGGCAACGTAATATTTCTTAAAGATTAAAGATTAGACGCACCAATGGCAAGTGATCCAATGTTGAAATTGCGATTAATAGTCGTCATTCTGTTTTTCTATTATTGTATTGGATATGGAGGCAGATATAGGGGCGAATTAAAAATTTAAAGAGCAAATAGGTAAAAAATTGAGATTAATGGATGCTTACGCAATCAGTTCAATCAAACGAACAATTCACAGACAAAGCAATTAAAATCAACAACATTGAAAGTTTTAAATACATTGCTCAAACCTTAAATTTATGGCTAAAAAGGATGACGTTCCACTTCCTGAGATTAATATCGGTATGGTTGGTCACGTTGATCATGGAAAAACCACCTTAGTTGCTGCTTTAAGTGGTGTTTGGACAGATAGACATAGTGAGGAGTTGAAGAGGGGAATTTCAATAAGGTTGGGTTATGCTGACACAACCTTTAGAAGATGCCCTCAATGCGAACCACCAAAGGCTTATACTGTTGAGAAAATCTGCCCGATTCATGGCATAGAAACTGAAATATTAAGAACCGTTTCATTCGTTGATAGTCCTGGACACGAAACACTGATGGCTACAATGCTGAGCGGGGCAGCAATTATGGATGGAGCTGTTTTAGTTATAGCTGCAAATGAGAAATGCCCTCGCCCCCAAACTAAAGAACATTTGATGGCTTTGGAGATTATCGGTGTGGATAAGATCGTTATAGCTCAGAACAAGATTGACATAGTTCCAAAGGAGAGAATCATAGAAAACTATAAAGAAATCAAAGAGTTTGTTAAGGGAACGATTGCTGAGAACGCCCCAATAATCCCAATCTCAGCCCAACAAAAAGTGAACATCGATGCTTTAATTGAAGCAGTTGAAGAGGTAATACCAACTCCTGAAAGGGATTTGGATTCTCCACCTCTAATGCACATTGCAAGGAGTTTTGATGTTAACAAGCCAGGAACACCACCTGAAAAACTCATTGGTGGTGTTGTTGGTGGTAGTTTGTCGAGAGGGAGGCTAAAGGTTGGGGATGAGATTGAAATTAGACCTGGGTTAAAGGATGAAAAATCACAGAAATGGAACAGCATTCAGTCTGAAGTTGTTGGAATAATGGCTTCTGGGAAGAATGTTAAAGAAGCTACACCTGGTGGGTTGATTGGGGTTTCAACGAAACTTGACCCATTCATTACAAAAAGTGACGCTTTAGTTGGAAACGTGTTAGGATATCCAGACAGCTTGCCCGACGTACTTTTTGAGTTCACAATGGATACACAGCTTTTGGAGAGAGTTGTTGGGACTGAAGAGGAGTTGCAGGTTGAGAAAATTAAAATGAACGAGCCTTTGATGTTGAGCATCGGAACGAATATAACTTTGGGTGTTGTAACATCTGCAAGGGATGATGTTATCGAGGTTAAGCTGAGAAGACCCGTTTGTGCTGAAGCTGGATGGAGAGTGGCAATAAGCAGGAGAGTAGGAAGTAGATGGAGGTTAATAGGGGCAGGAACAATAAGGTGAGGTGTGCAGTCTTAGACACGAACGTTTTGATGTATATATTTTTGTATAAAGTAGATGTTTTCTCCCAGCTTAAAGAGTTTGGAGTTAGTAGATTTATTGTACCAACACAGGTTTTTAATGAGCTAAAAAGCCTTGAGAAATCTAAAGGCAGTGAGAAGAGGGCTGCAAGGTTTGCTCTAAACTTGGTAAAGCTCAATTGTGAAATTGTTGAAGTTGATGCTCATGGAGCTGACAACGCTTTGATAAAGATTGCTGAGGATTACGGGTGTTACTTGATAACCAATGATAAGGCCCTAAGAAAGAAGGCAAGAAAAAATAAAATAATTGTTGGTTACATAAGGGAGTTGAAAAAATTGGAGATTGAAGAATGAAAATCTTAGTTGTTTTTTATTTGCATTACGATGATTTTCCTTTTGCAATTCGAGAATTTTAAGTATTTTCTCCAAAGATTTTTTATCAAAATGTTGTCCTACCTGACAACTATTTCCTTTTTGTTAGGAGCGGGCACGAATTTACAATTGAGAGTGTAGCTATCGAAAAATGGGTCGTCAAGCTAGAGAATATGCCTTTGATAAACAAAAATAAGAACAAAGAACGAGATTCTAACTATAACCCCAAGAGACTTTTCCAAGTTTAAATGTTTAAATACTTTTAATCTTAAACCTTTTTTATTCAATTTCAAAATTTTTGAATTTCAAAAGATTAAACGAAGACTGCATTTACTTTTGATAACTAAAATTACAGTCACATTACAGCTCAAATACAGATCACATCAACAAAACCTTTAATCTTCTCGCTAAGCTTTTTGTCTTCCGTTACAAGAACATCAGAACTTTCGACTGCAAGCTGAACGTAAGATGCATCGTAAAAAGTTAGATCGTGTTTTACCGCTAACTTCAAGACCTCATTCCAATTTGGATTTTTTACATTCATCGTTTCCAACGCCTTCATCAAAACATCCAGAATTTTTAGCCCCTCATCAATATTCACGCTTTTATGAATGTTTATCTCTTTCCAAACAGCGTTACCAAGCTCAAACTTTGCTAATTCACATGTGGTTCCTCTAAGTACATCCAACTTAAGGTTTTTAATTGCTACAAAAATTGAGCTTGCATCGAATATCATCTTTCCCTATCCTCTCTTATATTTTCCACAATTCTTTCATCTGGTATCTTCTTGAAAATATCCTCAACGTCTTTTACGATGTTCTTAAATTCTTGTATTTCAACTTCCCTTAAAGCCTTAAACAAAGCCTCCTTTATCACTTTGCTCGGCTTAACACCCGCTTTCTCAAGCCTCTCTCTGACTTCTTTTGGAATTTTCGCCGAAACTGTCACGTACTTAGTAGCCATAAATGTAGTAAATATTGTAGGAATATAAGGTTTACCTTAAAGGTTTACATGATTTTAGTAAGATTATCACACGAAAGCTACACCGACAATTCTGATTTCGTCTGTTGTATCTATCTCTGGGGTTACTTTCCAGTAAATGTTAGATTTCGAGTTGTCTGTTGTCAATCGTGATAGAATTTTATCGATGTCCTTAGCGTCGATACTACCAACGAAGTTAATTATCCAGTCTTTAATTGACTTTATGTTTATTGGAAAGGGTATATAAATCGATTGTCGTTCCTCTGTTGGCAGTAAATTGCCAACGAAAGATATGCCAATTTTACCCCCCACTATTTCCTTCAAATTATCACCGAATGCATAAAAAACATCCATTACATGGGCTAAAAGCTTGGCGGAAGTTAACCTTATCAATTCTTGGTCGAAAACTATTGGATTTGCGTGTACATTTTTTAGAAGTTCTTCATATGTTTCCACTTCAAAAAAGGCTATGCTCAAAGTTTGGGGTGAAGTCGTAGATAGAATATCATCGATTACTGACACTACTTCGATCCACTTTTCACTTAACCTTCCACACAGCAAAACCAAATCCCATTTTCTAGCTAACAACCTCTCAATCTTTTTCAGGGTGTTTTGTGAGCATTCATACAAAATTACCTTGGTAATGTCTTCTACACCAACATTCAACACCAATTTTGCTCCCGTTTCGCTCCATCCTATTAGTAGGGTTTTTGCGAACCTCATTTATTCAGCAGATTGCAATCGTAGCTCATCCAATTTTTGCATCAATGTTTTGACCCTATTTAGAACCTCAGTTAATGGTATTAATCTTCCATTTTCAACGTCTATGGTGTAAAAATTAATTGTCTTATTTTTCTGTTCCCTCAAATCTTTTTCAAAATTCTTCTTTAAGCCTAATATCTCTTTTAAATGCCGTACAAAAGTGAAATTATCAAGGACAATATTTATCTCATCGACAATCGTATTTTCATATTTTTTAAAAGTCTCTCGGAGCTTATCTCTAACAATTTTTCCGCCTCTATCTTCTGCAAACAACGTTTCGATTTCGAAAACTTTCAATGAATCGTCTTCAAAATAGATGTCTGCTCTGACATCATCAGACACCCAATACTCAGTTTTGATGTGTTCTTCAATCTCTGTTGGTGTTTTTAACTCTAAACTTTCTTTTTCGAGTTCTTTTACAATTAACATAACTACAAATGACTTTATTTGTCTATGTAACTCTGATTCGTTTTCATCTGCTTTCGTAGCATCCCAATAAATTCCATTCTCTATTTCTTTCAAATTTTTCAGTAATTTCTCCTTCTTTATTCTTGCAATTTCAAAAAGCAAATCAAATTGTTCAGGTACTTCTTCTGGAACTTTTACCCCCAAAATAGCTCTAGAATCTCTTTTTTGAGTTCTACAGGCAAGACGCGTGGTTTAAGATTTATATAGTTAACGATGTGTTCGCTAAGCTGGGTTAAACTTCTATTGAAGATTACAACTCCAAATCCTTGGGCAAACAACTCTTTTATTCTGCTCCAAAGTTTTTGCCAATCTTTCTTTGTTAACATACCCCATTCCTTCTCGTTTAATTTAATTGAGACAATTCTACCTTCAGCTCTAATTTGCTCGAATAAGTCTTCAGGCTTATCAATTGTTTCAATTATAGTTGGGTCTGGAAGTCCACCAACTTTTTCTCTGTAAATTAACTTGCAGATTGTTCTAACACTTCCAATGTGGCTATCATGTGGTGTTTCTTCAAGACAGATAACCAATGGATTATCAAAATCTATAGTCTTGCCCTCAAAATCAAATAAAAGTTTAAATGGTTCAAAATCTTCTGGAATTTCAACATCTTTGGTTGGTGTGATATCTGGAGTGGGTTCGGGTTGTTTTTCAACTTTAGTATCCTCTGCAATTTTGGCAGCATGTTCTTGTGATCTCTCTCTTATCATTTCTTCAAATTCTTTTCTGATGTACAATCCACCATCGTAAGGAATCAATGCACCGCATTTTATAAGTTCAATTGTTTCTTCTAGGTTAAATTGGAAGTCTTCTATCATTTCCACATCCATTTCTGAAATTATTTCCTTGGCTTTAGAGGCATCAAATTTGAAGAATGATTTTATTCGGTCTAAATTATTGGATAGTACTTCAATTACGTTGAGCTTGAAAATGTTGTACTTGTCGCTCCCTAAGACGCCAAGTAAAATTAATTTACTCAAAATTTCGGTGCATTTTTCATCTATAAGTTTATGGATAATAGTTCGATAACTATATATACTCCCTATAATTTTTGGATTGCTGTCTTCCATAACAAAGTCTATGCCTAATCTGTCCCAAATTTTGTCCATATAAAGTATTGCCAAAGCTTTTAAAAAGTCATCATCTTTGCAGAAATCCTCTAACATTTTATTGTCAGGAACGTCTTTCCTAATTTTTCTTGTTATTTTAGATATCGTATGATGTTTTCTAAATTTATCATCAAATAGTAAAAAGATGATCAGTAAAATTGCGTCTTCAAACTGAGTGCTGATGTTGGTGAAATAATTTTCAAGCTTTCGTTTTGTAGATAAACCAACTATATCTAAAATTTGCAGTATTCTTTTTGCAAGTTCATCGCTATCTACAACTTCTTCCACATATTTTGCCAAAGCTACCAGAATTTCTTCGAAATATTTGTCTTTGTATTTTTCAGCTATCTTTTTTCCATCAACAGTTATTTCCACGGAAAGTAAACAATTTGCTATCTTCTTCTCTGTTATTAACTCAAGCTCTTCTAACTGATTTAATATTTTATCTACATCCTCACTTATCTGCAAGTCTGAAGAAATCATTTCAAGAAAATCTCCAATCAAATGTCTATCTACTATTTTAACTGGTATTTCACTTGGAACAAATAAGTTCTCCCGTTTTATAGATGATGTTACCATATCAAGTAGAACGAGGACTTTAATTTCACTATCAGTTAGGTCATATTCAGGCATATTTGATTGCGATTCGAGACTTTTACGTCTAAAACTGTCATATTCTTCTCTTAAAATACGTAACATTTCCTCTTTCGTTAAATCTGTGGTTAATTGTTCTGTAGGTTCAGTATTTTTTGAAGTTGACCTGTCTTTTGTTTGTTCTGAAACTTTTTGTTCCTTGACTTTCTTATTTTTAGAGAAGTGTTTAGTTTCCCTTATTCTCGGCTTGTTTACCTCTCTTTTTCCCTTCTCTTTTTGCATAATATTATTTCTTCAAAAATTCATACTTAAAATTATTGATACGTGATGATGAACTTGAGCCTAAGAAACATTAATTCAATGTTACAGTTATAAACATTAACAAAATCACAATTCTCATGCTCTCCATTGCGATACCATCCTCATCCCTAATAAACGAGAAGGATGAAAAAATCAAGACTTACAAGGTTGGGATGATTGCTAGGGCAGCCTCAATTTTTAGAGTTAGAACAATTTACATCTATAAAGACCCAGTGTTAGACGAGTCAAACTTTATTAAAGACATTTTAGAGTATTTAGAGACTCCACAATATCTCAGAAAGGAGATTATCCCAATTAAAAAATCCTTAAAATATGTGGGTTTACTGCCACCACTACAAATACCATCCCACAAGCCGAAAACTTTAAAAATCAATGAAGTGAGGGAAGGGGTTGTAAGGCGTTGCACTGACGGTCACGCTTGGGTCGATATAGGTGTAAAGCCCTTGGCACCCCTTGAGGGAACATACAAAAGGGGTGCCCGCGTGACCGTCAGAGTCTGTTCGAAGAACCCGTTGGTAGTAGAAGAAGCTAAGCCTCCAGACTACTGGGGGTATAAGGTAAAAAAGGTAGAATTGAAGGACATCTTAAGCAAAGAGAACGTCGTGATAACGTCGCGAAGGTGCAAAACGCCAAGCATTGAGGACATAAGGCAAAGCGTTGACAACCCAATAGTGGTATTCGGAAACCCCAAAGATGGGGTTTTTGAGATTGCAGAGAGACTTGGCATTCAAATGAGTAAAATAAGCAAAGAGTGCTGGAACACAGTACCTATGCAGGGTAGTAAAACTGTAAGGCTTGAAGAGGCGATATTCGCAACCTTAGCGATAATAAATATTGCAAAATATTGGGGTGGTAAAGGATGAAGACTCACAGACCAAGGAGGGGATCCCTAGCTTTCTCGCCGAGAAAGAGAGCTAAGAGTATCGTTCCCAGAATTAGGAGTTGGCCTGAGTGTAATGAAGTTAGAATGCAGGGTTTTGCTGGCTATAAAGCTGGCATGACCCATGTTGTAATGATTGATGATAGGAAGAACTCCCTAACTTATGGCGAAGAAATGGTCGTCCCCGTAACTGTGTTGGAGACTCCACCGCTGAAGGTGGCTGGTGTTAGGGCTTATAAGAAAACCCAGTATGGGTTGAAGATTGTAGCAGAAATCTGGAGTGAGGATTTGGATAAACAATTGGCAAGGAAAATTAATTTGCCAAAAAAAGTGAAAAATAAGGAGATTAACGCTGATGGAATTGATGAGGTTAGGTTGATTACGTACACCCAGCCTTACCTAATTACGGGTGTACCAAAAAAGGTTCCCGAAATAATGGAGAATAAAGTTGGTGGGAGTGTTGAAGAGGCTTTAGAGTATGCTTTAGACAAATTGGGTAAGGAGATTAGGGTTTCTGAGGTGTTTAATGAGGGAGCAATAATTGATGTTGTCTCAATAACCAAGGGCAAAGGATTTCAGGGAGTTGTTAAAAGATGGGGAGTCATAACCTTAGATGCTAAACACGCGAGGAGCAGTAAACACAGAAGAGTTGGTACACTTGGTCCTTGGAATCCCCATAGAGTAAGATGGACAGTTCCGCAGTACGGACAGATGGGTTTCCACCAGCGTACAGAGTACAACAAGAGAATAGTGAAAATTGGGGAGAATGGGGAGATAACACCTGCAGGCGGTTTTGTCCACTATGGCGTAATAAGGAGTGATTATGTGCTAATTGCCGGTAGCGTTCCTGGAAGTGTGAAGAGGCTTGTAAGGATGAGGGATGCAATGAGAAAACCAAAGGCTCAGTTTGATGGAATCAATCTCGTGTATGTTAGTACTACATCAAAACAGGGGTGATAGTATGAAGGCTAACGTTTACGGTTTAAACGGGGAAGTTGTGGAAGAAATTGAATTACCTTCCATCTTCAACGAGGAGTTTAGACCAGACATAATCAAAAAAGCAGTTCATTCAATTCAAAGCAGGAGGAGACAGCCTTATGGTCCAAGTCCATTAAGTGGTATAAACTATGCATGGGAGAACTGGGGTCCTGGACATGGGGTTGCGAGGGTTCCAAGGCTAAAGACTGGAAGAAGGGCTGTTGTTGTGCCACAGGCTGTTAAAGGTAGAAGGGCGCATCCACCAAAGGTTCAAAAGAATTGGGTGGAGAAGATAAACAAAAAGGAGATGAGAAAGGCTTTGAGGTCTGCCATTGCTGCTACCGCCAACATAGAACTTGTTAAACAGCGCAACCATCTGTTTGAGGGCGAGATACCAAAAATCGTTGTTGATGATATCAACTCTTTAAAGAGAACAAAGGAGGTTGTTGAAGTTTTCAAGGCGTTAGGCGTTTATTCAGACATTGAAAGGGCCAAGGATAGGAAGAGACAGAGAGCTGGCAAGGGCAAGATGAGAGGTAGGCGTTATATAGCGAAGAAGAGCGTTTTGCTTGTTGTTGATAAAGATGATGGAATCGTTAAAGCTGCAAACAATTTGATGGGTGTTGATGTTGTTTTGGCTAAAGACTTGAACGTTGAGTTGTTGGCTCCCGGCTGTCATGCTGGTAGATTGACGGTTTATACAAAATCAGCCTTAAAACAGTTGGAGGAGAGATTATGCTGATTAAATGCTTCCTTGTTACTGAAAAATCGACTGCTGAACTGGAAAAGAACGTTTTGACGGCGATAGTTGATATTAGGGCGAAAAAGAAGCAGATTAAAGATGAGATTGAAAGGCTGTTTGAGGTTGAGGTTGATAAGGTAAACACTTTAATAACGCCCAAGGGAGAGAAAAAGGCTTACATAAAGTTGAAGCCTGAGTATTCGGCTGAAGAATTACTCTCAAAATTGGGTGTGTTCTGAGGTGGTAAGATGGGTAAAAGGATAATTTCACAAAATAGAGGAAAAGGAACGCCAACTTATACGGCTCCATCTCACAAGTATAAGGCTGATATAAGGCATTTAAAGTTTGAAGGTACTTTAAAAGCTGAAGTAATTGACATTGAGCATGATCCTGCAAGAAACTGCCCGATTGCTTTGGTAAAATTGCCAAATAATAGTGAGACGTACATCTTGGCTGTTGAAGGCATGGGAATTGGAGAGACAATTGAATACGGTGAGGATGTTAGTTTAAAACCAGGAAATTCAACGTATCTCAAAAACATACCAGAAGGTACGCCGATCTGCAACATCGAAAATCAGCCCGGAGATGGTGGGAAGTTTGCAAGGGCAAGCGGTACGTTTGCAATTCTCGTTGCACATGAAGAAGATAGGGTTTTGGTTCAGATGCCATCTGGGAAACTAAAGTGGTTCAATCCGAAGTGTAAGGCAACGATTGGTGTTGTTGCTGGTGGTGGAAGAACAGACAAACCGTTTGTAAAGGCTGGAAAGCGGTATCACAAGATGAAGAGTAAGGCTGCCAAATGGCCAAGAGTGAGAGGTGTGGCTATGAATGCCGTTGATCACCCATTCGGTGGTGGTAAACACCAGCATGTTGGTAAACCAAAGACCGTAAGCAGAAACGCACCGCCAGGCAGAAAGGTTGGTAGCATTGCTGCAAGAAGGACGGGGGTGAGAAAGTAATGGCGTTGAAGAGTAAGGTTATAAGACCTAAGGAGTTTAGGTATCGCGGTTACACGCTTGAACAATTAAAAGAGATGCCCTTAGAGGAATTAGCAAAGTTGTTGCCAGCCAGAGAAAGAAGGAAGATAAAGAGGGGCTTTAACGAGCAAGAGGAGAAGTTGCTGAGGAAGTTGAAGAAGAAGGACGCGGTAAGGACGCATTGCAGAGACATGGTTGTTCTGCCTGAGATGGTTGGCAAAGTCATGTTTGTTCACAACGGCAAGGATTTCGTCAGGGTTGAGATTAAGCCTGAGATGATCGGGCATAGACTTGGTGAGTTTGCATTAACAAGAAGATTTGAAAAGCATAGTGGGCCTGGTGTTGGAGCTACGAGGAGCAGTAAATACGTGCCATTGAAGTGATGTGGAGCTGATGATCATGGCAAGGGTAAACTACGCTTACAAGCCGCAGGATGAAACGAAGGCTGCAAAAGCAATGGGGTACGAGATGCCAATTAGCTTCAAGCATGCTGTGGAGATTTGCAGGGCAATTAAAGGCAAAAAAATCGAGGAAGCAATGGAGTTTTTGGAAGACGTCATTGAAATGAAGAAGGCTGTACCGTTCAAGAAGTACAAGAAGAAGGTTGCCCACAAGAGTGGGTTGAACAAGTGGTATGCTGGCAGATATCCGCAAAAAGCTGCTAAAGCAATTCTTAAAATTTTGAAAAACCTTGAGGCTAATGCTGAATACAAGGGTTTGGAAGTTGAAAGGCTTAAAATCATTCACGCTCAGGCTAAAAAAGGTAGAGTGTTAAAGAGGTACATGGCTAGGGCTTATGGTAGAGCTACACCTAAGTTTAGGGTTTTGACGACAGTTGAGTTTGTGGCTGAGGTGCGATAATGGCGGTCGAAAGGAAGTTTGTTGAGGACAGAATGAAGAAGTTGAAGGTTAAGGAGTGGATGATTCAGGAAGTCAGAAACGCCGGATTTGGCGGAGTTGATATAGTTCGAACACCATTAGGTACGCAAGTAACACTCTTTGTTGAAAGACCTGGCTTAGTAATAGGCAGGGGTGGAAGGAGAATAAGAGCATTGACAGAAAAATTGAAGGAGTTTGGTTTGGAGAATCCACAAGTTAGCGTTGATGAGATTGAAAAGCCCGAATTCAACGCCCAACTCATGGCTTCTTTGCTTGCAAGAGCTTTGGAGAGGGGTTGGTATTTCAGAAGGGCTGGTTACAGATTTCTCTACAGGATAATGGAAGCTGGGGCTAAAGGATGTGAGATAGAGATAAGCGGTAAGCTTGTTAGTGAGAGGGCTAGGACGGAGAAGTTTGTTGCTGGAACGATTGTACATACTGGCGATCCCGCTTATTCAATGGTAAGAAAGGGGTTCGATATTGCTATCAAGAAGTTGGGAGTTTTGGGTGTTAGCGTCAGAATAATACCTCCTGATGTCGTGTTGCCAGATGAATTTGAAGTTAAAGATTTGAGAGTTGAAGCTAAAGAGGAGAGTAAGGAGGAAACTGAAAAGGAGACTACTGAAGTTAAAGAGGTTAAAGAGGAGGTTGAAGAAGGGAAAGAAGAAACGAAGGAAGTAAAAGAGGAGGAAACGAAAAAAGAAGAGGTGAAACAGGATGAAGATGCAGGAGATAAGGGAGATGTCAAAGGAGGAGAAGCTAAAGAAGCTTAGAGAGCTTGAACTTGAACTAATAAGGCTCAGAACATTGGTCAGGAGTGGTGGGGCAGTGGAGAATCCAGGGCAGATTAAGCTAATAAGGAAAGATATAGCGAGAATTAAGACGGCGTTGAACGAAGAGGGATTTAAGGTATGAACAGGAGTAGTAGGATTAAAAATACCAAAAGTCCAGCCTTAATATTGGCTCATGAATGGATTGGATTGAATGTTGAGGTAATGGATAGTCCAAACAAGTGTGAAGTTGGAATTAAAGGTGAAGTAGTTGATGAGACAATGAAAACTCTCAAGATTAAGACTGATAAAGGTGTTAAGGTTGTCGCTAAAAAGTATAGGACGTTTAAGGTTAAGTTTGGTGATAGAGTATTGAAGGTTAAGGGTGATTTAATCACTTACAGACCTGAGGATAGGATAAAGAAGGGTATAATGATGATTAAAAGGGCTAAAGGAAAGGTGTGGATATGAGGGATATAGGTTTAGATGTAAAACCGCCTGAAAGGGAGTGTAACGATAAAAACTGCCCCTTCCACGGCATCTTGCCAGTTAGGGGGCAGGTGTTTAGGGGCAAGGTAGTGAAGAGTTACAAGAAGTCAGCAGTCATAGAAAGGGAGCTAATAAAGTACGTTCCGAAGTACGAGAGATACATGAAGAAGAGGTCAAAGCTTCATGCACACAATCCTTCATGCATCAAAGCAAAACCCGGCGATATTGTTACAATTGCTGAATGCAGGCCAATTAGCAAGACAAAAAGCTTCGTGATTGTGGAGGTTGTTGGGCATGAGAGCGATTAGAGCAAGGATACCTAAAAGCTTGCCGACTGGTGCAAGGTTAATCTGCACAGACAACACCGGAGCGAGGGAGGTGGAGATAATAGCGGTTAGGGGTTACAAGGGTGTTAGGAGGAGATACCCTGCTGCTGGTGTTGGTGACATGGTAATTGTTACGGTTAAGAAAGGAACACCAGACATAAGAAAGCAGATACACTACGCAGTAGTCGTTAGGCAGAGAAAAGAATATAGAAGACCCGATGGAACGAGAGTGAAGTTTGATGATAATGCTGCAGTGATAACGAACGAGAGAGGAGAGCCAAAAGGCTCAGAAATTAGAGGTGCTGTTGCTAAAGAAGTAGCTGAGAGGTTTCCAAAAATAGGTACGATAGCTTCCATAATTGTATAATGTGTAATGTGTAGGTAGGTGGTGTTATGAAGTCTAAACAGCCGAGAAAGCAGAGGAGATGGTTGTATAAAACATCCAAGCTCCATGAGAGGCATAAGTTGTTGCATGCTACCCTTTCAAAGGACTTGAGAAAGAAGTACGGCAAAAGATCAGTTAGAGTTAGAAAGGGGGATAAAGTTAAAATCATGCGAGGCGAGTTTGCAGAACACGAAGGTAAGGTGTTGGAAGTGGACATGAAGAAAGTTAGGATTAAAGTTGACGGAGTAACAACAACAAAAGTTGATGGGACTGAAGTAAGCGTCCCCATACACCCATCAAACGTGATGATTACAAGCCTCGAAATGGATGACGTGAGGAAGAAAATACTTGAGAGGTGATTGAATGCATCAAAAGAGATTGTCAGCCCCAAAGACAATAAAAATTCCGAGAAAAGTCAAGAAGTGGATAGTTAAGACGTCTCCAGGACCGCACAACAAAGAAGCTATACCGTTACTCGTCTTGGTGAGAGACCATTTGCAACTTGCTGATACAGCAAGAGAGGCAAGGAAGATCATTGCCAAGGGCAAGATTTTGGTAGATGGAATACCAAGAAAGGATTACAAGTTCCCCGTTGGGTTGTTTGATGTTGTAACAATTCCCGACTTGGATAAGAGCTATAGAATCCTGTTTGATGAGAAAGGTAGGTATTTTCCAAGGGAGATTGAAGATTCTAATCTCAAACTTTACAAGATTTTGAATAAGACGATGGTTAGAGGTGGAAAAGTCCAGCTTAACCTTTTTGACGGTACAAACATCCTTGCAATAAGTAACGAGTACAAGACGAAGGATAGCATTTTGGTTGAGATTCCCGAAAAGAAGATTGTTGATCATCTAAAGTTTGAGGAGGGTGCATTGGTTACTGTCATTGGAGGAAAGCATGCTGGTGAAATGGGGAGAATTAAGGAGTACAAGATAGTCAGGAGTTCTGCACCCAATCTGGTTACAATTGAGTCTGAGAAAGGCGAATACACAACAATTGAGGACTACATCTTCGTTGTTGGTAAAAAGGATGCAGAAAAACCAGTAATTGACATGGGGGTGTGATAAATGGAGGCTATGACGATTCAAACAAATCCCATGAAAGAAATCTTAATTGACAAGGTCGTAATAAATATGGGAATTGGAGAGAGTGGAGAGAGGCACAAAAAGGCACTAAGCTTGCTTGAACAGCTTGTAGAGCAGAAACCAACGATAACGTACTCAACGAAGACGATAAAGAACTTCGGGATAAGGAGAGGGGAAGCCATAGGTGTTAAAGTTACTTTGAGGGGTGAAAAAGCTCTAAGATTTTTGAAGGATGCTTTAACAGTCAAAGAAAACAAGTTAAAGGCAAGGCAGATTGGGAATGGTGAATTCTCCTTCGGCATTGCTGAGCACATCGATCTGCCACGTGTTGAGTACGATCCAGACATAGGAATTTACGGGATGGATGTCTGCGTTTCTTTGAGAAGGAGGGGTTACAGAGTTTCAAGGAGAAGGAGATGTAAAAGCAAGGTTGGCAAACCACATAGAATAACGAAGGAAGAGACAATTGAGTTTTTGAAGAACATGGGGGTGGAGATAGAATGAAGAAGTTTGGCAGGGGAGCTAATGAGTGTAGAAGGTGTGGAAGAAAAGATGGGTTGGTTAGGAGATATGGCTTGTATTTGTGTAGGCAGTGCTTTAGGGAAGTAGTCCAAGAACTGGGATTTAAGAAGTATTGGTAATTGGTGATGTATATGGATACGCTATCAAACGCAATGTCCACAATAAAGAATGCAGAGTTAATTGGAAAGAGCAGATGTGAGATTAAGCCAGCTTCAAAACTCATTGGAAACGTTTTAAAGGTTATGAAGGATTACGGTTACATTGGAAGTTTTGAGTTTGTTGATGATCACAGAGGGGGTAAGTTCATTGTTGAGCTGTTGGGCAGAATAAACGATTGTAAAGCGGTAAGACCAAGATTCTCGGTTAAAAAATCTGAAATAGAAGAGTTTGAAAAGAGGTTTTTGCCCGCAAGAGACTTTGGCGTTCTTGTTATATCGACAGTTAAAGGTGTGATGTCGCAGAGGGAAGCAATGGAGAGAGGTTTGGGAGGAGTGCTTTTAGCATACGTGTACTAAGGTGAGAAAAATGGAGGAGAGGGTTGTTGAAATTCCAGAAAATGTGAATGTTGATGTCAAAGGAGGTACGATGGAAGGTTATACAATAACAGCTAAAGGTCCTAAAGGAGAAAATTCAAGATTTTTGAAGTTTAGGGGAATTTATATCGAGAAAGAAGATTCTAAAATTAGGGTTTACACTAAAGAGGAAAAGTCAAGATTAAAGGCGATGGTTGGGACTTTTGCATCTCACATTAACAATTTGATTAAAGGTGTTGTTGATGGGTTTGAGTATAAGTTGAAGGTTGTTTACGCTCACTTCCCCGTAAAGGTTAGAGTTGAGGGGAGAGAAGTTGTTATTGAGAATTTCTTAGGCGAGAAACATCCAAGAAGGGCTAAAATCGTTGGAAGGGCTGAGGTTGAAATTAAGGGTAATGAGATAATCGTTAAGGGTGTGGATAAGGAGGAGTGTGGACAAACAGCAGCAAACCTTGAGCAAGCCACAAGAATCAAAAACTTGGATGTTAGGGTGTTCCAAGATGGAATATACATTGTAGAAAAACCGAGATAAAACAGGTGATAGCATGGATAAGAGGTTGTTAAAAGTAAGGCGAAGATTAAAGGCAAGAAAGCCCGAATTTAAGAGGTATTGCGCTCATAAAAAATTAAGATTGAGGAACAAAAGCTGGAGGAGACCTAGGGGATTAGACAACAAGTTGAGAATAAGGTATGGTGGTAAAAAGAGTGGTAGAATTGTCGTTAACGCTGGATTTGGTTCGCCTAAGGCTGTTAGAGGTTTGCACCCAAGTGGTTATGAGGAGGTCTTAGTTCACAATCCAATGGAGTTGGACAAGATAAACCCCGAAAGACAGGCTATAAGGATTGCATCTAGGGTAGGGATGAAGAAGAGGCTTGCGATTGAAGATAAGGCTAAGGAATTGGGATTGAAGATATTAAACCCCACAAGGTGATGTTATGAATCTAAAGCTGCAAAGAAAGATGGCTGCCAAGATATTGAAGTGCGGAGAGAATAGGATATGGATTGATCCCACGGCATTAGAGGATGTTGCGGCAGCAGCAACAAAGGAAGATGTTAGAGAGCTAATAGAGAGTGGTGCAATCAAAAGAAAGCCTGTGAGGGGAATAAGCAGAGCAAGGATTAATAAGAGAAGGTTGCAGAGGAGAAAGGGGAGAAGGAGAGGGCACGGAAGGAGAAAAGGGAAGAAGACGGCGAGGATGTCGAAGAAAGAGCAGTGGATGATAAGGATTAGAGCTTTGAGGAAGAGGTTAAAATATTTGAGAGATACTGGCGCTATTGACAGAAGGACGTACAGAATGCTTTACAGAAAGGCAAAGGGTGGTGAATTCAGGAGCGTTGCTCACTTTAACGCTTATCTCGAAAGCTTGAAGAGGTGATTTAATGGCAAAATCAGCAAGGTATAGAGTGCCCTTAAGAAGGAGGAGGGAAGGAAAAACAAACTACAAGAAGAGGTTAAGGTTGTTGTTATCTAAGAAACCAAGATTAGTTGTTAGGATCACAAACAAAAGGATTATCGCTCAAATAATTGAATATCATCCAGATGGAGACAAAGTTTTAGTTGCAGCAGATTCTCAAAAGCTCAGAAACTACGGATGGCTTGGCGACTTAAACAATACGCCTGCAGCCTATTTGTTGGGTGTTTTAATAGCAAAAGAAGCATTAGCCAAAGGTGTAAGTGAAGCAGTTTTGGATATTGGCTTACATTCTCCAACTAAAGGCTCAAGAGTTTTTGCTTTGTTGAAGGGGGCTGTTGATGGTGGTTTAAGCATCCCACACAACGAAGAAGTATTTCCTGATGAGTCTAGAATTAAGGGTGAGCACATCGCAAATTATTATGAAATGCAACCCGAAAGATTTTCTGAATACGAGAAAAGGGGTTTGAACCCGATGGATTTACCAAAACACTTTGAAGAGGTTAAGGAGAAGATTATGGTGATAGGATGATTGAGGAATGGATTCCAAGAACAAGGTTGGGCAAGTTGGTAGCTGAGGGTAAGATAAAAAGCATAGATGAGGCTATCGCAAGCGGTTTGCCATTAAAAGAGCCTGAAATCATCGATGTTTTGTTACCTAATCTGGAAGATGATGTGTTGGAAATAACCATGGTGCAAAGGATGACTGACAGTGGTAGAAGGACAAAGTTTAGAGTTACCGCTGCTGTCGGCAACAGAGATGGATATGTAGGGGTGGGGATGGGTAAAGCCTCACAAGTAGCCCCAGCCATCCAGAAGGCAATAACAAACGCAAAGCTCAACATCTTTAAGGTTCAGAGGGGTTGTGGCTCATGGGAATGTGGTTGTGGTGGCGATCATTCAATTCCGTTCAAAGTTAGTGGTTCTGCGGGAAGTGTTAGGGTAACGCTAATTCCAGGTCCTAAAGGATTGGGATTGGTAGCTGGAGACATAGCAAAGAGAGTTTTGGAGTTAGCTGGTGTAAAAGATGTCTGGAGTGTCACGAAGGGGCAGACGAAGACAACAATAAACTTTGCAAAGGCGACCTATGAGGCTTTAAAGAGAACCATGTACATCAAGAGGTGATAACAATGCTTTACGCTGTAATTAGGTTAAGAGGGCAGGTCGATGTTAATAGAAAGATAAAAGATACCTTAGCAATGTTGAGATTACATAAGAAAAATCATTGTGTGATTATTCCTGCAAACAACTCATATAAGGGTATGTTGCAGGTTGTTAAGGATTATGTGGCTTATGGGGAAGTTGATGCTGAAACCCTTGCATTAATTCTAAAAAGAAGAGGTAGATTGGTAGGCAATAAAAGGTTAACAGATGAATACGTTAAAGAAAAAACCGGATACGAATCAATTGAGGAGTTTGCTAAGGCGGTTGTTGAGGGTAAAGCGAATTTAAAAGATTTAGGAATAAAACCCGTATTCAGACTTCATCCACCAAGAGGTGGCTTGAAGAGCATAAAGTGGCAGTACAATAGGGGAGATTTGGGTTATCAAGGCAAAAACATCAACAAGCTCCTTTACAAGATGCGATAGCTGATAAAAGAGGTGGAATTATGAAAAAGAAGGTTAAGAAGTTCAGGGGATCAAGAACTTGTGGTGGTGGTAGCCATAAAAAGAGGAGAGGCAAGGGTAGCAGAGGTGGAGCAGGGAATGCTGGTGTTACAAAACATCATTATCTTCGAACAATCAAACTTGTTAAGGCAGGATTATACCAAATTGGAAAGTACGGTTTCACAAGACCAAAGGTTGTTAGAAAAGACTACAGAATTGCAAGGGAAGTTAGGGAAACGCTTAGAGAATTGAAAAAAGAAGGTAAACTTGACGATTACACGTATAAATTCCTGTATTCGAGGGTTGAGCTGAACGTTGGAGATTTGGATGAGATAATTGACAAATTAGTTAAATTAGGATTGGCTGAAAAGAAGGATGAGAAGTATATGGTGGATTTAACTCAGTTTGGCTACTCAAAGCTCTTGGGGAGGGGCAATATAACAAAGGCAGTTGATGTAAAGATATATGAGGCTACAAACAGGGCAATTGAGAAAATTGAAAATGCTGGAGGTAGTGTTATAACCGAGTTTGAATGATGTTTGGTTTAAATAGGTGAAAGGATGGATCAAGTTTTAAGGGCTTTACAGCCCTACTTTGAAAGAATACCAAGTGTTGAAAGACCAAAAAGGCACGTATCGTTTAGAGAGAAATTTGCATGGACGATTGGCATTCTTCTACTCTACTTTGTCTTGTCAAACGTTCCAGTTTTTGGCTTATCACCACACTCAATTGACATATTTGAATCGTACAGAGCTTTCTTCGCTGGAAAAACAGGATCAATAATAGCTTTAGGTATTGGACCAATTGTTACAGCCTCGATTGTTTTGCAACTCTTAGTTGGAGCTGGAATAATCAGGCTTGATTTAACAAACCCCGATGATCAGGCAGCATATCAGGATTTCCAGCGATTTTTGGTATTTGTAATGATTGCAGTTGAGGCTTTGCCCCAAATTCTTGGAGGGCTTTTATTACCCAACACAGACGTTGCGGCTGCCTTAGGTGTTTCTCCATCCTTCATTTCATTCTTAATTTTCATTCAGTTGTTTATTGGTGGTGTATTAATCGTTTACATGGACGAAGTGGTATCAAAATGGGGAATTGGAAGTGGTGTCAGCCTTTTCATCTTGGCAGGAATTTCTCAGTCAATGATTACTGGATTGTTCAACTGGATAACTCCGGCAAATCAAAAACTCCCCCCAGGAGTCATTCCAAAGTGGATATGGATAGCTCAGCATTACACCGCCCAACAATTGTTGACGTTGGATGGTTTATCATTCTTGTTGATTCAAGGAGGTGTGCTAGCGTTAATCACAACCGCCATAATCATACTCCTTGTTGTGTTTGCTGAAGGTACGAGGGTTGAGATACCTTTAGCTCATTCATTAGCAAGAGGGGCTAGAGGAAGATTTCCAATTAAGCTGATTTATACGAGTGTTCTGCCAATGATATTCGTCAGGGCTTTGCAAGCAAACATTGTTGTTATGGGGATGCTCTTATACAACAAAGGTATAACCATTTTTGGCGAGTACGCAGGAACAAAACCCATTAGTGGTTTAATGTACTTTTTATCACCAATAAGAAGTCCGTACGACTGGGTTCCTGTTTTGGTCAAACAAAATCCGTATTTGGCTGAATTACCAGACTGGATGATTTATGGGCATTTACTTGTTGATGCTACTATACTAATCGTTGGAGGCGTACTGTTCTCAATATTCTGGGCTCAGACAAGTGGAATGGATGCCAGAACTGTAGCTTCTCAAATAGCAAAGTCGGGAATGCAAGTCCCAGGTTTTAGAAAAAGCCCGCAGGTTTTGGAGAGAGTTTTGCAGAGGTACATTCCAAAACTGACGGTTTTGGGTGGTGCGGCAATCGGTGTTTTAACATTAATTGCAAACGTTCTTGGTACAATAGGTAATGTTAGTGGTACTGGGTTGTTGTTGGCTGTCAGCATTGCATACAGGTTGTATGAGGATTTAGCCAAGGAACAGCTTACAGAAATGCATCCGATGCTCAGGAAGTTTTTGGGTGAAGAGGTGTAAGCATGAAGAATCTCATCTCCAGATTTTTTCTAGCGTTGGGCATCGTTTTTATGGTTGGCATAATGTTCAGCCATGAGTTCAGAAACGAGCTTGCCAATGCCATATCACCAGTTTTAGATCCACTAAGCCAGGCTTTACCATTCCACATCGTCGTTTTAATTCTTGCAACCTTTACAGCCTTGTATTCATCCGTCATACAGAGGTACACGGTTAATTTTCAAAGGCTAAAGCAGATTCAGAAGAAGGTTATGGAGTTTCAAAAAGAGTATATGGAAGCAGTGAAGCAACAGAATCAGTACAAGCTGAAGCAGTTGGAAGAGAAGAGGGATGAAATGCAAAAGATGCAGAGCGAAATGATGAGCATGCAGTTCAAGCCCATGTTTTACATAGGCGTTGTAACTATTCCAATCTTCATGTGGTTGTGGTTGAAGGTTAAGGACAATCTGACGGAAGTTGTAGTTCCCTTTACAGGTAAAATACACGTTGGAGACCCAATTTTGGTTGTTCCTTGGTGGCTGTTCTGGTACATTCTTTGCTCAATAACAATCACACAGATAATAAAGAAGGTCTTCAGAATTGGCATATAGTGGGGGTAGTTATGAAAATAACCATTTCTGGATTGCCTGGAAGTGGTACAACTACAGTTGCAAAGATTTTAGCTAAAAAGTTGAATTTAAAGCTGATTTCTGCAGGCGAGATTTTTAGAGAGTTGGCTGCAAAAAAAGGCATGACGCTGATAGAATTTGGAAAATACGCTGAGAACAATCCCGATGTTGATCTGTTAATCGATAAAACTCAAAAGGAAATGGCTGAGAAAGAAGAAAATGCAGTTGTTGAAGGCAGATTGTCGGGTTATATGGTTAAAAATGCAGATTTGAAGGTTTGGCTGTTCGCCGATGCTGAGATAAGATATGAGAGGATTGCCAAAAGAGAACACAAGGACATTGCGGTCGTTAGGAGTGAAACGAAGAAGAGGGAAGAGTTAGAGAAGAGAAGATACGAGAAATTTTACAGTATAAACATAGATGATTGGAGTATTTACGATTTAGCGGTGAATTCTGGAAGGTTCGATGCCGAAAAAATTGTTGAAATAATATTGAAAGCTTTATGGATTGAAAATACTTAAATTAACCAAAAAACAATCAAAACACATGCAACCTATCGGATTGGTTAAGGGTCCTGCTGACTCACCTTTGGAGTTTAAATTCATAACACCCGACAAAACAAAATTGAAAAGTGGAGAATTCGTTTATTACTATTTAAATGGCAAAAAGGTAATTTGTAGGGTTTTGAAGAGGACTCCCTTAAGATTATATCCCGACTTGTACCTCTCAAAGCCTACGGTTGAACCTGAAAGAATACTAAAAGCATTAAACATCAATTTAAAGGAATTTGAACTATTTGAAATAAAAACATCCATTATAGGCTACTTTGACGAAAAATTGGGATTTGTAAATCCAAGAATACCTCCAAAACCCGGACAACAGATTTTTTTGGCTGAAGCTGATACAATTCAGGAGGTTTTAATGAAAAAGAGGATTAATGAAGTGGGTTCAATACACATAGGCTATTTGCTTAACAGAGAAGAAGATGTACCAGTCGTTCTGGATACAAATTTGGTTGTAAGTGAGCATCTGTGCATATTAGCATCAACGGGAAGTGGTAAGAGCTATTTAGCTGGCGTTCTGGCTGAGGAGTTGTTAAAGCCCTACAACAGTGCGGCACTGCTAATCTTAGACCCCCATGGAGAATACCACACGCTAAAGGAGGTTGAAGGTTTGAGTGAATTTAAAAGCGATGATTACACACCGTACATCAGGATTTACGGGAAAGACGACATCAAAATAAGGCTATCAGAACTGGAGTACAATGAGTTGTTAAATTTGCTGCCAGAGCTAACAGAAAAGATGGAAGCTTTGTTAAACAAAGCTTATAGAAGTTTGGAAAGTAAATTCACATCGGACGATTTAATTAACCAGATCGTGGAGGCTGCTGGAGACGAGAAGGATGTGACAGCAAAAGCGTTAATATGGAGAATAAGGCGATACATTCAGGCTGTCGATGTTATCGATGACTACTTGCACATGGAGCTGACTGAATTGGTTAAACCTGCCCAAGCAAGCGTTTTACAGCTTTCTGAGCTAAGTGATATCGAGCAGGAAGTGTTGGTTTCTGTGTTGCTTAGAAGGATTTTGAATGCTAGAATAAACGCTGAAAAGGGTTTAGATGGAGAGAAGTTAGAGTATCCAGTCTTTATAATCGTTGAGGAAGCACATAGATTTGCTTCAAGGGATGCAAGGAGTTTCAACGTCCTAAGAACGATACTGAGCGAAGGAAGAAAGTTTGGCGTTGGTATTTGCTTAATCAGCCAAAGACCTTCAAAAATAGATTCCGATATATTGAGTCAATGCATGACACAAATCATCATGAGAATCGTGAATCCAGCGGATCAAGAAAACATAAGGAGCAGTGTGGAAAGCATAGGTAAGGATTTGATTGAAGAACTTCCAGGATTAACGAAGGGGCAGGCAATTGTTGCTGGCGTAGCCATAAATTCCCCCATTTTAATTAGGGTTAGGAACAGGCTTACAAGTCATGGTGGTGTGAGTAAGGATGCGGCAAGTGAGTGGATGAGTTGGGGTGGTAGGGATGAAGTTAAGACGATCAAAATAAAGCAGAACCAAAAGAGATTGTTTTGGGAGTAAGCAATGAAAAAAGCCTTGGCAATAACACTGGAAAAACTTGAAGGGTTTGAGAAGCCAAAAATAAAGCTTGAGCAATACGTTACTCCACCAAGTTTAGCGGCTGAAATTGTTGTGAATGCTAAGTTGATTGGCGATCTAAACTTTGTTGTGGATTTGGGGTGTGGAACGGGGATATTGGCTATTGCATCTTGTTTGTTGAATGCCAAAGCAATAGGTATTGATGTTGATTTGGATGCTTTGAAGATTGCAAAAAGGAATGCTGCAGAGTTTGGTGTAAGTGGCAAAGTTGACTTTATCGTTTGCGATGTCAAAAAATTTGTATTAAAGCTGAAGTCAGAAAAGAGCCTTACAACCATAATGAATCCTCCATTCGGAATTCAAAGAAGGCATGCTGATAGGCCATTTTTGATCAAAGCAATGGAGATTTCAAATGTAATTTACACGATGCACTCTGCAGGAAGCGAAAAATTCGTAAAAAAGATGTGTGATGAGAACGATTTTAAGATAACACACCTCTGGAAGTACAAGATACCTTTAAAGAAAACGTATTCATTCCATGAAAAAGAATTTAAATATATTGCCATAGAAGTTTACAGGTTGATGAGGTTGGATTGAATGAAGTTCGTAATGCCGGGAGATAAGGTTGGATACAAGGAAGAGTTCGTGTTAGGGGAAGGAGTTTATGAGGAGAATGGAGAGATATTTGCTGCTGTTGCTGGAAAGATAGTTGTGAAAGATAAAGTTATCAACGTTGAGCCCGTCAAGATTATTCCTGAAATTGAGAAGGGAGATGTTGTTTTAGGGAGAGTTATTGACGTAAGAAACTCAATAGCTTTGATTGAATTGTCGAGAAAAAAGGGATTGGATAGGGACTTGAAGAATACGGGTTTGGCTGCTTTACACATCTCAAATGTCCAAAATGAGTATTTGAAGGATTTAAACTCAGCCATTCGCTACATGGATATAGTAAAAGCAAGAGTAATAGATGAGAAGAGCCTAAAGCTTTCAACGAAAGAGAAAGAGATGGGAGTTGTAAAATCAATTTGCAGTGTTTGTAAGCATGAGATGCTTAGAGAGGGCGATGAACTTAAATGCCCAAACTGCGGGAATGTTGAGAGGAGGAAGCTGTCTTCAGATTACGGAAAGGGTAAGTGGTGAGTGAAGAAGAAGGTGGTAAAATGGAGGTAAAAATTGTCGAGGTTGGGGAGGATAACATAAAACTCATTGTTAGGGGGGAGGACCATACGTTTCTAAATCTACTGCAGCATTATCTGCTCGAAGATGACAAAGTAATCGTCGCTAAATACAACATACCCCACCCATTGGTTGGAGAGCCTGAGCTTTTTGTGAAAACAAATGGCAAAAATCCGTTGGAGGCTATTAAAGAGGCGAATGAAAAAATCGTTAAGGCTTGTAACGAGTTGTTAGAGCAACTTTAGAGTTGTTAGATTTTTTTGGATTACTTCATTCTAACTCTGGCTTGAAAAGTTTGATTCAGATTAAGTTTAGAACCCAGCTTGAAATCAAAAACCAAACAATAAGAAAATAAAAATTTTAGGAGGTTAGTACATTCCTCCCATACCGCTCATATCAGGCATTTCTTCTCCGCCTTTGCCTTTCTCTTTCTCCAATCCTTTTCCAGCAATGACATCGTCGATCCTCAAAATCATCACTGCAACTTCAGTAGCTGATTCGATCGCATGCGTTTTGACCCTCAATGGCTCTATAACTCCATTCTCCATCATGTTAATTACTTTTCCAGTCTCTACATCCACACCGTCATACTTATTTCCTTTCTCGTGTGCAGCCTTGAGTTCCACAAGCACATCAATTGGATCAATACCTGCATTCTCAGCCAACGTCTTTGGAACTATTTCTAAAGCAGATGCAAACGCTTCAACAGCTAACTGCTCTCTTCCGCCAAGTGTTGGTGCCCACTCTTTCAGCCTTAGGCTAACTTCAATTTCTGGAGCGCCGCCACCAGCCACAACCTTACCATCTTCTAATGCACAGGCAACAACCTTTACAGCATCTTCAATGCCTCTAGCAAACTCATCAACGACGTGCTCTGTCCCACCTCTGACGAGTATCGTAACAGCCTTTGGATTCTTGCATCCTGTAACAAACACCATCTTTTCATCTCCAACCTTCCTCTCCTCAACAACCGCTGCTTCACCCAAATCCTCAGGCTTGACGTCTCTCAAATCTGTATGGATCTTAGCTCCAGTAGCCTTGTTCAACTTCTCAATATCGCTCTTCTTAACTCTCCTAACTGCCAAAATTCCAGCCTTAGCCAAGTAGTATTGTGCTAAATCATCAATACCCTTCTGGCAGAACACAACGTTAGCTCCAGCCTCAACTATCTTGTCAACCATCTCCTTGAGCATCTTCTCTTCCTGCTCTACGAACTTCTGCAACATCTCTGGGTCGGTAATCCTTATCTTAGCATCTACCTCTGTCTCCTTAACCTCTAAAGCTGAGTCTAACAACAGTATCTTTGCATTCTCCACCCTCTTTGGCATTGCCGGATGGACAACTTCCTTATCCAACACGATACCATCTACAAGCTCTGTCTCCTCAACACTACCTCCCTGCCTCTTTTCAATCTTTACGTAGTCAGTATTAACCTCAATTTTACCATTGACCTCTTCAGCGATCATCTTTACCGCTTTGACTGCAATATCAGCCAATTTGTCCAAGGCTACTTCAGCACCTTTGCCTGTCATAGCTGTTGATGCCAACTTCCTCAAAATCTCGTCGTCATCTGTGCTAATTGGCTTTGACATGTCTTTCAACACTTCAATAGCCTTTTCAGCAGCCAGTCTGTAACCGTTTGAGATTATCGCTGGATGCACGTCTTGGTCTAACAACTCTTCAGCCCTCTTTAGGAATTCACCAGCCAAAACTACAGCAGTTGTTGTTCCATCTCCAACCTCGTTGTCTTGGGCTTTAGCAATCTCAACGATCATCTTTGCAGCGGGATGCTCAATATCAATTTCCTTGAGAATAGTAACACCATCGTTTGTAATAACAACGTCTCCCAAGCTATCAACCAACATCTTGTCCATTCCTCTTGGACCAAGAGTGCTTCTAACAGCCTCTGCAATAACCCTCGCAGCCAAAATGTTTAGTCTCTGAGCATCTCTACCAACCGTTCTCTGCGTACCTTCCTTCAAAATTAACACAGGTTGACCCTGCAACGTAGCCATTCATATCACCTCCTTAGCGAAATTTGGTGGATAGGTATTTCTATATAAATCTTTTGGTTGTTAAATCAAATCCACCAAAGAATTGACAGAAGTGTTTAAAGATTCAGAAAGTTCTCTACCATAATTCTACAATTTTTATGCAACTCATCAATGTAATTTTCTGTTTGCACAACAATTCGCTTTTTCTCATCCTCACTGAGATTTTTTTCTGTTTTAAGCCATTTCTCTACCGTATCCCTCCTAACCTCCAAATGGAACTGCAATCCAACCATCCTGCCAATCCTAAATCCCTGATTTTTTACAACATCCCCCTCAAAAAGCAGCTCAGCCTGTCTTGGCAAATCAAAGGTATCACCGTGCCATTGAAATACACTCATTTCTCGAGGGAGATTTCTGTTGAACTGGTCATCCTGGGATTTTTTAATTTCATACCAACCTATCTCCCTTTTGAATGGATATACTCTTTCACCAAAAGCTCCGGCAATTAGTTGTGCTCCCAAACAAATTCCAAGTATAGGCTTGGCTTGTTTAAAGCATTCTCTAATAAACTTCATCTCCTCCTCTAAAAAAGGATACTTGTCAGTCTCATAAACACCCATCGGTCCGCCCAAAACTACATAATGCGTCCCCGTCTTATTTATTTCATTCGTCTCATAAATTTCTACGTATTCGTAATCTGTGTCTTTCTCACTCAATATTTCTTCAATGAACTCCAAAGGCTCACCTTTAGCGTTTTTTATTGCGATGACCTTCATACTAAAAAAATCTATTCTACAGAATATAAATGTTCGTACTCCTTAATCAACCTCTCCTTTTTGTAGCCATGGTCTATGAAGTCCCATGGCAATTCTGAATCCACTGGTATTTCACTTAAATAATCTTTGATGTCTCCTACTTTAATTCTCGACTTAGACAGCAATCTACCTATTTTTTCATCTCCTCTTGATAAAGCGGTTTGAATAGCAAATTCTTCAATCTTAGAAATTTCGGCTTTAATATTTGCTCTCCTTAACTCTTTCCTCAAAAAGTCTGCCTTGACTTTTAATTCTTCAACATCGAAAGGTAACCACTGAAAGGGAGTATGGGGTTTTGGAACTAAGGGGTTAATTGAGAGCGTTACCCTGTTTATGTATTTCTTCACCTTCTTTGCCAACTCAACTATTGCCTTTAAATCATCGTACCCTTCAAAGGGCAATCCAATCATAAAATACAGTTTTATTTTCTTGAACTTTCCCGAAAAAAGACTTACAGCATTTATCACATCTTCCTCGCTTATTCCCTTGTTAACGATTTCCCGCATCCTCTCACTCCCAGCTTCGGGTGCTAATGTCAGACTCTTTAACCCAGCTTTATTTAGCAACTCCACCAACTCCTCATCAACCATGTCTGCCCTTAGTGAAGATGGAGACACTTTAAAACCCAATTCTATTAAGTTCTGTAGAATTTCCTTGAATTTTGGATGGTCTGTTGGTGATGGTGCAATCAAGGCTGCTTTTTCCACTTTTTTTCTGTTATTTTTGGCAACTTCCACGATATTTTCCGAATTTCGCCATCTCACCGGAGAATAAATCTGCCTCACAATACAGAATCTGCAACGTCTTTTACAACCCCTCCCAATTTCCAATAACACACACCTTCCATAAGCCCCATTTCCAATTATCTGATATTCTAAATGCTTTTCAAGCTTTAACGGTTTAACTCTCTTTACCATGCTTTCCTCACCTGTAAACATGCCCTTGATGTCTGTTTTATCGCACTCAAGAATTTCCTCAACGTTGCAAGCCTCTATTTCACCGATGAAAAAAAAGTCAAAGAAGTTCTTTAAAGGCACGGGATTCTCCATTACACATGGACCACCAGCAATTTTTAACCCCTTAAATTTCTTGGCAATCTCTACTGCTTTAGAGTAATCCTGTTCGTACTGCAAACTGAATAGAGCTATGTCAAATTCATTAATTGGTGTGGCACTTTCAACACTCCTAAAACCATTAAACACGTCCGAATAGAACCTCTCGCAAACGAAGTTATCTAACGCATTTATTTCACAGTAGATTTGCTGTAAACCGATATTTGCAATTCCTCCTCTGTATCTGTTTGGATAGACTAAAGCCACCCTCCTTAACTCTTTCCTCCATTTCTTTTGAATTGGATTAAATTCAAGAGCCATTCTGTTTGCTTTAACTAATCCAAATTGTCAAGTATTCTCTTCGCATGTACAACCGACAGATGGCTTATGAAGTTTGGAATATAAGCCTTCAACTTCTCCGCCTCAACCTCAACATCCGGCATTGTTGCTTGTTTTTCATCAATCGCAACTACTTGAACGTCTCTCCCCTCAACCCATTTTTTGATGCCAATCTCTATTCCTTTCGACTCTCCTAATCCGTAGAATATCAAAGCGTTATCTTTTCTTTCTGGAGGGTTGTAATTTTCAAGTATTCTATACAAAACGTCCTTATCTTTTTCTCCAACCTTGCATGAATTGACTCTGAGCATGAACTCTGCAACATCCACAACCTTTGGCATCAATGGTGGTGAGATGGCAATTACATAATCTGAGGAGCTTTTTAAGCTTAATAGTCCACCTAAACTATACCCTACTGTTAAAATCTGCGTATATCTTTCTCTGAGCTTATTCAAAACACCCTCAACATCGTTTATAACATCTTCATCAAACAAGTTTTCATTGTCTCCATGCCCCCTCAAATCTACTACATAAGTATCGTAACCCTTCTCAGCAATCTCATATCCAAATCCGAGCATTTCGTTTTTTGATGAAGCATAGCCGTGTATAATCAATGCTGCCCTATTACTTCTTGCATCAACAAAGAATGCTGGAATTTTTTTATTATCAAGGCTTTCAAATTCAACTCTCCTAACCTCCATGCTTGCTGATTCTTTTTTAATTTAATAAGTTTTTTTGGTCTCCTGAACTGGAGTTTTGAAAATTTCAAAAATATTAGTGTTATACTACACTAATTTTCAATCAACCTAAGTAATGTGTAGATAAATGTATGGATAAATTAAAATAAAATAGAGTGATACCGAAAAACGTGCAGGGTCTTGTTGAGATAATAATTTTCCTTTTAGCCATAATCCTGCTGTTGCGAGACAACGCAAGCCTACAGCATTCACACAACATCCTGCTTGCATCAATGACATTACTCTCGTTTACCTCACAGTTTGTGATGTTTCTCTTGGTCATTCCAGCTTACAGCGATGTAAATCTTCCTCTACCAGTTTCCATTCTCCTGCCCGTTATTTATTCACTTGAAGTTTATGTGATTGTCCGTTTAGCCTTAATATACTCCTCCAAGCTTTCCTGTGGTGGTTTTGCTTTGTTGAGAGGCAAATTTTTCACTTCGTTGATTATGGGGTTGATGGGTGGTTTAATCTCGACAGCACTCATATTAACCTACAGTTTAGCCTACAACCACCGCTTTTTCCCGGAACAGCCCATGATACTTATGGCGTTGGGTACAGGTTTCTCGAACCTTGTTAGAGAGGAAGTTTTGTTCAGATTGGGTGCTCAAACGATTCTCTTAAATGCACTCAAAAACTATCGCTACAGTGGTTATTTTGCTGTTTTGGGGTCTGCTGTGTTATTCGAGGTGTGGCACAACATAAAAGCTATCAACGGATTAAACTTCCTGATTTCACTTACATTTGTAATTCTGTACCACAGATACGGATACGAAGCTTCAGCTGTTGCCCATGCTTTCGGGGATTTAGCAGTGTTTTGGGAATTGCCATCGTTGTACCTATAGTTATTTTTCAGATTTTCAAATTTTCAAACAGATACTCAAGGCACTCTTAGAATAATAGTTTAGTTGATTTTATTAATTTCTTGTATTAGCATAAAACATGGAAGATATAAGAAAGTTGGGGGACTTAGCCTTAAAGTTGGAGAGATACAGATATAACATTATCTCAGCTTTAAGCTGGGTGATATTTGGAATGTTGTTTAGTGCTATGTCCATCCTTTACAGTTCGCTCATGCTCTTTGGAGTTCGAGAGTACTGGATAATAATGGTATTGATGGCTGTAGCTGGAGGTGTTGGGGGCTACGTTTATGGAAGGCTATGGAAATACGTACCTTTAAATAAAGATATCGAGATGAGGTGGCGTGTTGGAATAATTTTACTCATTGCGCCTTTCATCGTCTCATATACCTTGCTACCTTTCTTTATTACACCCTCACAATTCTACTTCTCAATTGTGTGGTATCCGTCTCTTGGCTTTGGATTGTTGCTTGCTGGCATTTACGCTGAGAGAAAAGACAAGTATCTGATAACAAAAACAATGAGTTACACAGGATTTGCGATTGTTTTGACATCTACTATTTTTTTACCGCTCTCATCATTCAACACAACTTTTACCGAAGTAATAGCCTCAAATATGCTTGCTGTTTCAATGACATTGTTAATCTATTTTGTCACAGCGACATATCTCTTTTTCAAAGCCCAGAGGGTGGTGTATGGAGCTTGATGACGACATAGTAAACCCCAAAAGAATTCTGATAATGACAACCCTTTTTATTTTCAGAGAGATGACTGAAGGTGATTTAGCCAAGGCTACAGGTATTGGTTGGGGTAGTCTAAGCACACACGTAGCAAGGTTGGAGAAGAAAGGTTACTTGGAGAGAAAGAAAGTGATAACAAACAAAGGTGTAAGGACGATAGTTAAGATTACAGAGAAAGGCTATCAGAAATACAGGGATGAAGTTGAGAAGCTTAAAGAGGTGATTGTAAAAGTTGAAACTGTGGGTAAAGATAAGAGACTTTGAGACTACAAACCCCTCAAAAACTCAGGTTTTAAAATCCTTGGATTCTTTATTGCATACTCTATTGCTTTTATTATTGACTCCTTTTCATCCGGCAAATTTCCGCCAATTGGAAGGTAATTTGACGCATGGTTACATCTAAATATCGTCTCACACTCCACACCTTCAACAAACCATTTTAACTCGACCAAGTTTTCAACGGGATTTAATAACTTAAACTCTCCCTTTTCAATTTTTTTATAGAGTGTTGTTCCAGGAACTGGAATCAACGTTAATGCTGCCGTGTATTTGGGTTCAATCTGATTTATGATTTTAGCGGTATTCTTCGCATTCTCATACATTCTTTTCTTCCCACCCAAGCCAGTTATGACAGTAACAGATAAGTCAATTCCACACCTAATTGCCTTCTTACAACCTTCCACGATTTGTTTAGAAGTTACTCCCTTTCTAATTTCTTTCAAAATTTCATCATCTCCGCTTTCTATTCCGACATACAAAAGCTTTAGTCCGGCATTTCTCAATATTGTTAGCTCTTCTTCGCTTTTCTCAAGCAAATCAATTGGTGTAGCATATGCACTTATCCTCTCCAAGTTGAATAGGTCGTTGGCGAAATCCATAATTTCAAGGAGTTTCGCTGTATCCATAGCCAATGCATTACCATCTGCCAAAAACAACCTTTTAACATCACCATAAAACTCCCTAGCCATTAACAAATCCTCTTTGACCTCACCAACATCCCTCTCTCTATATTTTTTGCCCTTGTACATCCCGCAAAATGTGCATTTGTTGTGTGAACAACCAATTGTTGCTTGAACTATCAAGCTTAAAGCTTCACTTGGCGGTCTAAATACCGGTTCTTCGTATCTCACAATCTTGACTGCCATATTCGGCTTTTAAAAACTTTGGTGTAATTTTACTTCCTATCTGCAACTCCCTTAATACCAAAAAGACATTCAAAAAATATGAACAAAAAGCAAAAAAGTATTATGCTTCGTGCCAACTACATTCATGGAATCTGAAAAACTTAAGCACCTTTTGGAGCACTGGATTGAACACAATGTGGAGCATATAGAAAAATACAAGGAGTGGGCAGAAAAAATTGGTAGTGAAAGTCCTCAGGTAGCGGAAATTCTAGATAAAGCCATTGAAAAATTTGAGGAAGGTAACAAATTGCTTGAAAGGGCTTTTAATTCTCTTTAGTTTTGTCTATTTCTGTTTCATCTGAAACGATAAACCCAACAACATCAATTAGAAATTTGTTGAACTCGTAGACTGGAGTAGTTGTTCTCCCAAAACCTCCACATCCAATGTGGGGGCTTATTATCCCTGCACCCTTCAATTCAGCAATAACCACCCCCCCATCTCTGTTGTATTTGGCACAAATTCTAACAATTGCATCTCCACATACCAAAAACCCATCTCTCTCTTTTAACATCTCTTTGGTTATTTCAACAAACTCATGAGGTCTATTTTCTCCAATCTTTCTGAAATAATCCTCTATAACTTCAAAAATATCTGCTTTACCACTTTTTAGTTTTTCGAGAAACATTCTGATGATGTATGGAATTTCCATTGTTTTTTGAAGCTGCACAAATCTCATGTTCCAAGAAAGGGATGATTTTTCCGCTTCAACAGGCACAGCCAACTTCTTACCCTCCAGAAGTAAAACCAAATCTAAGTCTTTCAGTTCATTTGCAGGTATGTAACCGTCTTTTGAGTACTTAAAAAGCAATTCTAAGGCTTTTCTTGCTATTTCATCGTTTCCAAGTATTTTTAAAACTGTTTCAACGTTCATGTTAATCCATTACAACCAACGCACCGTATGGGCAGGCTTTAACACAATCGTAGCACTTCTGACACCTACTTTCATCGATTTTTACAACCTTGTTCCCGTTTCTTATAATCGCATTGTGTCTACAAACCTCATCACATTTCCTGCATCCCTGACACCCTACTGCAGCTATCATCACCACACCATATCGTTCGCACAACTTACCTTACACCTTAGCCTTGAACTCCTTAGCAAACTCATCAATCGTATTTTTTATCTTAGCATACCACTCATCTATGGTTTTGTGCATCTCTACAACGATTCCTTGGATATCTACTGGCTTATACGTGTAGTAATACCCCCCACCGTTTAACAGCTTTTTTTCCCTCACAACCAATCCAGCAACCAGAAGTTTTTGTAGGGATTTGTAAACGGCATTCTCACTCTTTTTTACAGCAACACTTAAATCCTCAATCCTAGCCTCTCCAACTGTCGCTAAATTTCTGAATATCTCTACATCTGCTTCATTTAATCCATAAAAACACTCTAAAAAATTTTTACAGTTTAGATTCATCAGCATCTCTTTGATTGACCTCATAGCGTTTCCAAAGCCTTCTTTATCTCATCTCTTAGCATGTTTTCAGGCAAAGCACCAATAAACGAATTTAGGATTTTGCCCTTGTAAAACATTATGAGTGTTGGTATTGCTGAGATGTTATACCTTCTTGCCAACTCCGCATTGTCGTCAACGTTCACTTTGGCGAATTCTACACTTCCATCAAACTCTTTCTCCAGTTTCTCCAGTATTGGTGCTACATACCTGCAGGGCATGCACCAGTCTGCGTAAAAATCTACAACCACAAGTTTATCCTTCTCAATCAACTCATCAAATTCATCCTTTCCCACATTCTTCATACACTCACCTCCAATATTTTTAAATCATCAATTCTTGGCACACCACCCAATACAAACCTATCGTTTATGATGATGGGTCACCACATCCCCACAGGTAGGTTTGGGTTAGCAACTAGTCATCTCACATTTGCTGTTTAACACCAAACTATTTAAACATATATCGGTTTTTCAAAAATCAGTAAAAACCGTAGTAAGTTTTTTCACATAGCTTCTCTACATGTAAATTTCTTCTAACTCTTTATACCTTTCAAATATTTTGCGATTATCTCCTTAAAAGTCTCTAATACATACTTTAAATCCTCTTTTGGCACCATATAGGTTGACAATTTAAAATACCTTGTCAATCCAGGTTTTATTCCATGTATTTTTTTAGCCTTCAATTCTCTGTATAAGAAGAACCTACCACCTTTAACTCTTCTCGAGATCTCATACAGATTTTCAGCATGGAAGAACATTAAATCGTGGTTATGGGGTTTATCACCCAGTTGAACTATTTCCAATTCCTCCATCTTTTTGGCAAACCATCTTGCCTTCTCAACTTCCCTGTCCCAATCCTTTACTCTCTTTTTAACGTGGGGAAATGAGGCAATTAGAGTCATTATCGTTGCCCCCCTTGCCGTACAACCAAGCAACTCGACCTCTTTGTTTTTGTACTTGTCTGATTTTCTCAAGACCAACTCAGCATAATCTTCTTTCATCCCCAGAACTCCTATGGGACCGCTGGCAGCCATAGATTTGTGACCGCTTCCAACGATAAAGTCAGCATCGATTTTATCCATTTTTACCGGCATTCTGCCAATTGCGTACGCACAATTCAACAACAACGGTATGTCGTATTCGTGGCATACTTTTGCAATTGCTTTGGCATTTGGCAGATTTCCATAGTTTCCATCTGGATACGTCAATAAAGATAGAATAACTTCACCCTTCTTTTTTGTTTCTTCAATGGTTTCAGCATAAGTATCAACATTTATTCTGAAATCAGGATAATCCGTCTTTGGAACTTCAACTACTTTCAAATTTGCCCTTTCAGCGGCAACATAACTCGAGTAGTGGGCATTACCATCTAAGATTACATAAGCATCTTTTACAGTCTTCAAAGCTAAGCTGTGCATGACTATGAACTTACCTTCTCTCGCCCCATTGGTTACTCTAGCCACATCACATCCCAAAAATTTTGGTAAGTCGTTGTGAACAAAGTTGTAGATTGGCGGGGTTTTAATCTCGTCAAGCCTTCCCTGACAAAAGTCACAAATGCTATAACCGTCTCCCCACTCCATTAAAGTCTCTCTCGCCTCTTTTGTGAGTATTCCACCAGTCTGCAGGGGGTCTATGTTGATGAAGTTTTTTGTTTCCCTTTTGAACATAGGTCAGAATACGTGGCAAATTTAAAATTGTTTTTGTGTTCTGCAAAATTGTGTGAGAAAATTGCACAGCAACGATTCTGGAACTTGCATGTGGAAACTCGCTATATCTCGCTAACAAATTTTCCCATGATTTTAATAACATAAATGGCAATTAAAAGTACCAAGTGTTTGGAAATTTAAACTTAATGGAAACGTTGTAACTAATAAAAGTCAAGAAATCTTTAAGAGCTTTTTTGTTTTCGATGTTGGCGTTCAGCGGTGTCACAATGTTTTCAATTTTATCAATTTTATCCCTCTCAATTCTGTATACTTCCCTACCAAAAGTCCAAATCAAGTCATCCAGAATGTCTGGTGGTACTTTTGACTCTCTCGACACAATCTCGAACGCTTCCTTTGTTAAATTCCTCAGAATTTCTACGTCCTCCTTGCTCAGCTTTATTACACCTTCAAAATCCTTAACATTGGCAACGTTGACGACTCCACTCCTTAGCCCCACTTCAAGCAATACGTTATCAACCGGAAGGCTTAGATTCTCAACATCTGCAGGCTCAAAATATTTTTGTCTCTTCAAAATTTTTATTAAAAGAAAGCTTTTTTTCATCAACGGATCTTCATACGCTTTAAACGTCCTCAGTTGTTGTAGGACACCCTTTTTATCCATTCTCAGCAAGTAACCTTCCGAAGACCTTAACAAATTTCTAAAATCGCCTTTGTGATAATCAATCAACTTTTTCGCACAATCCCTCAACAACATTGCCCTTTCTGCGACGCCTCGGATTGTGACATTGCCTATGCTAAACACCTTCGTCAAATCTTTTGCTGTAATTCTAACCAAATTTTCTGCTGTAAAAAAGTCTGGCCTTTCTTTCTGAATTTTTCTCGCTAAAAAGTACATGAGATCGGAACCGTGATAGAATTTTCCTCCGATTTCAGCCCCAAATCTCTTGTTTTCGGGATGGGTTCTGTGGTCTATTGCAACAAGAAAGAACATGTAGTTTGTATAGATAAATTCATCACCTTCAGGGAACAAATCGGGTGAATTGAATGAGATTGGCTTGTATCTCAATTTCTTAACAATTCTACCCAACTGTCTTGCTTTACTCTCGTTTATTTCAGCCCTAATTTTTGCAATGGGCATTAACAATTCTTATTTAGGCTAAATATTAGGTTGTTGGTTTTTGTGTTTGAGCGGTGATAACAACTTTTAAAGATGAAGAGTTGAGTCATTATTATGGAGGCGATTGAAGCAATTTTTAAGCGTAGAAGTGTTAGGGATTACGTTGAGAAAGAAATTGAGGATGAAAAGATTGAAATACTGCTTAAAGCTGCAATGTATGCTCCGTCTGCTGGAAATGAACAGCCTTGGCACTTCATAGTTGTAAAAAATAGGACAATGCTTAACAAATTGGCTGAATTGTATCCATACGCAAAAATGTTAAAAAAAGCGAACGCAGCAATCGTTGTATGTGCAGACAAAGGGCTTTCGAGGTATGAGGGCGATTTTTGGGTGCTGGATTGTTCAGCATCAACCCAAAACATATTGCTGGCTGCCACCGCTTTAGGAATAGGTTCTGTATGGATCGGTGTGCATCTAAATAAAAAGAGAATTGAGGATATATCAAGAATTTTAGAGCTGCCAGAAAGTGTTGTGCCAGTAAGCATAGTCTCTCTTGGCTATCCGAAAGGTGATGTTTTTAAAGAATTACCTGAGAGGTTTAGGATGGATAGAATTCATTACGAAAATTGGTAAGGTTTAATAGGCTTTGCTCCAACTCTGCGTATGGTACAGACGATTATTGTTGTTGGAGGGCAGTGGGGAGATGAGGGAAAGGGCAAAATAGCTGACTTTTTGGCTGAGAAAGCTGATGTTATTATTAGATATGCCGGTGGAAACAACGCTGGACATACGGTTGTTGTTGGTGATAAGAAGTTCAAGTTTCATCTCATTCCTTCAGGTATAGTTCATGAGGGCAAGCTTAACATAATTGCAAATGGAACAGTCGTTGATCCTGAAGTGTTGGTTGAGGAAATCGAAACTCTGGAAAAAATGGGCTTTAAGATTGATGAGAGCAGGTTAATAGTTTCTTCAAATGCTCACACTATTTTATCAAAGCATAGAGAGGAGGATAATCCGAAAAAAGACCCGCATGCAAAGATGATTGGAACAACTGGTAGGGGAATAGGTCCCTGCTATAGAGATAAAATTGCAAGGAAAGGTATGAGAATTTCAGATTACGTTGAATCTTCTCAATCCAAAATTGTCAAGAAAATAAAACCTTTGGTTAAAGACACATGCTTCATTATAAACGAGGCGATTGAAGAGGGTAAGAAAGTACTGTTTGAAGGGGCACAGGGAACTCTGCTTGACGTGGATCATGGTACGTATCCTTTTGTAACATCATCAAACCCAACCGCTGGTGGTGCTTTGACAGGCACCGGTGTTGGTCCAACCAAGATAGATTCGGTTATCGGTGTTTTTAAGGCTTATACAACAAGAGTTGGTGCTGGTCCATTCCCCACTGAATTGGGGACGGAAGAGCAAACGAATGAGGAAGGAACATGGGATAAAATTGAGCCAATGTATGAGGATGCATTAAAGGAAGCATTAGATAAAGCAAACTCTGGTGACAAATACTACCAGGGCAAGTACATGCGATTGAAGGGCAAGGAGTATGGAACAACTACTGGAAGACCGAGAAGGACAGGGTGGTTCGATGGGGTTGCTGCAAGGTATGCGGTGATGGTTAATGGCATGTCTTCAATTGCAATCACGAAGCTTGATGTGTTGCAGGGATTGAAAAAGATAAAGATCTGTGTGGCTTATGAGATTGACGGTAAAAAGACAACGAACTTCGTTTTAAACACGAAAAAGCTTGCCAAGGTCGAGCCTGTGTATGAAGAAATGCCGGGGTGGGATGAAGATATAAGCGATGCGAAGTCTTTCGATGATCTGCCAAGGAATACTCGGAACTACTTAAAAAGGCTTGAGGAGTTATGCAAGGCTAGGATATCAATAATTTCCGTTGGACCAAGAAGGGATCAAACGATAGTTTTGAACGATACAGATTTGTTTTAGAGTCAAATTCTTGGTCGGAAAGATTTCAACTGGATTGATGGCTTGAACTTTAGACTTGAAGAGCAAATGCTATCGAGAATCTCCGTTTCCTGATTATCTCTTAGAAATCATTAGCCATTCATAATATCAAAAATGATATCGAAAGGATTTTCTTGTTTTGAACAAAAACTGAGACATGAAAATTTTGTTAATCACTGGAAAGCTTGCGGAAAAGGATGTGAGGAAATACGCAAAAAATGCTAATGTTTACGTTGTTGATATAGACGTCGCAGCCTTTATAACGCCCTCACATTTAAGAAACGTTGAATTTAATGGTTATGACCTAATTTTAGTTCCTGGCTTAACCAAAGATTGTGATTGGGAGGGCTTTGAGAGGGAAAAAGGAGTAAAAATCAGGCTTGGCCCAATTCATGCCTACGATTTAAAGGTCGTTTTGGAAAATGTTGAAAATATTGAGTTTAGCCATAAAATCCCTGCCTGCAGGCTTTTAAATGTCGTTAAGGCAAAGGAAGTTGTTGATATGGTGGATCCAATAGAAACGTATCGTTTTAAGATTGGTGACGTTAAAGTGGGGGGAAGAATGAAAGTTGTTGCTGAAATTGTAAACGCAATAATACCCAAAGATGACTTGATTCAAAAAATTGAGTATTACAAGCAAAATGGAGCGGATATAATTGATTTGGGGATTCCTTTGGAGTTCGATGCTAATGAATTGAAGAAAGCAGTAAAAGTAGCAGTTGATTACTGCAACGCTTTGAGCATTGATACGTTTAACCCAAAAGCGATTAGAATTGGGGTTGAATGTGGTGTGGACATGGTCATGAGCATCTCTTACAGAAATACCGAGGCTTTGGATTATATCAAAGATGTTGCAGTCGTAGTAGTTGAGAGGGATTTGGAGAAGCTGATAAAGTTGATGGAGAAGGTTAGAGAAAAAACGGATAAAGTTATTGCCGATCCCGTTTTGGATGCTCCGTTAAGAGTTGCAGAGTCTATTTTGAGGTATTACAAATTCAGGAAAATTAATCCCGAAATACCTTTGCTGTTTGGTGTTGGTAACGTTACAGAGTTGGTTGATGCTGATTCGGTCGGAATAAATGCTCTGCTTGCTTTAATTGCTGAGGAAATTGGAGTTGATTTGTTGTTCACGACTGAAGCAAGTCCAAAAACGATTGGCAGTGTTAAAGAATTAAGGATAGCCACTTATATGGCTAAGGCTGCAAAAGTAAGGAACAGTCCACCGAAGGATTTGGGGTTAGCTTTGCTTGCGATTAAGGATAAGGTGAAGTATGAAACACAATCGATGCCCGAAAATTACGTTGATGCCGTCGAAAATAAAAAGTTCATTAGAGATCCGTTGGGCGACTTTATTATTTGGGTCGTAAATGGTAAAATAGTATGTAAGCATGAAAATCTCAACATTGTTGGTGTGAATGCGAAGGAAATTATTGATACTGTTTTAGCCAACAACCTCGTGTCAAGGTTGGATCATGCAGCTTACCTTGGAAGGGAGTTAAAGAAGGCTGAAATTGCCTTGAAGTTAAAGAAGAATTACATTCAAGATCAAGAAATTGATTTCGGGTTTTATTAGCATTCATTTTTGTAATTATCTTTTGCGTTTTCCATATATTTGAAAAAAACCTATTTCAATAATTTCATTCTAAAGAATTGATTCCTCGAATTTGCCCCTCATTTGTGTCCTTGGAATTCATTTTATTATTAACCGTAAAAATTATATCTTATCCATCTGGCAATAAGGAGGTGAGTAAACATTGTACAAACCAGAAAAAATCTCCGAAATACTAATCAAAAATTTAAAAGAGTTTGGAAATCCTTTGGGTGTTCCTATTCAGCAAATAAATACTTGGTGGAAGAATTTGAATTTGGGTAAGGGTAGTAAGCTTTTGTTTACCGGTATGATTTACCAATTAGCCCCATACATTGCAAAAATAACCGAATTGCTTCGCATTTTTGAAGACACACCATTTGAAAATGTACTGCACATTTTGCCGAATACTGCAACAAGGATTATTTCGATACCAAACAAGAACGACGTGCAGCGTTATAATGGGATACTGCTAAAAATTTATTCGCTTCTTTCAAAATCAGATGTTGGGTTTTACTATGACCCAGCGCTTGACTCTTACACTGGCATAATTCTGCATGAGTTAGGATGTGATTGCGAATTCCAAGAACATGCAAAAAAAGTTGTCGAAAGACTTGAAAAAAGTGGAGTTAGGGAAATTGTAACAGTAGACCCCCACACAACTTATGCACTAAAGAAGTTGTATCCTCAATATACCGGAGTTGAACTTGAAGTTTTCAGCTACATTGAACTTATTAGCGCATCTAAAGTTGAGAATGAATGCATAACTTTGCAAGACCCCTGTTATTATGCTAGGTATCTCCGTATCTACGACCAGCCAAGGGATTTGTTAAGATTTGCTGGTATTGAGAGTGTGGATGTGAAGAACTCCAAAAAAATTACAGGATGTTGTGGTGCTCCAGTAGAAAGTTTATCTCCAAAGTTGTCGGGAGAGATTGCCAAATTAAGGTATTTTGAGTTAAAAGAAACAGGATGCGAAATCGTTACACTGTGCCCCTTGTGTTTGTCCAATCTAAGTTCTTTTGGTGATGTGAAGGACATAGCTGAGGTTTTGGTGAAAACGATATAGCTGTTTGGCCATTCGTATTAAATAAAAATTAAACCAAGAGGAGAGGTAGGGCGTAAAAAACCGGTAAAAGGGAACATCGAAGACCATGGTTGCGATGTACGTAATTGCTATAGGCCATTCTACAGAATTCTTCACTTCCTCCTCTGAAATTTCGATTGGAGTTTTTAACCAGCTTAAAAATTTTGTGTATGGCCTTGGTACTGGCATTCCAACGATTTCTTCAATCTCTTTGTATTTTCCATTC